>Ga0209798_10001745_pt1 | contig 12927 bp, 12 predicted proteins | sample DOMMetBare3Fresh_FD_187475 | JGI IMG/M metagenome (GOLD analysis project Ga0209798, IMG submission 187475) | Wetland sediment microbial communities from St. Louis River estuary, USA, under dissolved organic matter induced mercury methylation -... | ecosystem: Environmental > Aquatic >...
TATTTTCTTCATTGGTACGTACTTCACCAGTGATAAGACCGGCTTCATTCGTCCAGCCTTGCTTTGCAGATTCGCCTCTGTAAGCACTGTTCAGCAGCGAAACTAATGATTGTGCATCCTGCTCTTTTGCTTTATTTATAGCATAGTTATTTCCCATTTCCATTTCTGAAATTAAATGTCAGATATTCTGAGTTACAATATTAAAACTTTTGATTTTGCTAAAAATTTTGAGCAGGAGAGTAGAAAAGCTTGTGAATTAATAGGGTTGAATGCTTAGCTCATTAAATCGATCATGCCTTTAAAGACAAGAATAAGCCCTAAAATAGTTAAGCCATATAATGCAAAATGATAAGGGCCACTGCTGTTAAAAAGTAAGAGTGTAAATAAAAATCCGGTTGTTAATAACAGGATGCCAATTCCACAATAAACAAAAGCAGCGTTTCTCTTTTTTTCATTATGTACTTTTTCCCATTCTTTAATTGTTTCTTCTGCAACGATTACAGGAACACCTGATTGGAGGAGTTTTTCTTTTATCTGCTCCATACTTAATCCATCTTTTTTTAAGATCATTACTTTATGAAGGCAATCCTGTAGATTAAGTGGTTCCATTTGGCAAGTTTGTGCAGAAAGATAATTTATTTCTTGAAAATAGAGCCATTTTGCAATATGAAATGGAAAGATATTTTAAAGCTTCATATAATTTAGTCCGCTCTTAAATGTTTTGAAAATTATTATGGCATTGATATAATTTTTATCAACGTTTCTACACCATTAATGAGACTGCATTCAGAGCTTAGTACGTAGCTTTAAATGTTGTACGAAATGTATAATTGAAACTGGATGAAAAGTTATACGCCAATCTTATTAAATTAATTTAGCATAAAAATCAAGGTTCAGGTAATTTGCCGCTATGAAAACGGAACTGAGAACCGAGCGTGGCAACAACCTTTGCCCATTGCTTCAAAAGCTGGTAACAAAATCGTCTTTCCTGCCTTTTTCCCCAAAGCTCTTTCATTGATTTCCACACGCTGTTTTTCGTTACCTTTGCGCCTCTTGAAAAAGAGGAAATAGTACATGAAGAATATCAGAAATTTTTGCATCATTGCCCATATTGACCACGGAAAAAGTACCCTGGCAGATCGTTTATTACAAACCACCGGCACCATCAGCGACCGTGATATGATGGACCAGGTTTTGGACGATATGGACCTGGAAAGAGAAAAAGGCATCACCATAAAGAGCCATGCCATTCAGATTAATTATAAACACAAAAACGGTCAGGAATATATTTTAAACCTCATTGATACGCCCGGCCATGTTGATTTCAGTTACGAAGTAAGCCGTGCTTTGGCAGCCTGTGAAGGCGCTTTATTACTGGTTGATGCTGCACAAGGCATACAGGCACAAACTATTTCAAATTTGTATTTAGCGATAGATAACAATCTTGAGATCATTCCCGTGATCAACAAAATTGATATGGATGGCGCTATGATTGAGGAAGTAAAAGATCAAATTGTAGAATTAATTGGATGTAAACCTGAAGAAATTCTATTAGCAAGCGGAAGGGCAGGTATTGGAATTGAAGAAATTCTGGAAGCCATTGTTGAACGTATACCTGCACCAACAGGCAAGCCCGATGAACCTTTACAGGCATTGATTTTTGACAGTGTATTCAATAGTTTTCGTGGAGTAATTGTTTACTATCGAATAAGGAATGGCCGAATCAGAAAGGGCGATAAAGTAAAGTTTGTAAGCACGGGCCAGGAATATGAAGCAACAGAAGTTGGTATTTTAAAACTGAAGATGACCGAGAAAAAAGAAGTGACTTGTGGCGATGTGGGTTACATTATTACCGGAGTAAAAAATGCGAAAGAAGTAAAAGTGGGTGATACCATTACATTGGCTGCTAATCCTACACAGGAACCCATTCAGGGTTTCCAGGAAGTGAAACCGATGGTATTTGCCGGCATTTTCCCTGTTGCTACAGAAGATTTTGAAGAACTCCGTGATTGTATGGATAAGCTACAGTTGAACGATGCTTCCTTAACTTTTGAACTGGAAACATCGCAGGCACTTGGTTTTGGTTTCCGTTGCGGCTTTTTAGGATTGCTGCACATGGAAATTATTCAGGAACGTTTGGAAAGAGAGTATAACCAAACGGTTATTACCACAGTTCCGAACGTAAGTTTCATTGCCTACACCACAAGAGGAGAAAAAATACTGGTAAACAATCCGGCACAAATGCCCGATCCTACGGCTATGGACAGGATTGAAGAACCTTTTATTAAAGCACAAATCATTTCAAAGCCCGATTATATTGGAAATATCATGACGCTTTGTTTGGGCAAACGTGGTATTCTCATTAACCAAAGTTATCTCACACCCACACGTGTGGAGCTTATTTTTGAAATGCCATTAACAGAAATTGTGTTTGATTTTTACGATAAGTTGAAATCACAAACCCGTGGTTATGCGTCGTTTGACTATCATCCCATTGGTTACCGTGATGCAGATATTGTGAAGATGGATATCTTATTAAACGGTGATAAGGTTGATGCCTTAAGTGCCTTAATTCACCGTAGCCGTGGCCAGGAATTTGGAAGAAAGTTGTGTGAGAAATTGAAAGAATTAGTACCCCGTCAGCAGTTCCAGATAGCCATACAAGCTGCTATAGGAGCAAAGGTGGTGGCCCGTGAAACAATCAGTGCCATGCGTAAAGATGTTACTGCCAAATGTTATGGTGGAGATATCAGCCGTAAACGAAAACTCCTTGAAAAGCAGAAAGAGGGTAAGAAACGGATGAGACAAATTGGTAATGTGGAAATTCCACAGGAAGCTTTCCTGGCAGTTTTAAAGCTTGATGAGTAAGATTATTCGATATTTTCATGATGTTTGAATCCTGAGCGAAGTTGAAGGGTTAGCAGTATTGAAGTTGGATGAATAATGAATAAAACCTATTTTAAAAGCATAAAGTTGAATAAGCTTTGTGCTTTTTTGTTTAAGTGACTTAAATCAAAAATTATATATAACTTTCTTGCATCTAAATAAACCAAAATCATTCATATGAATCATTTCTCATTAAGCAAGGAACCCGATCTGGTAATAACAGCCCGTTTTATTGAAAAGGGAGATGATAAAGGATTAACCGGTGATGATTATACTGTTCGTTTATACGACCGTGATTTAGCTGATGATGAATTTCTTGGTGAAAGCAGATTAGACGAGGAAGGGCATATCCGTATTGCATTTGCTCATGATGCATTTGTAAATGATACTGCATTTAAAGAAACAAGGCCCGATTTTTATTTTATCATTATGAAAAACGGTAAGCCTGTTTATACAACTAAAGTGTTGGAAGATTTAAGTCTGGAAGATATTGAGCAATTTAAAATGGGGCAGGGAGAAGTGGTTGATTTAGGAAGTTTTTTGGTAGATGTAAAATAATTTGCCGCTAAGACGCAAAGGCGCTAAGAAAAGGAAAGTGCAAAGTTGAAAGGTTTCCCGAAAGCTATCAGGAGAGGAAGAAGAAAAAGAGATTTTTATTTCAGAGTTCCTTTTTATCAGAATGACTATTTTAAGTTCAATGGGTCTGTCACCCTGAGCTTGTCGAAGGGATGGTGAATATTGATGAAAAGCTGAGCATTTATAATAAAGTTTAAAAAAGCTGTGATACTCCACCACAACTATTTTGTTTACATTGTTGAATGTAAAGACAACTTCTACTACACTGGTGTTACCAATGATCTTGAACGTAGATTGTGGGAACATAATACTGGCTTTAATAAAAAATGTTATACATATAATCGGCGCCCGGTTGAATTAAAATACTATAAGCGTTTTTCTGATATTAATGATGCAATAGAATGGGAAAAACAACTGAAAGGCTGGAGCAGGAAAAAGAAGCAGGCATTGTTTGCAGAGAATTGGGAATTGATTCAGCAATTGGCTAAATCATCTGCTGTAAAAGCGGAACTCAGCAACCCTTCGACGGGCTCAGGGTGACAGCATCGTTCGGCAAAGTGCAAATTATCAACACGAAAAAACTAAATTCAACTTCAAACAGTATTTCATCAACATCTAATAAAAAAGCTGTTGAACAAAATTCAACAGCTTTCAATTATCAACTATCAATTATAAATTACTTACTGAAACTTCTTTGCATCTTCTAAAAACTTGGCTAATCCAATATCAGTTAACGGATGCTTTAACAAACCAAGTATTGAATCGAGGGGACAAGTACATACATCAGCACCTAATTCAGCAGCCTGTATAATATGAAGTGGTGTGCGGATAGATGCAGCCAATATCAGTGTTTCAAAACCTTGTAAAGAATAAATGCTGGCAATTTGTCCAATTAATGCCATCCCATCCCAACCACTATCATCAATACGTCCTAAGAAAGGTGATACATAAGTTGCACCTGCTTTTGCAGCAAGGATAGCTTGTCCGGCACTAAACACTAATGTGCAATTGGTTTTAATACCATTATCGCTAAACCATTTTAATGCTTTAATGCCATCTTTTATCATTGGAACCTTAACCACAATATTGGGGTGAATAGCTGCTAATTTCTTTCCTTCTTCAACGATACCTGCAAAGTCTGTACTTATTACTTCAGCACTGATATCACCATCAACCATTTCACAAATGGTTTTGTAATGTTGAATAACTGCATCATGTCCCTTTATACCTTCTTTGGCCATGAGTGAAGGGTTTGTAGTTACACCATCAAGAATACCTAATTCGTTTGCTTCTTTAATTTGAGCAAGATTTGCTGTGTCAATAAAAAACTTCATGATTAAAATTTAAATATCCCAAAAGGAGTTTGGAAAGATAAAAAAAATGGCAGGTTACTTACATCGCACCGCTACAACCGCTTACCCTTGCTGCGTTCCCACCCTGGGGGAGTTCAGCAGGAGCTGGTCGTGCAAGACCTGCCGGCGCAAAGATAGGGGAATGCAGTAAAAATTGATAATTGAAAATGGATAATTGATTCAATTTAATTTATCCATAATAAACACTAATTAATTTCTTTGATTGAAATTTGGCCTGTTGGCTAAAGAGTTTATTTGAGTAATACCTACTAATTCATCGGCTCTGCCTCCGAGTGTACGGTAATAAATCAGAATGGTGTAATTATTTTCTGTTTCCCACCAATTGCCTTCTGTTACATCTGTGCTAACCTGATTTGTTTTTTTATCTCTTGTAACATAAATGTAATCGTACAAACCTTGTTTAAGAAATTGCTTGTTTTCATACATACCGGTTTCAGAATTAAAAGTCATTTTATTGGCATTTGTTAACTCATAGTTGGTGAGTTCGCCAAAAAGAAATAAATCTTTATCAGGCATTTCTTTTTGATCTGCTGTAAAATAACGGAACCACACAGTTGCATAATCTCCCTGCCAATAAGGATTTCTCTGTTCTATATTTCCTAATTGATAAAATCCGTTTGCATCCCGGTAATACATATACCGCAATGTGGTTCTGTCGCTTTCTGGTAAAATAAATAGTGTTTGTCCTATATTGGTATAATCACCTTTTTCTATACGGTCGGTTTGTAAACGAAGACTGCTTAAATTAACCCAGCGCCATTCTTTCTGAGCAGAAAATAATCCTTCATTTTCTGTATTGTATTCAAGAATATTATTTTTAATGAATGTTGGTTGCAGGTTACGGATACAATTATCCCAACGATAATTTTGAAGAATCACTATTTTAATTTGCTGAAAAATATTAGTAGGTCTGATGCTTTGCACATTTACATTAAACTGTAATTTCTGATGTGTTTTAAAGAAGGTTTGGTTAAATGGTTGTACAACAGTTGCACCAGAACCAGCTTTGTTATCTAAAACAAGAAATCGTTTGGTAAAAGCTATTTGTGAAGTGTCGCCGTTTAAAAATACTTTCAACAGGTAATTGCCACTTCGGATAGGTGTGGTGTTTTTATCGGGCAGCATGCTCATATAATGAGTGTACCTGGTTAATGTAAGGGAAGAATTACGATAAGTATTGATCCGTACATTGGAGAATCCTTTCATATAGTCAAACTGGCTTACAGGTGCTACTGACCAATCTGCATTACAAAGAATAAAAGTGTAAGAATAATATTTAACATCTGCATCAATATCATCAAAATGTAATTCCAGCTTATCTCCACTGTTCAAACGAATAATGGGGTAGGAGAGCTGATCGCCCTGTAAATGAAATTTAATTGAGTGGATATTGCTTTTATAAATTTTATCGGGTTCCTGTGCAAAACTGTTTGCAAAGGAAATGCAGATGAAGAAGAGGGAAATAATATATTTTAATTGTTGCATATTTTCAGAAACCATTAGTTTTACAATCATTCAAAGTTAACTTGTTTGAACGTAGCCACATTCATAGCCCGCCGCTTAGTATTTCAAAAGAACCAATCATTTTCCAGGTTCATTATTCGCCTGTCAACTGTTGCAACAGCAATTAGTGTTGCAATCATGATCCTTGCTTTTGCTTTTGTTGAAGGCTTTCAATATACAGTTAGCAGCAAGGTCTTCAGTTTCTGGGGCCATCTACGTGTTCAGCAACAGCAATCATCTTCATCCGGAATTGGTGAGGAAATGCCTGTTGAAAAAAACGATACGGTCTATAATCTTTTACGTTCAAATAAAGCTGTTAAACTGGTTGATGCTTTTGCCACCAAATCAGCCATGCTTAAAACTACAGAAACTATTGAAGGTGTTTTGTTAAAAGGAATTGAAAAGAATTTTTCGAAAGAACGTATTGAGCCTTTTTTGAAAAAAGGGAACTGGTTGTCTTTTGATGATAGTTTAATCAATAACCAGATCATTATCTCAGAATATACTGCCAAACAGATTAATTCAAAAGTAGGCGACAAATTACTGATTTATTTTATTGATAACAATAGCACAACTCCCAGAGTTAGACCCGTTACAATAAGTGGTATATATAAAACCGGTATTGAAGAGTACGATAAAACTTTTGCCATTGTTGATATGAACCTGATCCGTAAATTAAACGGATGGAGTGCAACTGAAATAGGTGGTTATGAAGTTACATTGAATGATTACAGGAAAGATTATGAAGTGAATAATGAATTGCTCGATCAGATTCCTGTGCAATGGTTCAGCACACCGTTAAGAGAAATTTATCCCAACATCTTTGACTGGCTGGCTTTACAGAATACAAATAAAAAAGTGATTCTTATCATCATGTGTATTGTGGCTATTATTAATTTAATCTCTTGCTTAATTATACTTGTTCTTGAGCGTTCAAAAATGATTGGAGTATTGAAAGCAACAGGTGCTACAAATATGCAGGTGCAGTTTATCTTCTGGAATCAGGCCCTTATCATTACAATTGTTGGAATTCTGGCAGGTACCTTATTAGGCCTTGGTATAGGATGGTTGCAGCAGGAAACAGGCTTTATTAAATTAGATGAAGCGGCATATTATGTTTCATCAGCTCCGGTAAAATTTGTTTACTGGCAAATTGTGTTGATTGATTTCATCACTTTTATTATCAGCTTTCTTGTGTTACTTATTCCTTCTCTGCTTGTAAAAAAGATTACACCTGTAAAAGCGCTTCGGTTTGAATAGCGGAAATCAGAAATGAATAATCATTACCGGTATTTTACTGTGAAATACTAATTCTTTTGTATGGCTCGAAGAAAATATTTTTTCCAGTAAATTGTGTTTTTGAGGGAAAGCTATTAATAGTTTAATCCCAAATTTATCTACGTATTCATTTAAACCTGTTACCATATCCTCATGATCAATAAAATGATACTTGGGTATATAATTTTCAAACATGGTTTCAACCAATCCGCTTTGGAAAGGAGTATCATCTGTCCACTGCCGGTTATCAAAATCAACATTTAATACATGCAGTTTTGCGCCGGTCATTTGAAGAATATGTTTCACCAGTTTATCAGGAATTGTGTTTACAACATCTCTGAAATCGGTTGTAATTCCAATATCAGTAACTTTTGAATAAACACAATCTTCAGGAATAATTAAAACAGGGGTTGTTGAATGTTTTGCAACCAGCAAGGTATTACTGCCAATGATTGTTTCTTTTAGTTTACCTGCTCCCGTAATGCCCATGATAATAAGTGAAACATCAATAGACTTTAATGTTTCTTCTATAGCATCTGTTAAGCTGCCATCTTTAAGAACATATTCAACTTTTAGTAAAGGTTCCTGTTTTGATAATTGATCTGCAAGCTGCTCCAGCTCTTTTTTATTAATTTGTTTTAAGCCTTCATACGAAATTTCAACTCCTTCGTACAAAGGATAAACCAGTGGAGCCTGAAATGCATTTAATAAAATAATTTTTCCACCTACTTGTTTTGCAAAATTAATTGCATAATCTGTGGCATTCAGGGATGTGGGCGAAAAATCAACTGGAACTAGAATTGCTTCCATAAAATGAGTTTTGTTAAAACTAAACTCATAATTCTCTAATAAATATGACTAAGGTCAGAGATCAGAAAATCCTTAATCAGTTTTTCTGAAATGAGATTTATAAAGTTCCTTTTGTTGAAGGGAGGTAATTGCTCATCGGATCTCTCTTTATTGCCATACGTATTGCTTTCGCAAACGCTTTAAAGATGGCTTCAATTTTATGATGTTCGTTATCGCCATGGCATTCAATATTTAAATTACATTTGGCTGCATCACTAAATGATTTAAAGAAATGGAAAAACATTTCAGTTGGCATTTCACCTATTCGTTCTCTTTTAAATAATACATTCCAAACTAACCAATTGCGACCGCCAAAATCAATCAGTACTTTTGCTTCTGCTTCATCCATAGGCAAAGCAAAACCATAACGTTCCATGCCACGCTTATCAGCAAGTGCTTTTGCAAAAGCTTCGCCCAGTGCAATACCTGTATCTTCAATGGTATGATGTTCATCAATATGCAAATCACCTTTTGTATCAATTGTTAAATCCATTTTCCCATGCCTTGCAATTTGTTCAAGCATATGATCAAAAAAACCAAGTCCGGTTGAAATATTGGCTTTTCCGCTGCCATCAGCATTCAGCTCAATTTTAATTTTTGTTTCATTGGTATTTCGCTCATGAACCACATGGCGTATGCTGTTTTTCAGAAATTCATAAATGTCTTTCCAAAGAGGAGTTTCTAAAACAATGGTAGAGTTTCTTAATTCTTCAACCTTATCTTTTATTTCTGCTGCTCCAAGATTTGCATCATTGTTCATCCAGATTCCTTTGCAACCAAGATTTTTTGCTAACTGGATGTCAGTGATTCTGTCGCCAATGACAAATGAATTAGCTAAATCGTATGCAGGATTGTTGATGTATTTGGTAAACATACCAATGCCCGGCTTTCTTGTTGCGGCATTTTCATGAGGGAATGTTTTGTCTATTAATACTTCACTGAAATGTATTTGTTCATTTTCTAAACTTTTCAAAACAAAATTGTGCAAAGGCCAAAAACTGTCTTCCGGAAACCCCGGTGTTCCTAAACCATCCTGGTTGGTGGGCATTACTAATTCATAATCTAATTCAGCAGCAATTTTGCGTAAATAAAAAAATACATCGGGATAGAAAGTAAGTTTATCAAATGAATCTAATTGATAAGTAGGAGGTGCTTCATTAATGATAGTTCCATCCCGGTCAATAAACAATACTCTCTTCATCTTACTTAATTTTTGCTCTTATTTTATTTACTTCGTTTACTGTAACTGCACTTGCTTTGTTTCCAAAGCTATTTCGAATATAAGTTAACACATCAGCTATTTCCTGGTTACTTAATAGGGGTTGTGCAGGCATGGGTGTATAATAAATTTCTCCATTAATTTCTACTTGCTCATTATAACCTTGTAATATTATACGCACCAGTTTTTCTTTAGAACCTAATACTTGTTGTGTTTTAATTAATGGCGGATTCATTCTGGGTACACCATCTCCATCGGGCTGATGACAGGTAATACAAGTTTTATCATATACTTTTTTTCCCCTTGCTAAAGATGCTTTCAAATCATTTTGATCAGGCATACAAGAGAATGATATGAAGCCGGCACTTAATATTATCAATAAAATATTTTTCTTCATCATTATTCTCCTGTATAAACAATTTTCCAGATTGTGCCACTTTGATCATCACTGATATACATCGATCCATCATTTCCCATTGCCAATCCACAAGGACGATGTTTTGCTTTTGCCGGTGTTAAATATTCTTCACCACCTGCAAAATCATCAGCAAAAATTTCATACTCTCCATTTGGCTTTCCATCTTTCATTGGAAGAAATACAACATTATAGCCACCTTGTTTTAAAGGCGATCTGTTCCAACTACCATGAAAAGCAATGAAGGCTCCATTTTTATATTTGTCTCCAAATTTATCACCTGTGTAAAATAATAATCCATTAGGTGCCCAATGTGCAGGAAAAGCAAAAAGAGGTTTTTCTTTTGTTCCACATACTCCTTCAGTTTTACCATCACCACCATATTCCGGATTTAATAATTTCTTTTTTTGAATCGGGTCGTAATAACAATAAGGCCAACCAAAGTCCATCCCTTTTTTTACAATAAAAAACTCTTCTGCCGGAAGTTCTGCATTTTGTTCGTTGTTAAATTTATCAGGATGTAATTGACTTAACTGGTCTCTTCCATGTTGCGTAACATATAATTCATTCATTGAAGTATTCCAATCAAGCCCCACAACATTTCTCAATCCGGTTGCATAGCGAATGCCATCAGCATAACTCTGATTTAATTTATCAACTTTAAATTGCCAGATGCCACCTGCAGTTTCTAAAATTGGACAGGGCATTTGACCGGGAGAACCTGCAGTACGATCAGTTACCTGGCATGCATTTGAAGGAGCTCCAATGTTTACATAAATATTTCCGTTATCGTCTAATGTGATTGATTTTGATGAATGCTGATGTTTATTCACTAATCCGGTTACAATTACTTCAGGCTTATCAGGATTTTCAACATCATTACTGCTGGTTAATTTATAGCGGTACACTTCTTCATCGGATGATGCATAGAGGTATCCGTTTTTAATGGCAATACCGGTGCCGCCATAATTACCAAAAGCAAATTTCTCATCTGCAAAGCCGTCGCCATTTGTATCTCTTAACCGAATGATGCCTTTACCATCTTTTAAACGTTCGAGCTTAACATACACGTCTCCATTACTGTTTACAACAAGATGTCTTGCCTGGCCAAGTTTTTCAGCTACAACAACAGCTTTAAAGCCTGGAGGAAGTTTTAAACTGCCAGCTATGGCTTCTTTCACTTTTTTTGTTGAGTCACTTCCACATGCTGTTAATGTTATAACAAGCAGAAAAGTAATGGATGTAATAAGTTTGTTCATTTGATAAATTTTCGTTTTTAAAGATAAAACTAAACAACAAAATTCTGCAAGGCGTTCAGTAATTCATCATTCTCTTTTGCCGTTCCTACAGTAATTCGCAGACAACCTTTGCATAATAATACTTTACTACGGTCTCTTACAACAATTTGTTTAGCCAAGAGGTATTCGTAAATAGCTTTTGCATCAATCACTTTTACAAGTAAAAAATTTGCATCAGAAGGGTATAAATTCTCAACAACTTTTAATTGAGGTAATTCCTCTTCCATCCGTTTACGTTCACTCACCAGTTCACGGATCATTGCATTTACATCATCTGTATAATCCAATGCATTTAAAACTAATTCCTGAACAGCTTCGCTGATGTTATAAGGCGGTTTTATTTTATTATAGATTGAAATAATTTCTTCACTTGCAAAAGCCATTCCCAAACGCAAACCTGCCAAGCCCCATGCTTTGCTGAGTGTTTGTAATATTACAAGGTTTGGATATTCTTTAAGTCTTGAAATAAAAGATTTTTGTCGTGCAAAATTGATATAAGCTTCATCTACCACTACAATACCTTCAAAATTATTGAGGATGGCTTCTATGTCTTCATGATTCATACTGTTGCCTGTAGGATTGTTGGGTGAACAAATCCATATCAGCTTTGTGTTTTCATCAACCAAGGTTTCCATATGTACAAGGTCTAACTGAAAATCTGAAAGCAAAGGTGCTTTACGGATTTCAACATCATTGATGTTAGCACTTACTTCGTACATGCCATACGTAGGCGGACAAATAATTACATTGTCTTTACCCGGAATACAGAATGCACGGTAAAGGATATCAATACATTCATCACTGCCATTACCAATAAATATCTGATTGGGCGGAACCGCTTTTATTTTTGATAATTTTTCTTTTATTTTTTGTTGATGCGGATCAGGATAACGGTTGTACCATTTTAGTAATGGCGATCCAATACTATTTTCATTGGCATCAAGAAATATTTTTGCTTCACCATGAAACTCATCCCGGGCAGAAGAGTAGGGGGTTAGGGATTGGATGTTTGGTCGTAGTAATTTGTTTAAATCGAAACTCATAAAGAAGCCTCACCCTCGTTCCCTCTCCGGTAGAGAGGGAGGCCGGGCATTTGTTTTATTATTGAACAATAGTAATTAAGCATTTCATCTTTAGTAATTCTGTTGAATAGTGCATAACTACAAACTATAAACTATAAATTCTGTATTCTTAATGTAACTGCATTCTTATGCGCCTCTAATCCTTCTGCTGCTGCCATTACCTCAACTGCTTTGCCAATATTCGTTAATCCTTCTTCTGTTAATTTCTGATAGGTAATCTTTTTTACAAAACTATCAACACTTACACCACTGTAAGCTCTTGCATAGCCGTTTGTAGGTAAGGTATGATTGGTGCCGCTTGCATAATCGCCCACACTTTCGGGTGAAAAATTGCCAAGAAATACAGAGCCGGCATTTTGGATCTTTTCTGCAATTTGTTCATCATTTTTACAACTAATGATTAAATGTTCTGCAGCATATTCATTAACAATATCAATCATCTCATCAA
>Ga0209798_10001746_pt1 | contig 12924 bp, 9 predicted proteins | sample DOMMetBare3Fresh_FD_187475 | JGI IMG/M metagenome (GOLD analysis project Ga0209798, IMG submission 187475) | Wetland sediment microbial communities from St. Louis River estuary, USA, under dissolved organic matter induced mercury methylation -... | ecosystem: Environmental > Aquatic > Freshwater...
GGGGATCTGCATCCCGTCGGGGGTGGTGCCGTTGCCGGGGGTGGCGCTGGTGAGGACGTCTGGTCGACGTGGACGACGACGACGGTGGGGTCGAGGCCCGGGTCGGCGCTGAGGTCGCGGCGGCAGATCTCGACGAGGGCGTCGGCGGTGCGGTGGTGGAACGGGGCCCACAGCCCGGTTTCGGGGTCGGGGCCGGCCGCTTGGGCGTGGTGTTCGAGGGTGGCGTTGACGAGCTCGGCTTCCAGGGCGGGCAGGAACCCGGTGTAGCGGTAGCCGTCGTGGTGGTGGTCGCGCCGCCAGCGCAGCCCGCGGGTGTCGTGGGTTCGTTGGGCGTCGCCGCGGGTGCGGGCTCGGCGCTGGCGGGCCATCTCGTCGATCTGCGCGGCGGTGCACCCGGGGAGCAGGCGGGCGAGGTCTTCGTCGGTGTCGGGGGTGGCGAAGCGGGTGGCGGCCGCGACCTGATCCCAGGACAGCTCGGCGGCGACGTAGCGGGAGCGCAGGTGGGGGAGCTGGTGGAGGGCGGTGCCGACGCGGACCCATTCGCGGGCGGTGGCATGGGCGATGTTGAGGGTGGCGACCAGCCAGGAGGCCATGTCGAGGGCGCCGTCGGCCCGGTAGTCACCGGCGCGGTCGATGGCCACGATGACCTCGAGCAGCTCGGCGGTGGTGGCGCAGGTGAGCGCGGCGAGCTGCTCGACGGCGAAGGCGCGGGCCAACGGCGTGCACGACTCGAGGTCGTCGTCCATGGCTGATCCTCCTCTCGGGCGCGTAGCTCGGCCGGGCGGGGAGCCGAGGCTCCCGAAAGGGGAATACTCCCACTCTACACGAACACATGTTCGCACGCAACCCCTGACCCGAGATCTTCCGCCCACCAGATCGGCTGTACGCCCGCCTCCCGCGAAGGCGCCGACACCTGGTGATGATGGGTCGACCGCAGCTCCGGCGGCGTTCAGACCCCTCGAGTGGCGACCACGATGCCGGCATCCCAGCCTGGCGCCCGACCAGCGCCGGGCGGGCCGATGCCGCTCGTGTCGAGCCCGGCGCGGGTCAGCAGCCACGACGCCAACGAGTTCGAGTTCCACATCTCGCCCGCACCCAGCTCGTCCCGACCCCAGGTGCGGGCGGGGAACTGGGGGACCAGGTCGAGGATCCTCCGGGCCACGTCGGGATCGTCGCTCACCCGGACGGGCCCGCCCACGGCGGCGGCCACATCGGGGATCGAGCCGCCACGCCAGCAGCGGACCTCGTAGCGGAACAGCCGCGAGCGACCCAGGAACCGGACCCCGACGGGCCCCTCGGACACGACCCCTCGCTCACCGCGCTTCGTCCACACGGGCGCCATCTCGATGGCCGCTCTCACACCGTCGACCTGCACCTCCAGGGCGGAGTGGAACAGGTCGCGTCGGGGCCGCCGACCGACTGCCGCCGCCAACGTCTCGTAGAGGCGGCCGTTCCATCTGACGATGGCCCCACCCGCGCCGGCACCGAGGGGGATCCAGTACAGATCGACGCCATCGCTCACGGCCGGCCGCCAGCGAACGTGGTCTCCGCCAGGTGCAGGTGCATCATCCTCCTGTTGGCTCGGCCGCGCCGTCCCGGGAACAGCCGGCAGAGTCTGCCCGAGGTTCTGCACACCCGTGCCACGACGGCTCCGCGTAGTGTCGGAAGGGCCAGCCCTTCCATGACGGAGGTCGCGCCCGATGTCGATGCGCTCGGTGGAGACCGACTACCTGGTGGTGGGTGCGGGCGCGATGGGCATGGCCTTCACCGACGCCCTCATCGACCACGCCGACGTCCACGTCACGCTCGTCGATCGGCGCCATTCGGCGGGCGGCCACTGGCAGGACGCCTATCCCTTCGTCCAGCTCCACCAGGCCTCCGTCTTCTACGGCGTCGCTTCCACGGTGCTCGGCGCTGGTGCCGTGCAGAAGGAGGGACCCGAGTCGGGGCTGCAGGAGCGGGCCCGGCGTGCGGAGATCCAGCACTACTACGACTCGATCCTGCATCGCCGCTTCACCGGTTCCGGCCGTGTCACGTTCATGGGTGGGAGCGAGCACCACACCGTCGGCGCGTCCCACCTCGTCACCTCCCGGGTCTCGGGCGAGACCACTCAGATCGACGTGCGGCGCCGCGTCGTCGATGCCACCTACCTGTCGCCGACGATCCCCGCGACGACACCACCTCCCTTCGGCGTCGCGGACGGGGTTCGCGTCGTCGCAGTCAACGAGCTGGCCACCCTGGCGGAGAGCCCCAAGGGCTACGTCATCGTCGGATCCGGCAAGACGGCCACCGACGGCATCGTGTGGTTGCTGAGAAGCGGTGTGCAGCCGGACCGGATCACGTGGGTGCGGCCGCGCGAGCCCTGGATGCTCGATCGCGCCGTGGTCCAACCCGACCCGGTGGTCGCGCTCACGCTTGCCGCTGACACCATGGCCGCGGCCGCGGAGGCCGAGTCCCTCGAGGATCTGTTCCTGCGCCTCGAAGCGGCCGGCGTGATGCTTCGGGTCGACACCGACCGCGTTCCCGCGATGGCGAAGACCCCCACCCTGGGAAGGTGGGAGCTCGATCTCCTTCGCAGCATCGACCACGTCATCCGCCTCGGACACATCAAGCACGTGTCAGCGGATGAGATCGCCCTCGACGGCGGGGTCGTCCCCCTGCCGCCGGGCACGCTCGTCGTCCACTGCGCCGCTTCCGGTCTGCAGTACCCACCGATGGTCCCCGTGTGGAGTCCGGACAGGATCCGTCTCCAGACCACCCGAGCCGGCTTCCCATGCTTCTGCGCGGCGCTCGCCGGGTTGGTGGAAGCCACCCGAGACGACGACCGCGAGCGCAACCGGTTGTGTCCCCCCAACACGCTCCCGGACAGCCCGGCCCGCTGGGCAGAGATGCAGCTTCGTGGAACCCTGGCGACTCGCGCCTTCGGCGCTGAGCCCGACCTCGCGGCCTGGGCCAACGAGTGCGCCCTCAATCCGGCTCGCATCACGCCCCCACAACGTGACGAGCCGGCCGTGCGCGCGGCTGCCGCGCGACTCGGTGGGGTCGGCGATCGGGGGCTCGCTCGTCTCGCCGAGCTCGCCCACCAGCCGCAAACGAGGGGCGGGGAGCTCTGACTGGAGATCGCGACTGGACGTCTCCGAAGCGGGCGCTCCTTGATCGTCGTACGGTCTCTGGCGCGGGAGGCGTTCCCGGGCCCCAGCGTGCTCGGTGGTCTGTCAGGCGATGAGGAGGTTGCCATGTCCGTGATCGAGCTGACCGAGATGGACGGGAGCAAGGTCGAGGAGTTCGCCGGGGGGTTGTTCGGCGCGTGCCTCGCGGTCATGGAGCTCGCGAACGTGGAGCTGGGGATCCGGCTCGGCCTCTACGAGGCCCTGGCCGGCGCCGGGCCGCTGACGCCGGCCGAGCTGGCGAGCCGGGCGGGCATCGCCGAGCGCTACGCCCGTGAGTGGCTGGAGCAGCAAGCGGCAGCCGGCGTCGTCGAGGTCGACGACGCAGCGAAGCCTGCGGACGACCGACGCTTCGAGCTGCCGAACGCGCATGCCCACGTCTTGCTCGAGGACGACAGCGAAGCCTGCATGAAGCCGTGCGCAGCGGTTGTGCCGTGGGTGGCGAAGGCGATCGACATCATGGTCGAGGAGTTCCGTCACGGGACCGGAGCGGCCTTCGGGCTCTTCGACCTCCACGACCTCCAGGCCGCGTTCACCCGCCCGGTGTTCGTGAACCACCTCACACAGCACTGGCTGCCGGCGCTGCCCGAGGTACAGGCAAAGCTGGACAGCGGGGCGCCAGTGCGGATCGCGGAGGTGGGCTGCGGGGCGGGCCTCGCCGCCATCGTCATCGCCCGGGCGTACCCGCACGCCGTGGTGGACGGGTTCGACCTCGACGACGCCTCCATCGCCGTGGCGAAGCGGGACGCGGCCGCGGCCGGAGTGAGCGGCCGAGCCCGCTTCCAGGTGCGGGACGCGGCCGATCCCGCCATCGAGGGCGACTACGACCTGGTCATGGCCATCGAGATGCTCCACGACGTGCCGGATCCGGTGGGCATCCTGCGCACCATGCGGCGGCTCGCCGGCCCGTCCGGAGCGGTGCTGGTGGTCGACGAGCGCACCGAAGAGCGCTTCACGGTCCCCAGCGGAGAGATGGAGCGCTTCTTCTATGCCTTCAGCACGCTGCACTGCCTCGCTGTCAGCATGCAGGACGGCGGAGTGGGAACCGGCACGGTCATCCGGCCCGACACCGTCCGCAGGTACGCCATCGATGCAGGCTTCACCACCGTCGACATCCTCGACGTCGAGCACCCGCAGTTCGTGCTCTACCGACTGAGCTGACCCCCGCGAGAGATCAGCGGGGCGCGGAGGGCGGGGAGGCCGTCAGTGGCCCGATCGTGGGCCATGTCGCCGCCCGGGCGAGCAGGGTCGATGATGATCTGCTGCTCAGCCCGTGCGTCGCTCGAGCCGGAGCCGCTCCGCCCGGTCGTCCGCTGGGCGAGGTCGAACGCCGTCGATCCGTTGTCGTTCGCTCGACGAGGATCCGCGCCCACCCACAGCAGGGCGTCGACGGCCGCCGAGCACCGGTTGCGGACAGCCCGGTGTGTTGACAGGGGCGTAAGGTCGAGCCGTCGAAGGGTCGCGACATGGGGCCGCTGGGTCGCTCGGGATCCACTGGAGCAGAAGGGGGATCGGGATGGCGAAGTTCGTGCTGATGTTCCACGGCGGGGAGGCTCCTGAGGAGCCGTCGCCCGAGGTGATGGACCGTTGGATGTCCTGGTTCGGTGAGCTCGGCGATGCCGTGGTCGACATGGGAGCGCCGTTCGGTGCGGCGGCGACCATCGCGTCGGACGGAACGCCCAGCGAGGGGGGCGGACCCGACCCGGCGACCGGGTACACGGTCATCGAGGTCGCGAACCTCCACGACGCGGTGGTGAAGGCCAAGGGTTGCCCGGGGCTGAGCAGTGGAGGCTCGGTCAGGGTGTACGAAGCCGTGCAGATGGGCTGACGAGCCGGTCAGGCGGCTCGGCGCTCCGATGGCATTCGACGAAGGGCTCGCAGAGCGGATCCGTGCACTCGTCTCGGACGATCTCGGCGTGCGCGAGCGCAAGATGTTCGGTGGCCTGTGCTTCATGTGCGACGGCAACATGGCGTGCGGGATCGTCGGCGACGAGCTCATGGTGCGCGTGGGACCCGACGGCTGGTCGGACGCCCTCGCGCAACCGCACGCCCGCGAGATGGACTTCACGGGTCGTTCGATGAAGGGCATGGTGTACGTCGCTGTCGACGGGTTCGCGGAGGACGACGACCTGGCTCGCTGGGTTGGACGGGGCCTCGAGTACGCCCGCTCGCTGCCGCCGAAGTAGGGACTGATCGGAGTCGTGATGAATCCCGAGGTCGATGCCTACATCAAGCGATCGGGGAAGTGGCGCGCGGAGATGACCGGCCTGCGGCCGGTCCTGCTGCACTGCGGGCTGACCGAGGAGATCAAGTGGGGCAAGCCCTGCTACAGCCATGAGGGCAGGAACATCGTCATCCTGCAGGAGATGAAGGACTTCCTCGCCCTCATGTTCTTCAAGGGTGCGCTCCTGGAGGATCCGGACGGCGTTCTCGAGGAGCAAGGGCCGAACTCACGCTCGGCTCGCCGCATCAGGTTCACCTCTGCCGAGGACGTGGCCCGACTGGCCCACACCGTCCAGGAATACGTTGGGGAGGCCATTGATGTCGAGGAGGCGGGCCTGGAGGTGGGGCCGGCACCGGAGCCCGTCCTCGTCGAGGAGCTCCGCCATCGACTTGACGAGGACCCGGCGTTCAAGGCTGCGTTCGAGGCGCTGACGCCCGGTCGGCAACGGGAGTACAACCTGCACTTCGGCGATGCCAAGCAGGCTGCGACCCGTGCGGCGCGGGTCGACAAGCAGGCCCAGAGGATCCTGGGGGGCAAGGGCCTTCGCGATCGCTGATCTCGGCGGCACGCAAGTCATAGGTCGACTCGCCCTTGCTCGGGCTCTGGCGCGGCGGCACGCTGAGCTCGACGTCGAGTCGACGCACGGCTCTGACCTCCTCATGGCTCTCGCGAGCCGCGTCGCGGCTAGCCGAGCTGCTTCTGGCGGATGATGTTGAGGGCGCCGCCGGCCTTGAACCACTCGATCTGCTCGGGGCTGAAGGTGTGGTTGGCGAGGAAGTCGACGGTGGTGCCGTCGGGCTTGTGGATCGTGCAGCGCACCGGGGTGTCGGGGGCCAGGTCGGCCAGGCCGTGGACACTGATGCGGTCGTCCTCGCCGATCTGGTCGTACGTGGCCGGGTCGGCGAAGGTGAGCGGGAGCAGGCCCTGCTTCTTGAGGTTGGTCTCGTGGATGCGGGCGAAGCTGCGCGAGAGGATCACCTTGCCGTTGCGGAAGCGGGGCTCCATGGCGGCGTGCTCGCGGGAGCTGCCCTCGCCCATGTTCTGATCCCCGATGGCCACCCAGCCGATGCCGGCCGCATGCAGGCGCTTGGCGATCTCGGGGAAGGGGCGGGTCTCCCCGTCGATCGGGTCCTTCCCGGTGCCGGCCTCGCCCGTGTAGGCGTTGATGGCACCGAGGTAGAGGTTGCCGGAGATGTTCTCGAGGTGGCCGCGGTACTTCAGCCAGGGGCCGGCGGCGGAGATGTGGTCGGTGGTGCACTTGCCCTGAGCCTTCAGCAGGATCGGCAGCTCGACGTAGTCCTGGCCGTCCCACGGGTCGAAGGCGTCGAGGAGCTGGAGGCGATCGCTCCGCGGGTCGACCACCACCTCCACGCCGGAGCCGTCGGCGGGGGCGGCCTGGAAGGTGTCCTCGCCCGGGTCGAAGCCGGCGTCGGGGAGGGCCTGGCCCACAGGGGGGTCGAGCCGCACCTGCTCGCCGGCGTCGTTGGTGAGGGTGTCGGTGCGGGGGTCGAAGTCGAGCGTGCCGGCCAGGGCGAGGGCGATCACCGTGTCCGGGCTGGTGACGAAGCTGAGCGTGTTGGCGTTGCCGTCGTTGCGCTTGGGGAAGTTGCGGTTGTAGCTGTTGACGATGGTGTTGAGCTTCGAGGTGTCGAGGTCGGTGCGGTCCCACTGGCCGATGCACGGGCCGCAGGCGTTGGCCAGCACCGTGCCGCCGATGGCCTCGAGGTCGGCGAGGAGGCCGTCGCGCTCGATGGTGGCGCGGGTCTGCTCCGAGCCGGGGGTGATGAGCAGCTGCGTCTTGGCGCGCAGGCCCTTGGCCGCGGCCTGGCGGGCGATCGAGGCGGCGCGGGTGATGTCCTCGTAGGAGCTGTTGGTGCACGAGCCGATGAGCGCAGAGGAGATCTCGAGCGGCCAGCCCTCGGCGCGGGCAGCGTCGCCCACCTCGGCGAGCTGGTGGGCCCGGTCGGGGGAGTGGGGGCCGTTGATCATCGGGCCGAGCTGGTCGAGGTCGATCTCGATCACGCGGTCGAAGAACTGGGGCGGGTCGGCAAGCACGTCGTCGTCGGGGCGGAGGTCAGCGGCCACGGCGTCTGCCGCGTCGGCGATGGCGCCCCGGCCGGTGGCCCGCAGGTAGGCGGCCATGTTGGCGTCGTAGGGGAACAGCGAGGTGGTGGCGCCGATCTCGGCCCCCATGTTGCAGACGGTGGCCTTGCCGGTGGCGGTGATGCTGTCGGCGCCAGGCCCGAAGTACTCGATGATGGCGCCGGTGCCGCCGCTGACCGTGAGGATCTCGGCCACCTTGAGGATGATGTCCTTGGGGCTCGACCAGCCCGACAGCGTGCCGGTGAGGTGCACACCGATGAGCTTGGGCCAGCGCACGTTGAACGGGAAGTCGGTCATCACGTCGACAGCGTCGGCGCCGCCCACGCCGATGGCCACCATGCCGAGGCCACCCGCGTTGGGGGTGTGGCTGTCGGTGCCGATCATCATCCCGCCGGGGAACGCGTAGCTCTCGAGCACCACCTGGTGGATGATGCCGCTGCCCGGCTTCCAGAAGCCGATGCCGTACTTGGCCGACACCGTGCGCAGGAACTCGTAGACCTCGCTGTTGGTGTCGAGGGCGAACTTCAGGTCGAGCGCCGCGCCGGCCTTAGCCTGGATGAGGTGGTCGCAGTGCACGGTGGAGGGCACGGCCACGCGGGGGAGCCCGGCGGTCATGAACTGGAGCAGCGCCATCTGCGCGGTGGCGTCCTGCATGGCGACGCGGTCGGGGTCGAAGTCGTTGTAGGTGCCGCCGCGCTCGATCTCCTGGCCGGCATCGCGGAGGTGGTTGAACAGCACCTTCTCTGCGAGCGTGAGCCCGCGGCCGAGGCGGTCTCGCCCGAGGGCCACCCGTTCGGGGAGGCGGCTGTAGACCTCCTGGACCAGCTCGATGGGGGTGGAGGCCGTGACCTCGGTGTCGGAGGTGGTCATCGTCGTTCCCCTTGCGTCGTCCTGCGTGTGATACAAGTATAGGACAAGTGCGCGAGATCCGCTACCGCCAGATCGCCGACGACCTTCGCCGTCGGGTGGGAGCCGGTGAGTTCGCCGCGGGCCGGACCTTGCCGAGCGAGTCGGAGCTGTCGGGATCCTACGAGGCCAGCCGCGTCACGGTCCGCAAGGCGCTGGAGCTCCTGCGCGACGAGGGGCTGATCGACTCCCGACAGGGGTTCGGCTGGTTCGCAGCGGTGGATCCGCTGCGCCAGTCGCTCGGCCGTCTCGGCACCATCGAGGCGCAGCTCACCGAGTCGGGCGTGCACTCGGAGCGACGCATCCTCGACTTCCGCTTCGTGAGCGCGCCGGCGCGCGTCCGCCAGGCGCTCGGCTCCGCCACCGTGCTGGAGGTGCGCCGGGTGAACCTGGCCGACGGCCACCCCTTCGCCCGGGTGACCGTGTGGTGCCCCGAGGACCTCGGACGGCACCTGTCGCGGGCCGATGTCGAGCGGGCGCCCTTCTACGAGCTGCTCGACGGCCCCCTCGGCGGCGCGGTGCAGACGATCGGCGCCGCGGTGGTCGACGAGCGCGACGCGGCGCTGCTCGAGGTGCCGGTGGGCTCGCCGGTGCTGCGCTGCGAGCGCATCACCTCCGACCGCGACGGCCGGCCCGTGCTGCTGTCGGAGCACGTGTTCCCCGCCCACCGCACGGAGTTCGTCGTGGACCTGCCGCTGTCGGAGCCCAGCATCGCCCCCAGCGGCCTCCGCCTCGTCGACTAGCAAGCACGCTTCTGAGGCGCCGCCTCAGGTGTCCCAGTCGGGGCGGGCCGGCATGCCGCTGGCCCCGCCGGCCGCCGGGCGCACGGCGAGGGTCTGGTGGATCTGGGTGCCGCCGTCCTCGAACCCCACGGCGCTGGCGGCCATGTAGAGCCGCCAGATGCGGGCCCGGGCCAGGCCGATCTCGGCAACGGCCGCGTCCCAGCTCGACTCAAGGTTGGCGACCCAGGCCCGCAGCGTGCGGGCGTAGTGCTCGCGGAGGCTCTCCACGTGGCGGACCTCGAAGCCGGCCTCCTGGACGGCGGTGACGACCTGGCCGATCTCGTGGAGCTCGCCGTCGGGGAACACGTAGCGGTCGATGAACCCGCCGCGCGAGGTGCGCCGGCCGGTGCGGGGCGGCCGGCTGATGCCGTGGTTGAGGAGGCGGCCGCCCGGGCGCAGCAGCCCGTGGAGGGTGCGGAAGTACTCGCCGAGGCGGGCGAGGCCGACGTGCTCGAACATGCCGATCGAGCTGATGGCGTCGTAGGGCCCGTCGTCCACGTCCCGGTAGTCCTGCACGCGGACGTCCACCTGGCCGGCGAGGCCGGCGTCGACGACGGACTTCGCGGCGTGGTCGGCCTGCTCGCGCGACAGCGTCACGCCCACCGCCTCCACGCCGAGCTCCTCGGCCGCGAGGCGGACCATGCCGCCCCAGCCGCAGCCCACGTCGAGGAGGCGCATGCCGGGCTGCAGCCCGAGCTTGCGGGCGACGAGGCGGTGCTTGGCGCGCTGGGCGTCGTCGAGCGTCGACACGCCTGGGGCCCACAGCGCGCACGAGTAGGTCATCGTGGGACCGAGGACGAGCCGGTAGAAGTCGTTCGACACGTCGTAGTGGTGCGCGATGGCGGCCTGGTCACGCACCTTGGAGTGGCGCCGGCCGCGGAGGCGGGCCTCCTCGGCCGGCGGGGCCGCGGGCCACAGCGCGCTGGGCCCGGCGAGGCGCACCGCTCGAAGCCAGTCGGCCGGCCGGAGGCGCACCTCGGAGAGCCGGTGGCGCAGGTCGAGCGCCGCGTAGATGTCGCCGTCGACGTCGATGTCCCCGGCAACGTAGGCCCGCCCGAAGCCGAGCTCGCCCGGGGCGGTGACGAGGCGGCGGAGCGCCTCGGGCGATCGGATGACGATCGTGGCGGCGATCCCGTCCGGACCGATCGACGAGCCGTCGTAGGCGCGGATGGCGACGTCGCCGAGATCGGGGCCGAGCAGGTGCTCGAGGAAGGGCTGCAGCTGACGAGTGGCGCTCATGGAGGTGGCCTCCGCGTGGTGTGGATCAGGCGGATCGATCTGGGTTCCCGAGGCCGTCGGGCTCCCGCGCGATCGAGCCGGCACGAGATGCCGGTCAGCCGGCGGGAGGCGCGGACGCTCACCCTTCCAGTTCAGCCCTCCGGGCGCCGCGTGTCCACGGAGTCGCGGGGTCGGCGATCGACCCGGGGCCGCCCGTTCTCGTCACCGCGACCTGTGCCTGGCCGGACGCGGGGCGAATGGCGCGCGCGCTCTCGGATCGTCCGGGCAATGCGGCCCCTCGCCCGGCACCAGGTGACCTTTGCCCCTAGCCCCGCGCGGGGCCGGCCGAGCATGGTCGAGCCATGACAGAGCACATCAGCTGGTTCGATGACCTCGGCGTGGGCGACGCAGCCACCGTGGGGGGCAAGGGCGCCAACCTCGGCGAGCTCCGCCGGGCCGGCCTCCCGGTGCCGGCCGGGTTCGTGATCACGGCGGCCGCCTACCTGGATGCCATGGACCAGGCCGGGGTGCGCCAGGAGCTGCGGGCCAAGTTCGAGCAGGTCGACGCTGACGACGCCGAGAAGCTCTCGGCCGTCGGTGCCGAGGCGCGGTCGCTGATCCATGGGGCGGCCGTGCCCGACGGCCTGCGGGCCGAGATCCTCGACGCCTACGCCCGGCTCGGCGATGCCCCCCTGGTGGCCGTGCGGTCGTCGGCCACCTCCGAGGACACGGCCGGGACGTCGTTCGCGGGGATGCACCAGACCTTCACCAACGTCCGGGGCGCCGACGAGCTCCTCGACCGAGTGGTCGAGTGCTGGACCTCGGTCTTCGGGGACCGGGTGCTCGCCTACCGGGCGTCCCAGCACATGACCGAGGAGCCGGCGATCGCGGTCGTCGTGCAGGAGATGGTGGCCTCGGAGCGATCCGGCGTGCTGTTCACCGCCGATCCGTCCACCGGTGACACCGGCAAGGTCGTCATCGAGGCGGCCTTCGGCCTGGGAGAGGTGGTCGTGTCCGGGGCGGTCGAGCCCGACACCTACATCGTCGCCAAGGACGGCCCTGTCCTGCTCAGCACGCACGTCGGTGACAAGACGCACAAGATCGTGCGAGGCGCGGACGGGCACGACGAGACGGTGCCGCTGCCTCCGGCCGAGGCGGCCCGTCGGGTGCTCGAGGATTCGGAGGTGCTCGAGCTGGCGAGGCTCGGGCTCGCCGCCGAGACTCACTACGGCGCCCCCCAGGACATGGAGTGGGCCATCGCCGACGGCACCACCTACGTCGTCCAGTCGCGCCCGATCACCACCCTCGCGGCCGGCGCGGCGACCGGCGCGGTGCTCGTGCGGGGCCTGGGAGCGTCGCCTGGCGTGCGGTCGGGGGTGGTGCGCACGCTCCGGGCACCCTCGGAGGGGGCCCGGCTCGTCGACGGCGAGATCCTGGTGGCGCCGATGACCAACCCCGACTGGGTGCCGACCATCCGCCGGGCGGCGGCGGTGGTCACCGAGGGCGGCGGCATGACGTGCCATGCGGCGATCGTGGCCCGGGAGCTGGGGGTGCCGTGCGTGGTCGGCTCGCGCGGTGCCATGACCGCGCTGTCCGACGGGCAGGTCGTCACCGTCGACGGCGCCGCCGGCGAGGTGCGGGCCGGTGCCGAGGCCCCGGGCGCGGCGGCGGCCGGCCCGGTGGTGGCAGCCCCGGGGGCGACCGCGGTGGTGCCCCTCGCCACCCGGCTCTACGTGAACCTGGCCATGGCCGAGCACGCCGGCGAGGTGGCGGCCATGCCGGTCGACGGGGTGGGGCTCCTGCGGGCGGAGTTCCTGATCACCGACGCCCTCGCCGGCGTCCACCCTCGCGAGCTGCTGGCCCGCGGTGAGGCCGAGGGCTTCATCGCCAAGATGTCGGCCTCGCTGCTCACCATCACCAGCGCCTTCGCGCCCCGCCCGGTCGTGTACCGCACGATCGACTTCCGGACGAACGAGTTCCGCGGGCTGGAGGGCGGCGACCGCTTCGAGCCCGTCGAGGACAACCCGATGATCGGCTACCGGGGGTGCTACCGGTACATCCGCGAACCCGATCTGTTCGCCGTCGAGCTCGAGATGCTGGCCCGGGTGCGCGAGCAGACGCCGAACCTGCAGGTGATGATCCCCTTCGTCCGCACTGGCTGGGAGCTCGAGGCCTGCCTGGAGGCCATCGATGCCAGCCGCCTGGGCGCCCAGCGGGGCCTCGTGCGCTGGATCATGGCCGAGGTGCCCTCGGTCGTCTACCGGATCCCCGACTACGCCAAGCTCGGCATCGATGGCGTCTCGATCGGCTCCAACGACCTCACGCAGCTCATGCTGGGGGTCGACCGCGACTCGGAGATCTGCGCCGAGCTCTTCGACGAGAGCGACCCAGCGGTGCTGGCGGCCATCGCCGACATCATCGCGGCGTGCCACGCCGCGGGGCTGACCTCGTCGCTGTGCGGCCAGGCGCCGTCCAACCGGCCCGAGTTCGCGGAGCACCTGGTGCGCAACGGCATCACGTCGAT
>Ga0209798_10001748_pt1 | contig 12913 bp, 15 predicted proteins | sample DOMMetBare3Fresh_FD_187475 | JGI IMG/M metagenome (GOLD analysis project Ga0209798, IMG submission 187475) | Wetland sediment microbial communities from St. Louis River estuary, USA, under dissolved organic matter induced mercury methylation -... | ecosystem: Environmental > Aquatic >...
TTCCACGGCTCAAGGCCGATGCCTGATGGCTGATGGCGGTGGCTGACGGATGGCGTATGGCGCATGGCGCATGGCGCATGGCGCAGTTCCTAGCATCCGCTTGATGAGGTCCAGACAGTCCTTGGGGCGGGGGTTCTGATGTATCCCAGCATCAATCTGATGCCGGAGGCACCGGTGCACCGTCTCGTCGAGGTGGCGACAGAGGCCGAGCGGCTCGGGTACCGGCGGTGCTGGGTGTACGACGAAGGGCTGGCCGCCCGCGACGTCTACGTGGTCCTCACCGCGGTCGCCTCGGCGACGACCTCACTCCTGCTCGGGACAGGGATCACCAATCCCTACACGAGACACCCGGCGATCTCGGCGGCGGCGATCGCCACCCTCGACGAGATGTCGGGTGGAAGGGCGTTCCTGGGGTGGGGGGCAGGTGGGAGCCTGTCGCTCGACCCGCTGGCGCTTCCCAGGACCACACCGCTGGCTGCGGTCGAGGACGCCATCGTGGCGGCGCGGGCGCTCTATGCCGGCGGCCAGGTCGATCTCGATCGACAGACTCTCAGCCTCAGGTCGGCGACGCTGGTTACCCCGACCCGAGGAATCGACATCTGGCTGGCGGGAAGGGGACCTCGCATGCTGGCTCTGGGAGGTCGGGTGGCCGATGGAGTCATGCTCGAGTTCATCCACCGCGACCGACTCGACGACAGTTTCCGGCTCGTCACCGAGGCGGCTGCAGCGGCGGGGAGGAACGTGCGCCTCTCGTATTCGACCATGGTCGTGACCGACAGCGCCGCCCTCGACCTGATTCGCAAACACATGGCCTACCGTTTGGTCGATTCCCCACCCGAGGTACACCAGATGCTGGGCATCACCCCCGCCGACCTCGACCGGCTCCGGGCGGCGCTGGCTGTGGGTCTCGAAGCGGCGGCGAGCCTGGTCCCCGACGAGTGGGTGCTTCCCTTTGTCATCCATGGTTCGGTGGAGGAATGTGGACGCCAGCTGGCCGAACTGGCGGCCAAAGGTGTGGAGGAGTTCCTGCTCCCGGTGCTCGAGATCGACACCGCCGAACACTTGATGGCCGTCACTGCCGCTGCCTTCTCCCGTCTGTGACCGTGCCCCGGTTCGATCACCCGGAGCTGACGTCGGACCCACAACTGTTCGTCGACCCGGGTTCGGTGCCCGCCACCATCCCGTTGCCGGTGCTCATCGAACCGGACCACCAACCTCCGGTTCTCGACCCACTCGATGAGCCGTTGGTCGAGGTGCGCGACCGACGGCTGATGGTGGTTGACGCCTACACCAGGGCGGGATGGGCGAATGCCAGGCCGGGAGCCTGGCTCAGAGAGGAGGCGCTATCCCGTTTGCTGGCCGCCGTCACCGTGCTGCCGGACGAGTTCGGGCTGGCGATCTTCGATGCCTGGCGTCCGCTCGCCTTGCAGGAGGAGCTGTACCGGGCGGCCTACCGCGACTCCGGGCTCCCGCCCGGATTCGTGGCCCCCCCGAGCGATTCTCCCACCGAGCCACCACCTCATCTCACCGGCGGCACTGTCGACTGCACCCTCACCCATTCCGGTCGACCGCTGGCGCTGGGCACCGGATACGACGATTTCTCGCCGCTGGCCCACGCCGCCGCCTTTGAGGACGAACCGGGGGCGGTGCGCGAACTTCGGCGCCTGCTGTTTTGGTCGATGTCCGGGGCGGGATTCGTCGTGCTGGCGAACGAATGGTGGCACTTCGAGTTCGGTACCCGCCGCTGGGCATCCATCACCGGCCAGGTTCCCCGCTACGGGCCGGCCTCACCGCCCGGCTGAGGCAGCGGAGCGGGCCAGCCGGTTCATGGACCGGACGACCCTGGCGACAAACCGATCTCGTCGAACCCCCGAACCTCGATCGATTCCATACAGCGCCACCCAGCGGGTGCGGCAGTGTTTGGCACACCTACCGGCGAGTCCCCGCTCCAGCAGCCGCCGCCCGACGTTTCCCTCGAGGCGATTGACCCACCGGCCCGAGCCGTGGGTGGTGACCGCCGTGATCGAGCGGATGTTGTCGAAGCGCCGGTCCCCCCACACCGACGCCAGCCAGGCGAGGAACGGCGCCGGGAGGGTCGACCACCAGGTCGGGTAGATGACCACGATCGCCTCGGCCCACTCGAGCAGGGAGTCGTCATCGGGCCCGGTTCGGTAGACGTCGATGTGGCGTGCCTCGCCGGCTCCCCGCAGGGCGGCCAGCGCCTCGTCGCGGAGGTGGGCGTGGAACGACTCTTCGTTCGGATGACAGGAGATCACCAGCGTCCTCACAAGCGTCCCATCCTTGCCTCGACTTCGGCTGCAAAGTCGTCGAGCGGCACACCCGCCGCCACGGTCAGCCAGTCGGTGCGAAGGCGATGCGGTACGTTGAGGCGGAGAGCCCGCAGCAGGATCTTTTTCCCCCCGTCTCCCGCCTCGTTCAGCTCTGCGGCCGGCTGGAGGTGGACGGTCACCCCGACGATCGCCCGGAGACGGTGCAGATTGGGTCTCACCCGGTTGCGGTCGTCGAGGACGAAGGCCACCCCGGGAACCAGGACCCGCTCGAGCCAGGCTTTGATGTGGGGAGACGGGCCCCACCACAACGTCGGATAGACGAACACCATCACCTCGGCGTCCATCGCCAGGGTGGCGTGCTCGGCGACCAGCGGGTCGAGGATGGGGTGATCACCGTGGTAGGCGCGGTGCTCTGCCCCACTCATCGCCACCTCGAATCCAAGGGCGGGAAGATCGAGCAGCCGGGTTTGGTGGCGGCCGGCCAGTCCCCGTTCCGCCGCCGCCGCCAGCCGGTCACATCCCGCTTCGGGTCGGTCGGCGAGCAGGATCAGGGCGGAGCCGGCCATGGCGCGACGATACCCGTCGGCGAGCCGTCCCAGGGTCCGGCTGAGGGGTAGTGTGCCCACCATGTCAGTCCATCTCGATACCCGGCTGAGCCTGTACCGCGACATGTGGGTGATCCGTGCATTCGAACTCGGCCTCGAGCGGGAGTTCGCCCAGGGCAATGTGCCCGGAATGCTCCACACCGGTCTCGGGCAGGAGGCGACCCAGGTCGCTCTGGCCGCCCACCTCGAGTCGACGGACGTCTTCTTTCCCGATCATCGCTGCCACGGGATAAACGCCCTGGCCGAGGAGCGGCATGCCGGCACCGGCGAGAAGATCATGGCCGAGCTGTTCGGCCGGGCTACCGGCGTCTGCTCCGGCAAGGGAGGGAGCCTCCACTCGGCCAACCCCAATGTCGGCAACTTCGGGGACAACGCGGTGGAAGGGTCCTACATGGCCACAGTGCTGGGGGTGGCGCTGGCCGCCCAGATGCGGGGTGAGCCGAAAGTCGCCTGCTGCATCATCGGCGATGGGACGGTCGGCCGGGGCGAGTTCCACGAGAGCCTCAACATGGCCAAGATCTGGAATCTCCCGATCCTCTACGCCTGCGTCAACAACGGGTATGCGATCTCGACTCCGGTGGCCGAAGCCCACGCCTCCGGCGACATCGTCGACATGGCCCGTGGTTACGGAATCACCTGCCGGCAGGTGGATGGCAACGACATCGAGGCGGCCTACGAGGCGGTGGCCCGGGCGGTGGCCGAGATCCGGGCCGGGACCGGCCCTGTCTTCCTCGAGTTCAAGACCTGGCGCTGGCAAGGGATGTTCTCCGGCGAGTTTCGCCCGGCCGAAGAGGTGAAGCACTGGAAGGAGGACCGCGATCCCATCAAGCTCGCCCGGGAGGGCCTGCTGGCGAGCGGCGAGGTCAGCGAGGAGGAGCTGGACCAGATCGCGGCGGAGACGACGACGATGATCGAGGAGTGGATCACCTTCGCCAAGGAGAGTCCCATGCCCGATCCCGCCAAGGCGACCGCCGACGTATATGCAGGATGGGAGTTCGAGTCACGATGACAACCCAGACCGAAACCCGCACTCGCACGTTCGTGCAGGCCCTCAACGAGGCCCTCGATCTGTGCATGGAGGCCGACCCCGAGGTGTTCCTGCTGGGTGAGGACATCGGGGCGATGGGTGGCGACTTCGGGGTCACCCGGCGGTTGTTCAAGAAGTACGGCGCCACCCGGGTGCGCGACACCCCGCTATCGGAGGCGGCCATCGTCGGCACCTGCGTCGGGGCGGCGATGGTGGGGATGCGGCCGGTGGCCGAGATCATGTTCGCCGACTTCCTCGGCGAGTGCTTCGATCAACTGGTCAACAACGCCGCCAAAGTCCACTACATGTTCGATGGCCAGTTCAAGGCTCCGATGGTGGTGAGGACCGCCTGTGGGGGTGGGTTCGGGGGTGGCCCCCATCATTCCCAATCGGTCGAGGGCTGGTTCCTGAACGTGCCCGGCCTGGTGATCGTGGCGCCATCCACCCCCGAGGAAGCCAAGGGTCTCCTCATCTCCTCGATCGAGCACGACAACCCGGTGCTGTTTCTCGAGCACAAAGCGCTCTACTCCTCCAAGGGCGAGGTGCCCGAGGGGATGTACCGCACCCCGCTCCGTTCCGCCCGGGTCGCCCGAACGGGCTCGGACGTGACGGTGGTTGCCACCATGAGGATGACGGTCGAGGCGCTGGCCGCCGCCGAACAGCTGGCGGCGGAGGGGATCGAGGTGGAAGTCGTCGACCTCCGCACCATCCGGCCATACGACGCCGCCACCATCATCGGCTCGGTCGAGAAGACCGGGCGAGCCGTCGTCGCCATCGAGGCGCCCAAGACCGGGGGCCTGGCCGCCGAGCTGAGCGCCACGATTGCCGAGGAGTGCTTTGGCGTCCTCCGCGGTCCGGTCGTCAGAGTGGCAGGGCTGGATGTTCCCATCCCGTTCTCCCTGGTTCTGGAGAAGTACGTGCTGCCCGGCCGGGATGAGATCGTCGCCGGGGTGCGCCGGGCGATGGCGAGTTGAGCGAGGAGTACACATGGCGACAGAAGTGATCTTGCCCAAGTGGGGCCTGACGATGGAAGAGGGTGTGCTGGTCTCCTGGGAGAAGGCGGTCGGTGACGCCGTCGACGAAGGTGATGTGCTCGCACTGATCGAAACCGACAAGATCGAGACCGAGTTGCCCGCCCCGGCGGCGGGAGTCATTGCACGCCTGCTGGTGGGCGAGGGTGACACGGTTGCGGTCGGCACCGTGATCGCCATCATCGAGTGATGTCGCGCTTCGTCGATCGGGTCGTGCTGGTGACGGGCGCCTCGCGCGGGATCGGGGCGGCCACCGCCACCGCCTTTGCGGCGGAAGGGGCAACGGTCGTCGTCAACTACCGCAGTGACGCGACCGGAGCAGCAGGCACCGTCGAGACCATCCGGGCCGCCGGTGGCCGGGCGCGAGCGGTGGCGGCCGACGTCGGCGATCCTGCCCACATCGAACGGCTGCTGGTCGACGTCGAAGGGACAGAGGGCCCGATCGACGTCCTGGTGAACAACGCCGCCTCTTTCAGCCGGACCTCCTTCCTCGAGTCCGATCTCGACGATCTCGACCAGGTGTGGGCCACCAACGTCCGTGGCCTGTTCCATCTCAGCCGGCTGGCGGCCGCCTCCATGGTCGGACGGGGCGGTTGCATCGTCCACATCAGTTCCATCCTCGCCCGGCTGGCCGTGCCGAATCGGACCATCTACTGCGCCACCAAAGGTGCGGTGGAGGCACTCACCCGGGCGATGGCGCTCGACCTCGCCCCCCACGGGATTCGGGTCAATGCGGTGGCGCCGGGGTTGATCTCGACGGAGGCGTTGCTGGCGGGAATGCCCGACCCTGCGCTCCAGGCGGCGATTCAGAGCCACATCCCGGCCGGCCATTTCGGCGAACCGGAGGACATCGCCGCCGCGGTCCTGTTCGTCGCCTCCGACGAGGCCCGCTACATCAACGGGGCGGTGATCCCGGTCGATGCCGGGTTGGGTGGCAAGGAGGCGGGCCCCGCTCCCAAGGTGATCGCATGATCAGCGTCAACCGGGAGGCGATGAAGGTGGTCCGCCGCATCCTGGCCGCGGAGGAGGCTCTCGGCGTCCGCTCGTCGGTTCTCCCCAATGGGACCACCGTCATCGACATGGGGCTCGAGGTGCCCGGCGGCTGGGTGGCGGCCCGCGAGTACACGCTGGTGACCCTGGGTGGCCTGGCCGAGGTCGGCTACGAAACGATGACCGTCGCCGGACGCAACCTGGCGGCGGTGCGGGTGATGATCGACCATCCACTCGAGGCGTGCGTGGCCAGCCAGATCGCCGGATGGCGCCTCGATGACGCCCGCACCGAGCACGCTGCCATCCTCGCCGGGCCGGGCCGGGCGCTCAACGCCGAACCAGACCACTACTTCGAGATGACCGACTACCGCGACTCCCACGACGAAGCGGTGGTGGCAATCCAGACCTCCCGGCCGGTGACCGAGACGCTGGCCGATTCGATCGCCCGTGGTTGTGGAGTCTCTCCCGACCGGCTCTATGTCCTCTTCGCCCCCAACCGGAGCCTGGTGTGCGCGGTTCAGGTGGCGGCCCGGATCGTCGAGCAGAGCCTGCATCGCCTCGGTGAGGAGGGCTTCGAGGTTCGCTCGGTCCGTTCCGCACACGGGTTCGGCGTGATCCCGCCGCTGGTCGACGACGATCTCGCCTCGATGGGGCGGATCAACGACTCGTTGTTGTATGGGGGAGAGGCGACCATCAATGTGGTGAGCACCGATGCGGCCTGCGAGGCGGTGATCTCCAAGGTGGTCTCCTCCGCCTCGGCGGCGTACGGACGCCCGTTCGTCGAGATCTACGAGGATGCCGACCGCGACTTCTACGAGATACCCCTCGATCTCCACTCCCCGGCCCTGCTCCATCTCACCAACCTGACCACCGGACGGACCTTCTCTGCCGGAGAGATCAACCACGACGTGCTGGAACGGTCCTTCTTCGGATGATGGCGCTCGAAGTCCGGATCGTGAGGGGTGGATGAGCGTCCTCGCTTCGGCTCGATCGACCGACGGAAGGTTGCTCGATGTAACCGTCGAGGGCGGGGTGATCACCCGGGTGGAACCGAGTGGCCCTACGCAACCGGCTGGATCCACCGACCTGGATGGCCGACTCTTGCTCCCGGCGATGGGCGAGCCACACGCTCATCTCGACAAGGCCTTCACAGCCGATGTCTTCCTCAACCCGGCCGGTGATCTGGCGGGGGCGGTCGAGGCGATCCGGGCCGGGTGGCTGGTAACCAGCACCGAGGACATCGTCGAGCGGGCGGAGCGGGCGGTGCGCCGCCTGGTGGCGGCGGGGACCACGCTGATCCGTTCACACGCAGACGTGGTCCCCGAAGGGGAGCAGAAGTCGGTGGAGGCATTGCTCGAGGTGAGACGGCGCACCTCCCACCTGTGTGATCTCGAGTTGGTGGCGCTGGCGATGCCGCTCACCGGAGACGACGGGCCGGCGACCCTGCGCCGGATCGGCCGGGCAGTCGAGGAGGGGGTGGACGTGGTGGGGGCTTGCCCCCATCTCGAAGAGGATCCGGTCCGGACGATCCGCCTGGCCCTCGCCCTCGCCGCCGAGACCGGATCCCCGGTCGATCTCCACTTCGACGAGGTGCTGGATCCGGACATCCAGCATCTGCCCGAACTCGCCCGCCAGGTGGAGGCTCTCGGCCTCGGGGGCCGGGTCACCGCATCCCACTGTGTGAGCCACGGCCTTCTCCCCGCCGACCGGCAGCGGGAGGTGGGTCACATGCTGGCCGACGCCGGGGTGGCGGTCGTGACCAACCCCAGAACCAATCTGTACCTCCAGGCGCGCGGCATCCTCCAGGCCCCACCCCGCGGCTTGGCCGGGGTCCGGGCCTTGCTCGATGCCGGGACAGTGGTGGCGGCCGGGGCCGACAACGTCCAGGACCCCTTCTACATCGTGGGCAGATCCGACCCCCTCGAGACGGCCTCGCTGCTGGTCTCGGTTGCCCATCTCTCGATCGAAGAAGCCTGGACCCTGGTCAGCGCCGCCGTCAGGAGGTTGGCCCGGCGCCCGCCGGTCCAGATCGCAGTCGGGTCGCCCGCCGATTTCGTGGCGGTAGCGGCCGCCTCGTTACGCCAGGCGATCGCCGATCAACCGGCCGACAGGATCGTGTTCCACCGGGGGGTGATGGTGTCGCGTACCACCGTCGATAGCTGGATCGCAGACCGGGAAGGTTGAAGGTTCGAGGTTGAAGGTTCAAGGTCAGTGGCGCGCCTTCAGAGCAATGGGACCACCTCTGACCAGAACCGCTCCAGTTGTTCTTCGGCCAGCGCAAAGGGCTCGCCGGCGAACTGGGGAAAGAGGACGAGGTAATCGCAGCCGAGCAGGTCGCGGTAGAAGGTGATGCCTTCGGCGACGTCTTCGGCGGTGCCGATCAGGCAGGTGCGCTGTTCCATCGACTGTTCGAGGGTGGGGACGAGACCGGCCGGTGCCGGCTTGCCATCCTCTCCCATGTACCCCCGCGACCAGCCATAGGGTCCCAGGAACTTCCAGAACTCGTCGTGACCGGGCCGGGCGGAGGTGATCGCCTCCTGCCGGGTGTCGCCGATCCGGAAGCTGACCACCAGGCGCCTTCGTTCCCCGGGGGCGAGAGCCTGGCCGTGCGTCTCCTCGTAGAGCTCTCCGTAGCGATCCCAGAACCGCTTGACGAAGCTGTGGTGGAGGTTCCAGAACACGCCGGTATGGCCCCAGACGGGAACCTGTTCGAGGGTGGGGGGCGAGGTGATCGCCTGCCAGATCTCGTAAGGGTGGAGCGGTCGGGGGACCAGCGTCAGGTTCTGGACGGTCTCGCCCCGGTCGGGAATGCCGGGGGGCGGGAGGTCGAAGAAGGCGCCGTGATAGGCGAACGTGTCCTGATCGAGGGCGGCCCGGATGATGGCCATCGACTCGGCGAACACCTCCCGGTTCTTGCTGTCGTCGGCCGCCGCCTCGGGGTTGTCCATGGAGCCGACCGAAACCCCGAAGGGTGACAGCGGCCGCAGCTCGCGGGGGACGGTTCCCCTTCCGACTCCGAGGATGGCGCGTCCTCGCGACAGGTTGTGCAGGGTGGCGAAGTCTTCGGCCAGTCGGAGTGGATGCCATTGCGGAACGATGTTGAACAAGGCTCCGAGCCGGATCGAGGAGGTCTTGGCCGCCAGCCAGGCGCCGAGTTGCATGGCGTTGGGGGTGACCTCGTATCCCTCATACTGGAAATGGTGTTCGGTGAAGAAGTAGGCGTCGTACCCGATCCGGTCGGCGGTGATCCCGAGTTCGATCAGCTGCTCGGTGGTCCTCCACATCTCGGCCTGGGTGAAGCGCCGATCGGTGGGCACGGGTCCACCCGGTCCCCGATCGTCCATTTCGACGCTCCCGAAGGTGAACACCCCGAACTTCATCGCTCCATCTCGTTCGACCCGGCGAGTGTATCCAACGTCCGGCTTCGCCGGACACGCCCCTCCGGCGAAGGAGACAGGCGACTAGGTTGGGTCGGGTCGTCGAAGGAGCACCGTGCAGGTCGGGGTAGTCGTCCCACAGGGATGGTTGGGAGAGTTCGACGGATGGGATCCGGTCGAGGCCTGGGGACGCACGGTGGCGGTCGCCCTCCTGGCCGAACGACTCGGTTTCGAGTCGCTGTGGGTGTTCGATCACTTCCAGACGGTTCCGGTTCCTCGCGACGAGATCACTTTCGAGTCGTTCACAACCCTGGCGGCCTTGGGAGCCCTGACGTCGCGGGTGCGGCTCGGTCATGTGGTCATCTGTGCCGGGTTCCGTAACCCCGCCCTCACCGCCAAGATGATCTCGACCCTCGACGTCCAGACCGGGGGGAGGATGGAGCTGGGGATCGGGGCCGGTTGGAAGGAAGACGAGTGGCGCGCCTACGGCTACGGGTTCCCAACCGCTCGTGAGCGTTTGGCCGCACTCGAAGACCAGCTCGAGATCGTGACGAGGATGATGGGCCCGGGCCGCGCCACCTTCTCGGGACCGCATGCCGAGGTGATCGGTGCCATCAACGTGCCCAAGCCCGTCCAGCATCCCCGGGTGCCGATCATGGTGGGAGGCAACGGCCCCAACGTCACCTGGCGGCTGGCGGCCAGGTACGCCGATGGCCTCAACCTCGACGGCCTGACCCCGGACGAGGTGTCGAAGGCATTGCCGGTGATCGCCGAGCGATGCCACGAGATCGGACGCGAACCCGCCACCTTGTCGGTCTCCGCCCATCTGCGCAGCGAGCAGTTGGAGTCGGAGGGAGCGGCCCGGGTCGAGTTGTTGGAGGCATACACCGCCACCGGAGTCAGCCGGATCACCGGCATGATCAGGGCGTCGGCCCGCTCCGATGAGGCCCTCGAATCGTTCGGGGAGGATTGCCGGCAGGCGGGCGTCGACCTGGCCCCTCAGGGCTGACGAGCCGCCACCACCGAGATCTCGACAACCCGGCCGGATTGGGGAGAATGATGGCGCCCCGCGCCGGCGTCGACCTGGTCCCTCAGGGCTGACGGGCCGCCACCACCGAGATCTCCACCTTCCAATCGGGTTGGGCGAGGGCGGGGACCGGGATCAAGGTGGAGGCGGCCCGGTGCCCGGCGAGGTTGCGGTCACGGGCTTCCATGACCGGGCTGAGATCGTTGCCGGCGACCGCATAGGTGATGTAGGACACGATGTCGGAGACCGAGAACCCCGCATCGGTGAGGATGGCGCCGATGCTGCGCCAGACCTCGTCGGCCTGCTCGCCGATGTCGGGGGACAGGGTCCCATCCACCCGGGTGCCGACCACCCCCGCCGTGAACAGCCACTCGCTCCCGGCGGGGACGACCACCCCCAGGGCATAGGCGGCGGCAGGAGGTGCTATCGAGGAGGGGGCGACGATCGTGTTCATGCCGCCCGACCATATCCAGTCGCGCCCACTCATGCCCCCAAGGCCGAACCGGTAGGTTCCCTCGGGCCGTCAGCTTCCGGCGGGTTGGTGCTTGCGCTCCGACTTGTGCTCCACCTTGGCATCCGCCCCCGGGAACACCAGGGTCTCGTGCCCGTCGTCGGACCAGCGGACCCGGTAGGGCGGCTGACCGTCTTCGCCGAGAACCTCGATGATCTCGCCGTCTCTTCCGTGTTCGTTCACCACGTGACCCATGATCACGAGATGGTCGCCGCTCTTGGCTCTCATCCGTAAACCTCCGATCCATTCGGATACTGGGTGATTCCGGTTGTGCACGCCAGGGGCAGAAGTCCGTATCCGCCGGGTAGCCTCGCCCGATGAAGACGGGCTATGACCTCCTCGTCGAGCAGGCCCCTCCGACCGGACCGGGGGACGTCGACTTCGACGGTGTCGGCGGGATGCTCGATCTCCGCTGGGGGTACCCGGATCCGCTGCTGTTCCCCGCCGGCGCTCTGGCCGATGCCGCCGCCGCCGTTCTGGCCGAAAGGCCGTGGCTCGCCCTTTCCTACGGACATCCGTTGGGGCCCCCGGGGCTGCGCCGGTACCTGAGCGACCTGTCGTCCGACATCTCCCCCGACAGTCTGATCATCACCGCCGGTGCTTCCCAGGGTCTCGACCTGGTCGTGTCGGAGTTGTTCCAGGCCGGTGATGCCGTGTTGCTCCAGCAACCCACCTATCACCTCGCCGAGGCGTTTTTCACCGGCCGGGGGATTCCGGTGTTCGGGGTGGAGGCGGACGGTCTCGAGAGCGGGTCGCTCACCGCCGCCGTAGAGCAGGCCCGTACCTCCGGGTTCCGTCCGTCCTGGATGTACCTGGTCGCAACCCGATCCAACCCCACCGGGCGGACTGTTCCGGTCGAGCGTCGCCAATCGCTGGCAGAGGAGGCGGGCCGCCTGGGTGTCACCCTCATCGACGATGATCCCTATCGGGACATCGGAACCCACCCCGCGCCTCCCTCCGTCCGCAGCTATGACCGGGAGCACATCCGGTTGGGGTCGTTCTCCAAGACCCTGTCGCCCGGACTCAGGGTTGGTTGGGTCGAGGCCACTCCCGAGCAGACCCGGCGATTGGCGGCCAGCCCGCTGGTGATCTCGGGAGGCGGCCCCGCCCACTTCGCGGCATCCGTGGTTGGTCGGTTGTGTGCCGGCGGTGCCTATCAACCCAACGTGGAGCGGGTGGCGGCCGAATACGGGCGGCGGCTCGACGCTCTCGTCGAGGCGCTCGACAATCAGCTCTTCGAGTGGTCTGTACCCGACGGTGGCTTCTTCGTTTGGTTCCGTCTGCGGGACCCGGCGGGTCGGCCGGGTTTCATCGAGCGGGCGGCGGCGGCCGGAGTTGAGCTGACACCCGGAACCGCGTTCTTCCTCGACCGGCGGGACTCCGGGTATGCCCGGGCCTCGATCAGCCTCCTCGAACCGGACCATCTTCGCCGGGCGGCCGAAGTGCTGAACCAGGTCGCCCGGACCGAATAGCGTCATGCGTCATGCGTCTTGCGTCCTGCGTCCTGCGTCTTGCGTCATGCGCCGTGCGCCGTGCGTCTTGCTTCGCAGGCTGTCGGCTGTCGGCTATCGGCTATCGGCCGGGTGCAGGCCCAGGTTCAAGGTTCCAGGTTTCGAACGTTCAACTTGGAACTTGGGCCTTGGAACGTGTTTGGCCGATGGCTGATAGCTGATCGCCCTGCGTCTCGCGCCGTGCGTCTTGCGTCGCTGGCTGTCGGCTGGTGAAGGCGCTGGTTTGGGGGTTGAGGGTTTCGCACGTTCAACTTGGCGCTTGGGCCTTGGAACGTGTTTTGGCTGATGCCTGATAGCTGATCGCCGATAGCAAGAGGGGGAGGCCGGTTGGCCTCCCCCTCAGGTTTCGTGTCCTATTCCCAGCGTTGGCCTGACCAGCTGCTGCCTGACCAGGAGGACCCTGACCAGCTGCTGCCTGACCAGCTGCTGCCGGACCAGGAGCTGCCGCTCCAGGTCATGTTGGACCAGGAGGAGCCTGACCAGGAGGAGCCTGACCATGAGCTTCCGGACCATGAGCTTCCGGACCAGGAGGATCCTGACCAT
>Ga0209798_10001749_pt1 | contig 12911 bp, 10 predicted proteins | sample DOMMetBare3Fresh_FD_187475 | JGI IMG/M metagenome (GOLD analysis project Ga0209798, IMG submission 187475) | Wetland sediment microbial communities from St. Louis River estuary, USA, under dissolved organic matter induced mercury methylation -... | ecosystem: Environmental > Aquatic >...
TTTCTTTTTGGTTAATCATATCTCCGTTTACCGGGTCTTTCAGGAAGAAAGTAAAATTAGAATACAGATTAAATTTATAATGGCTGAAGTATAACTGGTCAGTAGTTTTCCAGTTGCTCTTCCATTGTTTGTTGAACGTTGCAGAAATATTCGTACGACTGGTATTACCCCCTTCAGTATCATCAATAGCGCCAAAGCGGTTGATGATACCGGCTTGAACGGCCCTTTCTGGCACTTGCCCCGAGGCATTCCATTTACTATCGAATGTAGAAGCAGCAATAGACAGTTGCGATTGGTTGCCAAACCAGGCATTGTATTTACCCATTATATTGAAGCGGTGAAAATCCTGTGGACTTTCGAAGTAGCCATCCATAGTTGAATATTCTGAGGCCAGATAAAATTGCTGACGGTTTTTTTGTGTTGTTTTTGTGAATAGTTTAATCAAGCCAACTATCCGCTGCGTATTAAACTGCCCCACTTCAGATTTTATACTATTTTTTTCTAAAAATTCTTTCGTAAAAAAATCTACATAAGCTGATGTAGCTAAATTTCCTTTACCGGCAAAGTAAGGACCTTTGTCAAAACCCACTTTTTCTACTGTCTCTGGAATAAGAAAGTGTAAGTCAGCATAGCCCTGACCATGTGCATGACTAACCATATTTACCGGTATCCCATCAACTGTAATAGCTATATCAGTACCATGGTCTATATCAAACCCTCTAAGGAATATCTGTTCTGCTTTACCACCTCCGGCATGTTGAGCAGTAAATAAACCCGGTACAATGCGAAGTATGTCCTGCGAAGTTGTTACTGGCCTAAGTCGTATATCTATTGCGCTGATTGTATTGATACCTGTATTTTTTTTGCTATTTATTCTTACTTCAGAAAGATCAAGATTGGCCCTTTTCAGGTTTACAGTAATAGAAGAAAGAAGGTTCGCTTTTACTTCCACTGGTATAATCTCTGTTTTATAACCTATATGCGAAACCACCATTTCATATTGCCCGGGATTAACGGCTGGAATACTGAATTTTCCAAACATATCCGAGTTATCACCCAGACTTCCAGTTATATTAATAGTAGCCCCGTTTACAGGTGTTTTCAGTTCGGCATCTGTAATTAAACCTTCAATAATACCTTTTTGGGTGAAACCTTCAGCTGCAAGTAATGTCAGAAGGGCTAATAATATTTTTTTCGGGGTCATGGTTGGTTTAGTTAGATGCTTCCATTTACGACGAAAATTAAAAAACAGATCTTTCTGATGAATTAATTTTTTATAACCGGTGATATAAATTAATTAAGTGAATTAAATCTAAAACAGCTTCCCTCATCGTAATTGATGCTGAACCTAAAAAGTTGACCACATGGATTGATGCCAACACAAGTCAGTTGTTTTTATCCGGTGTGCGTCAAAAAATTAAAAAAAATTTATTCAATTAAAAAATCAATCATGAAAAAGAAATTTCTTTTCGTTAGTTTATTGAGTGCCGGAGTGATTGGCGGAATTATTTTCGCCGCTGATCATATAGACGCTCCAGCTGTAACCGGACCCGGAAGTACAAGTCCTGGTAATGACATTACCGATATCTATGCATTTCAGAATCCTTCTGATAACAGCAAGATGGTTTTTGTTCTGAACACACAGGGTTTACTCTCGCCAACTGCAACGGCTACTGCAGCCTTCCCATCAAATGTTATGTATGAGTTTAACATCGACAATACCGGGGATAACGTTGAAGACCTCGTTATTCAATGTTTGGTTCAAAACGGAAAAATGAGAGTATATGGCCCGGTAGCTGTTGGAACTCCCGGTACTGTCAGTACAGTTAAAACGAACGGCCCCGTTACTGAAGTATCTGTGACAGCTAGCAGTGCTTCTGCAGTTAATATTGCAACAAACACAAATGGTGTGAAAATATTTGCTGGCCCCCGTGATGATCCATTCTTCTTTGATCTTTCCCGGTTTAGGGAAATTATTGCTACAACCCAAACAAGCTTTCGTAGCCCTGGGGTAGACACTTTTGCAGGTACAAATGTTATGTCGATTGTTGTAGAAGTACCTAAAACACTATTAGGTTCTTCGGCTACAATCAATGTATGGGGCGAAACAAAGTCAAAATAATAATTATAATCAATAAAATACAATCAATATGATACGCATTACTAAAATTACTTTATTACCATTGCTGGCAGCTGGATTATTCCTGACAAGCTGTGAAAAAGACGACAATCAGGATAACTTTGATACCACAGGCAATTATACTCAAAATGATCAGATGGCACGTCCCGCTGTTAATACTGTATTCGTAAATTCTGCCCGTAAAAATGAGTTTAATACAACAGTTCCATCTGCAATGAATAGCGCATTCAACGCTCAGTTTCAAAATGTATTAACCGGATTCGGATATACACAAAATGCACTTGGACAAGATAAGGCCACTTTTGCGGGGTTGCTTGTAACAGATGTGTTGAATGTTAAAATGAATGGAACAACAACATTCTTTGATGGTACAAATGTGTTAACAGGCAGGGCTCTTGCTGATGATGTAATAGATGTTGAATTATTACTGATTTTTGGCGGACCTTCAGGAACCTCAAATCCCGGGTTAACAAAAGATAATGTGAATGGGAATGATAAGGCATTTCTGGGTACGTTTCCTTACCTCGCTGCTCCACATCAATAATAATATAAACCGGGCATTTGAGCTGCCCGGTTTTTAAATTTTTTAAACTAAACATATGTACAGAATTATTTTACTATTGATTTTAAGCACTTTATTATTAAGCTCATGTACCTCTAAAAAAGAAATTTCAAATGAAAAAGATTATCATAAATATATGCAGGACGGGCTTATCAAAAAGGAAGCTGAAAAGTCAGTACTTGAAATAAATTTCTGGGAGAACAGATTGCAAAAAGATACCGGCAGTTATGTAAACATGTTGGAACTGGCTATCAATTATCTCAGTCTTTTTAAGCATACAGGCAAAATTGCATATTTGAATACAGGCGATTCATTATTGAAAAGAAGTTCTGCTAAATTAAATAATACAAATCCTGAGATTTTATTTTCATTGACACAGAATTCAATAACCCAGCACAATTTTATTCAGGCAGCAAATTATACTGCAGCAGCTAAAAAAATGGATGCTGATATGTATACAATCCGCTTACTTGAATTTGATACATTTATGGAATTGGGTAAATATAAAGAAGCACTATCCAGTTTAAAAACTGTAAAAGATAAATCATCATTTGATTATTTGGTACGTATGGCCAAATGGGAAGATCATTCTGGCAATCTTGAAGCAGCCATTGAATTAATGGAAACGGCATTCAAAAAAATAAAAGAAAAAAATAAGAGCCTTTATTGCTGGACCCTTTCAAGTCTTGGAGATATGTATGGGCATGCTGGAAGAATAGAGGATGCGTATCATGCGTATCTTAATGTTCTAAAAAAAGATCCTTCAAATTTATATTGTCTTAAAGGAATTGCATGGATTACTTATTCTCATGATAATAAAACAAAGGAGGCAAAAGAAATCCTTAAGTTTATTCTGTCTCAAATTGAAATGCCCGATTTAAAATTGGTACTTGCTGAAATTGCAGAAACGGAAGGTGACATTAAAACGAAGCAGGATTTACTCCTGGAATTTATTACTGATGTTACAAAACCGGGTTATGGGGATATGTATAATAAATATTTAATTAAAATATATGCTGAAGAGCTGAAAAATCCGGATGTGGCACTTGTTCTGGCAACTAAAGAGTTAAACAACCGATTTACACCTCAAACTTGTGATGGTATTGCCTGGGCATATTATAACAAGGGTGAAAAAGTAAAAGCATTCGAATATAGCAGGGGTTATGTGAACAAATATACATTTGAACCGGAAGCACTATTGCATTCAGCATTTATCTATGCTGATAATGGAAAAAAATCTGAAGCTATTGCGCTATTTAAGAAATGTCTTGAAAGTGAGTTTGAGCTCGGCCCTATTGCAGTAACTCAAATAAAATCTAAACTATCGGATCTTCAGTGAGCTCTGGATGTTTTCAACGGAATAGAAGTGTATTTATAATTCAAAACATTAATTCATCATTAATACATTGACACTTCTCTGTAAAATATTAAATGCTATTTCAGCCATCAGGTTTTCTTTATCAAGAGTCGGGTTAACTTCAGTTAATTCAAAACAACAGACTTTCCTGTTTTGCATAAACTTGCTTACAAGATCTTCCGCCTCACGTTCTTTTAACCCGTTGCCAACCGGTGTTCCTGTTCCTTTTGAAATGGATGAATCAAGGCAATCGACATCAAACGAAATATAAATATCAGTACAATCTGCAAGGTATCTTAATACGGCTCTTACTACATTTTCTGCACCTTTATTACGAACTTCTTTTGTAGTAATCACTTTCATGCTATATTTCTCAATCAGGTGTAATTCTTCTTTCTCATAATCACGCAGGGAAATGAATACGACATCTTCCGGTAAAACCTTAGGAGCAATTTTTCCAATGTTTTTAAGGTAGTTCCATTGTTTGATTGTTTCTTCATCTACATCATGAACTCCGCAATCTTCGTTGTCTTTATTTATTGAAACGGCAAGCGGCATTCCGTGCAAATTTCCACTTGGCGTAGTAAAAGGTGTGTGCAGGTCTGCATGTGCATCTATCCAGATTATCCCTAATTTACTTTTAGGTTTTGCCATTTTTATACCAGCTATGGTAGCCCCGGATGTGCTGTGATCTCCGCTTAATACAACAGGGAAGAAATTATTCTTTAAAGAATCACTGACTGCTTTACTCACCCGGTCATAAATTGATACAATTCCTTTTATGCGCTTGGCATAGGGTGATTCAATGGGTTCATATAACAATTTATTTTCAGTAGGAATTTTTTCTGAAGGGAAATGGATAAAAAAATTGCTCATGAAATCAAGTGCTGCAATTTTAATGGCTTCAATTCCAAGACTGGCACCCCTTGTGCCTGCACCAATTTCTGAGGGTACTTCAATAAGTTTTATATTCTTCATACAGTGGCAATTAATTAAAAAATCTGGCCAGGGGCCGTTAATGAAATGGGAAAGTAGGCTGAATAAAACTGTATTAATCGGGGATATAGAAATTTGCAGGCAATGATTGCTCCGCAAACGTATATACAAGGCTTAATATTCTTGAAATAGGTTTCATTATCAGTTCAAAACAAAGTTAATCTTTTGTTTCTATGATGTCAAGTACTGTTATTAAAGGGTATTTTGATTATTCGTGGGCTGCCAGAATAGGAATATGGCTATGATAAGCCAGTTTTTTGGTATGAGAAGTCTTAAAAAGTGATGTTGAGTTGCTCTGGTGTTTGGGAATTGTGACCAGGATATCAATATTATAATCTTTTACAAAGTTATCAAGTGCTTCATAAAAATCATTCATTGTTATAAAATAGAACTCTGTATTAAATTTTTCGAACATCCGGAATAATTTATTTTTTTCAACTTCCATTTCTTCAGGGATAGAGACATACACATCCCGGTTTACATTTACGATATGAAGTTTGGGATTAAATATTTCCAGTACAGCATTAATAAGTACTGAAGGGGTGGATTTTTCAACATTTTTATAATCTGAAGCAAACGCAATATTATTTATGCCATTATATTGGGCATCAGGAGGTACAATTAATACGGGATAAAGATTTTTATCTACTAATTTCAGTGTATTACTGCCAAACATAACTTGCCTGATGGCTGATTTTCCGGTAATACCCATTACTACTAATGTGGCTCTCATGCTTTGCGCCAGCCTGGAAATATTATCAATCAATTCTCCTCCCATTTCGCATTCGTACTCGATTGAAAATACACCAGTCCGTATAAATTCTTTTTTAAGGCTTTCAAGGTAGTTGATACAAACATCGTAATCATCTGGTGTTTCATGGTTGGTATAAAGAACGATATGTGTATCAGCTTTACCTGCAAGCATTTTAGCAGCAAAACGTGAAGCATTAAGAGATGTTTCTGAAAAGTCAACGGGGATAATAACCCTATGCATAGATGGTTTGTTTGTTTCTGAGTAAATTTACAGGTTTTGAAGTATTAAACCAGAAAGGTTTCTTTTGAAATAATTTTTTTATTGCCAGGGTCGGATTTTATTTTCCACAATGGTCAACATATTGTTTATTTCAGGTTAGAATTTGTCCTGTACAATCAAAATCGGTATATATAAAAGTTGCGAAAGAAAAAAATCTGCTGTTCATATTGCCGGGTTATTTATTCCGCTGCATTTGTTTAATGTGTTAAAAATAGAAAATAGTACAGATTTCACATTCATTGAATAACTTTTTAGTTTGAGCTTGATTATCTTTCCTTTATTTTGCAATAAATAATTGATAATGACCGAACCAATCATTGAGCTGCGGGATGTAAATATTTACCAGGGGCATAATCTCATATTACAGGAAGTGAATCTTACAGTGAATAAAGGCGAGTTTGTATACCTTGTAGGTAAAACGGGAACGGGTAAATCAAGTCTTTTAAAGACGTTGTATGGAGAACTGGAACTTACAGAAGGAGAGGGCACCGTTGCCGGGTATAACCTTCGTGACCTCGGCTGGAAAAAAGTTCCATATCTGCGACGCAATCTTGGAGTTGTATTCCAGGAATTTCAATTACTCACTGACCGCAATGTTAATGAGAACATGAAATTTGTGCTGAAAGCAACAGGATGGACCGATGAGAAGTTAATGAATGAAAAAATTATGGATGTGCTTGATAAAGTGGGACTGAAGGCGAAAGGCTTTAAGATGCCTTTTGAACTTAGTGGTGGCGAACAACAACGAATCGACATTGCAAGAGCCTTGCTCAATTCTCCAAAACTGATATTAGCGGATGAACCTACGGGCAATCTTGACCCTGAAACATCTGATGAAATAATGAGTCTTTTATTCCAGATTTCAAGAGATTACAATACCGCTGTAGTAATGGCTACACATGATTATATCGTAGTACAGAAATTTCCGGCACGGATGATACGCACAGAAAGAGGCAGAGTTTTTGATAATGCTACCATAAGTATTGAATAAGCCGGCGTATATTTATTTCATTATTGAAATTATTCCCAAGAATATTTTTTCTGATAGTAATTTCTTCTTCAGTAAAAGGCTGATGATGAAGTTGTACTATTATCGACGCAATGGCATCGGCATTATTTCCCACGTAACAGGCACTTTCTAAGCCTGTATCTTTTACCATTGATTCATTTGTTACGCAATGGCGGCCTTCAAAAAGAGCATGAAGTAGTTTTATTTTTATGCCAGTAGTACTGAACGAAGGAAGTATATTAATATGTGCTTTTTTAATAAGATCATTTAATTCTGATGTTGAAGGATTGGCTACTAAACAGGTATGCTTGAACAGATGTGCTGATTTATCCAATTGCCTGGAAGGATTTCTGCCAGCAATGACTAGTGGAACTTTTATCTTGGAGAATACTTTACTAAGAAGCCATAATGCAGCTTTCTCATTTTCAGGAATGGAAAGATTGCCATGATATAAACAAAAATTTCCCACTCCTTCATGTCCAATAACTTCTTTATAAGGGATAAATGCAGGAAGTAAAAAGGAATTGATTAATCCATGGGTACTCCGAAAAAAATCACAGTCTTTTTGGATGATACAGGCATATGTGTAATTGGCAGGTAATGAATGTTCATATTTTGCCAGTAAAAAGCTTTCAAAACGATTGTAAGTTTTTTTAAAAATATTAGTTGAATTAGTTGATAATTGTTTGTAATAACTACTTTCATCATTATGAAGTCTGATTACAATTTTCCTGTTTTGATTTTTTATTTGAGGTAAAATTCCTGTGCAATGAACACCTTCGATCAGGATAGGGTAGTCGTCTTTATTTAAATTATTTATCAACTCATCATTAATGCGGGAAGCAACTATATACGGTTTTGAAAATGAAAATCCCTTGTGTCCTGTTTTTCTCTCATAGACATTTATCGATTCACAATATTTATTTATCTCATTAGGATTTCCACGGTGGTTATAAGAAAAGTAATGCAGGTGAATTTTTACACCGGCTTTATACAGCGCATCAATTTTGCAAAACACATCGATGGCACCGCCATAGTCTGCCGGCCATGGTACATCAAAACAAACTATATGGAGGTGTTTATTCAAACTTTAAATACCGATTTATAGAAAGCAAGTAATTTCATTTCTTCATTCTGCCAGTTAAGCTCCTGCCTGGCTCTTAAACAATTTTGCTTTAACTTGTTATATAAAACATCATCGCTTATCAATTTGTTTAAAGCTTCTGCTATTCTTTTTGGTGAAATATCATCTAATAGAAGGGCAACTTCAAATTTGCGGTTTAGTTTTTCATATTCAGGGTAATTTACCGTTACCTGTGGTAAACCTGAATGAATATAATTAAAGAATTTATTTGGAAGCGCTAAGTATTGATTCAATCCCTCTTTTTCAGGTACGGCCACACCTATGTAGGCTTTTTGCGAAATTTCACGGATATTACCCGGGGTTAACATTCCTTTCAATTCAATTTTATTTTCCAGTTTATAATCGCTGATTAATTTTTTCAACTGGGTCATAAAATTTCCATCACCACAGATAACTAATTTTGCATTTACCCATTGCATTGCCGGAATCAGATATTCGAATCCTCTTGCTTCATTTACTGCGCCCTCATATAGAATAAATCTTTCTGTTTGTTCAATTAGCGGAATATATTCTTCAAGTAAAGGTGTGTTTCTGATAGTTTTGTAATTCACATTGTAGCGCCTGTGAAATTCTTCGGCGATGCTTTCACTGACAGTATAGCCCCATTTAAATTGCGGAACAGCTTTTTTCTCAATACGAAGCCAGGTCTTTTGGATACCCGGTCTGCTGATAACTTCTTTTAATTCAGAAAACAATTCATGTGCGTCATAGACTCGTTCAATTTTTTTCAATTTGGAAATATACAGGCATGGAAGTATTGTATCCAAATCTATGGCACAAACTGCATCTGTTTTTTTAAAGAGCAGGAATAAAAATAAACGGATATTATATTCAGCATAAAACCATTTTCCTTTTTTGAACCAGCAATAGATTCTGTGTTGTTTAAATTTTCTCTCTTCAATTGGTAGTGATGTGGGTAGTCTTCTTCCAACCAGCTTTACGGTATAACCATTTTCTGACAGTGAAGTGCAAATTCTGTGCATTCGCTGATCATAAGTAAGATCATTTGTTACAGTAAATAAAATATGTTTCAACTAATGAAATTTAGATACAGGTTGTTACTGGTGCTAAAAGCGAAAAGGCTTTGCAAATATGCAAAACCTTTTCTGTTAATTGTATATGTTGATAGGAAGGTTTTAAAACAATTCTTATTGGCCCATATTCATTCCTTCCATGCCGCCTTCTCCCTGGTTTTTCATATTTTTTCTTTTAAAGAGGCTGGCATCAAATTTTCCGAATCTCCAGTTGAAATTCAATCGGAAAATCTGTGGGTCACGGCGACGAAAAACTTCCTGAATAAAGAAAGGTGATTCCGAATAAATGTTCTGGCGACGGGTTCTGAATATGTCATTTACATTTAATGAAATGGAGGCTTGTTTATTTTTCATGAATTCATATTTCAAACCTGCATCTGCATAATAATTTGCTTTTACATACCCTTGTGAGGTAGTTGTTTGTCCAAACATACCACCACCACCACCAAACATTCCGCCTCCACGACCGCCACCGCCTCCGCTACCGCCACTGCCACCCGGCGGTAATACAGTTTTAGATTGATATTCACCAGACAACTGTAAAGTGAAATTTTTGGGGAGTTTAAAAGTGTTATTCAGTTTCCCAAACCAGCTTGCAAATTGATCTTGCTCCGGCTGAAGCGGATCATTTAAATTAATCTTGGATGTAAACAGGTTCAGGTTTGAAGTCATATCCCACCACTTGGTCATTTTGTTTTTGGAAACAAGCTCCAGGCCTGTTACATAACTTGAACTTGCATTTATAAAGGTATTAATCAATAAATCTTTGCCATTGGATATATTAGTTTCTTTAACCTGTGAACGGGTAATTAGGTCAGTTGTATTTTTATAATAGACGGATGCTATAAAATTATCCTTGTTTTTAAAAGTTTTCTGGTATGACAATTCCATTGAATTTGTAAACTCGGGATTCAGGTTTGGATTACCCCTGTTAATATTAAGCGAGTCTGAATAATCTGTAAACGGATAGAGTTGGAAGAAATTAGGACGGTTAATTTTTCTTGAATAATTCAATTGCAAATCCTGGTTGTTTTTCATTTTTTGATTTAGAAAAACACTGGGAAAAAGACTTACAGGAAATTCGATATTAAAAACCTGGTTTTTTTCCGGTAATCTACCTTCATAATTTGAGCTTTCAACTCTCAACCCTAATTGGTAGCCAAAATTTTTAATTTGGTTAGAATAGGTCGTATAAGCCGCATAAACATTATCAACATTATTATAATTTATAGATAGAAGCGGATCATAAACAGCACTGCCTGTTGCGTAAGAATAAAAGTCATTTCTTGTTTCAGATTTTCTAAACTGTGCTCTTAATCCCATTTCAAGTTTTGATTTTTCGGTAAGCGGTTTGGAATAATCTGTTTGTAATGTTAAATTTTGATTTTCACCTTTTCCATTCTGCTGTTGCTTGAATGAATTATTATACTCATAATTCGGCATTTTATAATAATTAGTGGAAATAATATTTTCAGTATTATTTGATCCTTTATTATAATTGACATCAGCTGTGAATTCTTCTCCCTGCTTGGGAAAATTATGTTTAAAGCTCAATGCTGCACCAATATTATTCATTTTGAAATTACTATTGGATAATCTTTCATTGAATGAATTAGTAGGGTTAGTGTATAAGGAGTCTATCAGGATATCACTTTCTGAGGTTGGCTTAAACCTGCCTTTGACAAAATTTCCTGATACGGTGATCGTATTTCTGTTATCAAGAAAAAAATCAAACCCTGTTCGAATGAAAGCAAAATTTCCTTTTGAAACTGATCGATCTGTTTGCTGTAAATAAGTATTGGGTATTCCAATCAGAGTATTCCTGTCGGTAGTGCCTGTACTTATTGATTTTCGTTGATTCAAATTAGCATTTAAAAAGAAATTTACTTTCTCCTGGCGTAAATTTATATCCCCTCCAAAACCAAGCCTGGCTCTTGAATCAATACTTGTACGAAGACTGCCGCTGTAACCAACCCTTTTATTTTTTTTCAATACTACATTAAGAATTCCTGCAGTACCGCCTGATGCATCAAATTTAGCTGACGGATTTGTAATTATTTCGACACTTTCAATAGCATCTGCAGGAATCTGTTCCAGCGTTAATGCAGTAGGCCGACCATCAACGAATAATTGTGGTGTATTATTCCTCATGGTAACGTTTCCGTCTAAATCTACTGTTAGCGACGGCACATTTTTCATAATGTCTATTGCTGTGCCACCCACAGAAACCAGATTTTTATCTACATTAAATACTTTTCTGTCGATGCCTAATTGCAACCCGGGTTTGGAAGAAGTCACAGTTATGTTTTCAAGTGTTTTATCTTCAATTTCAATTTTAATATTGCCCAGGTCTTTATCCATGGCACCTAACATTGCACTCATATCTCCATTATTACCACCGGGTTTTATATCAAATGACACAGTTTTTTCAATTGTCTTATAACCAATGATTGTAATTTGTAATTTAAATTGACCAAAAAGTGGAATGTTTTCAAGTAAAAAATCGCCATGCACATTTGTAAGCATGCCAGCAATTACAACTTCTTTCCTTTTTTTGGTAACAGTGTCCATTTTGTTTTGCAATAACTGCACCGAGGCATATTCAATCGGTTTTGCACTTTTTGCTTCAATCAGTTTACCATAAAAATTACCGGTAGGCATTTGCCGGTTTCCACCGGTTTTGTTTCCACCTGTCTGGGGTTGAGCCAAGACGGCAATACTGGCTAAAATGAATGCTAATACTATGGATAAATGTCTCATTTACAAGGTTTATTTTTTAGACGTGCAAAGGTGTTAGAACTTGCTGACCATTGCATGACAAATTGATAAGTGGTTATATGACAACTATAAGTGGGAAAAGTTCGGTTTATCAACTTTATGTTGAAACATCAGGAACTAAGCTGGGTAATAAAAATCTGTAAAACACCAATAATAAAACCAATAACTGCACCGATTAATTCTACAAATCTGAATTCTTTAGACATTATCTGGTAAAGTACTTCTTCAAGTTTGTCAGAAGAAAAATTAGTTACTTTTTCAGTTACAATATGTTCAAGATCAAGTTCAGTTTTGAGATTACCAGCAAATTGCTTCATCACCTGGGGGAATAGCAATTCTATTTCCTTCATAAAAGCCCCCTTAAGTTTTTCTATTGTCTTATCACCAATAAACATACTGATTACAGGCATTTCAATACTAAGCCGGTTCCGCAGAAAATCATCAACATGATTGTCAATCATTGGCATAATCTTCTTTAAATTGTCTGGACTGCTGATTTTTTCTTCAATATCATTGAAGGAAAGAAATTCTGCACTTACCAGTTTGCCTAGTTTCTCAGCAAACTGAATCTGGCGTTTTGGAAAAATACCCTGTATCGTTATACCAAGGAATTTTTTAGGTTCACGGGGATGAAAAAGCATTTTAATAGCCACCCAATTTGTAATCCATCCGATAAAAGCAGAAACGATAGGGATTGTTAAGAGCCAGTAATTCATTGTATATGTAAAAAAGTATAAAATTAGACCCCGTCTCATTGAAACGGGGTCACTTTTTTGGGTGGCTAACCGGGCTCGAACCGGCGACCCTCAGAACCACAATCTGATGCTCTAACCAACTGAGCTATAACCACCATCTTAA
>Ga0209798_10001750_pt1 | contig 12902 bp, 11 predicted proteins | sample DOMMetBare3Fresh_FD_187475 | JGI IMG/M metagenome (GOLD analysis project Ga0209798, IMG submission 187475) | Wetland sediment microbial communities from St. Louis River estuary, USA, under dissolved organic matter induced mercury methylation -... | ecosystem: Environmental > Aquatic >...
AACACTTGTTTCAGGAGTAGCTAACAGGTTTCTTACATCAAGATCCTGGTTTGGTTCTTCCCAGTTAAAAACACGGGTAGAATATGGGCATGCTGCCATGCAGAATTTACAACCAATACATCTTTCATTATCTATCAGCACCAATCCATCCTGGCGTTTGAAAGTTGCGTTTACAGGACAAACTTTTACACAAGGAGGGTTGTCACAATGGAAACATGTTTTAGGGAACCAATAAGGTGCCGAATTATCATTATCCTTCATCAGCTTAACACTCAGCCATTCTTTTTCTTCTGGTAAGTGGTGCATCTTTTGACAAGCACTAACACATTTGCGGGCATTTTTACAACGAGCCAAGTCAATTACCATTACAAATTTTCTTCCCGGAATCCCGTTTCTTGCTTCCGCTCTTGTTACCATAGCAGCATGATGGTGATGCTGTAATTGAGAAGAATCTATTTCCACCATTTGGCCATCGGGTGATAGAAGTTTTACTTTTTCGCCTTTTGCAGCATATTCATGTTTATTTCCGCCACATGAACATGCAAGACTTCCACAGGCAGTTGCAGCAACAGTTGCAATGGCGGCAGTCTTTAAAAAGTCGCGGCGTGATTTATCATTTATTTCTTCCTGTTTCATTGTACAGTTTTAAAGGTTGGTTTATAAATCATTCTCCTTTTTTGAAGGATTCTTCATCCATTCCAATATTTCTTTGTTGTTTACTTTTTGTTTTGTGGCTGCGTCGAGTACTGCTTTATCTACTTCTACGAGCTTGCCATCAGCGGTAAGCATTTTTACTTTTTCCTTATTTAAATTCAGTAGTCCGGTGAAGAATGATCTGCGGGTTCTGTTGGTTTCATTTTTATTATTATCCATGATTTTGCTTTTTCTAAATTTGGCATTAATAAGAAAAACTAAAAAAATAACTAGGCTAAAGTAGCCAGCACCTAAGAACGTATAGATGATGGAATAAGAGGAGTTAAGTGATTTTTATCACATTGGCCCATGATGATAATCAAGATTGAACTTCGGGTTCTTATTTTTATCAAATCATTGATTTTGAGAACTTGTTATTACTTTTTTTATAAAAGAGAAGGATCAGGATTGGCGTTACAGTAAGCTCCATTATTAACGCTACAAACAGACAAAGGCTGATCAATAATCCAATATAAAAGGCTCCCCCAAAGCTGGATGACAGTAAGGTCATAAATCCCGAAAGCAGAACAAGTGTAGTAATGATGATCGCTTTACCGGTAGATAAATAGGTTCTTTTAACGGCGTAGGTTAATGATAGGCCTTTTGAAAGTTCCAGCCTGAGCCGGCTCATAAAGTGAATGGTGTCGTCTACGGCTATTCCAAAAGCAATGGCAAAGATCACAGAAGTATCGGCTTTCAGATCGATGCCCAATATTCCCATTGCAGCACCCATAATCAAAAGTGGGATAACATTCGGGATCAACACGATCAGTATTATACGCCAGTGACGCAAGAGTAAAAAAGCAATAAGTGAAATGATAATAGCATCAATAATAATTCCTGTGAAAAGGTTCTTTGTTAAAGAATAAGTTATTTTATCAAGCAGAACTGCGGATCCGGTCAATTGATATGAAAACGATTTTGTATAATTTTTACTGTTGAAATATTTTTCAAACTTTCTTTCTATTATTTTAAAATCTTTTAAGGTCATATTTGGTAAACGGCCACTGATACGAAGACGTTTTCCGTCATTACTCAAATAATGCTGCATTTCATCAGCATGTTCTGTCTGCATAATGGCTTCATAAAATCTATTTACTTCTTGTTGTGTTTGTGGCAGACGAAAATGAGCATTATCGCCGGCATAAAAGGCTTTGTTAGCACCACGAAATAATGATAATGGTGAAATTAAATTTCCCACTCCACAACTGTCCTTCAGATAATTTTCGATCTCTTCTACAAGATTTATTTTTTGCAATTCAAAAAATGAAGCTTTTGTTTCAGGGATAGTTAGTTCAAGTTCAAATGGGCGGGTGCCTGCAAAATCAGTTTCCATAAATCTATAATCATCTAATACCGGGTTTTTTTTAGGGATCTCCTGCAATAAACTTGAATTGATCTCTATCTTTCTAATAAAATATAAAGAGATGGATGCGACGAACGCACAAATAACCAGAACCGTGTATTTATGCTTTATTACTTTTTTAAATGAGGAAGCAAGAAAATTGTTCCATCTGTGTTCTGCTGTTTTTTCATAAACAATCTTTGGTACAGGCGATAAAGTATAATAAGCATACAAGGCAAACATGGTAATGCCAAATGATATAAATAAACCCACCCCTGCAAAAAATCCAAAATTGCGGATAGGTATGATATCTGTAATACCAAGTGTAAAAAAACCAGTGGCTACTGTACAGCATGTATAAAAAGTAGCCAACCCGATCTCACGGTAAGTTTTTTTTAATGCTTCTGTTTTAGGTAATCCCGCCCTGAGGTTTTCGATATAGTGGGTAGAAATGTGAATAATATCGGACATACAAATGGCAGCCAATATTGGCGGAAGCAAGCTTGAAATAATGTCAAGTGAATGGCCGGTAAGGGTTATAAAAGAAAGAGTCCAAATAATAGAAACTGCAATAATAAGTAACGGAACAATAATGGTTTTTACAGATTTAAATAAAATAAAAAGAACAATACTGATTAATAACAGTGAAATTAGAAGATATATTTTGAGATTTTTTTCAATCTCTTTTACATAAATTCTTTCAATACGGATCTTGGCAGTCAGATGGTATTCATCAAATTTCAATTCTTCAATTTTCTTTCGGATATTATCAAGAATAAGATCTTTCTGATCATCCTCCAGGAATTGCTTATTGAATGCAGCGATAGCGATCGATCTTCCATCTTTGGATACAAGCAGGTCACGGTATTCTTTTGATTCAAATAAATAAACGGAATCTGCTGTATATAATTCTGGCTGTGAAATGTGGATCAGCGGCCTTGCATTTATTTCTTCATTTTTAAAATAGAGAAGATTAGTGGATGTAAGTGAATAAACGGTGATGATATGATCAAGCTTTGTAATAAATCTTGTAAGACTATCTGCTTTTTCCAGAAAATCCTGTTTGAAGATTCCTTCTTTATTTTTTAAACCTATCAGGATAAACTCATCATCTTTCTCAGAATGGAACTGCTGCTGGAATTGCTGGAAAAAAGCAAGATCATCATCGTCGCGGGGAAAGAGTTTTTCAATATTGAATTCAAACTTCAATGACCGAAGAGGTATGAAACTGAAGATGGTAAACAACAGTAAAACAAAAATGATGCGCCGGCTTTTGATCTTCTCCATTCTCCGGGTTATTTACTTGTATTTGAATGTATGGAATTAATTTCAGAAAAGATCGCCTTTTATCATCATCGATTTTGTTTGTCTTAGTGCTTCCATTGCTTTTTCGTGTTCTGCTACCGGCACCAGATAGCTGATGGCTTTTTCAGCAAACTTATTGCAGTAGTTGCATTCATTACAGTCGCGATGGCAATTTCCTTGGTAAAAGAAATCCATAAAGCCGTTTAGCTTTTTGTTATCAATATACAGGTCAAAGCTTTCGTTAAAAGCTTTTTCACTTCTGAGTGACTTGAGCTTACTTACCAGTTTATGTGCCTTGAAGAGATTTATCTTACCCGGCTGAAGTAAATACTTTAAACCCTTCCAGTAGTATTTGTTGTTGTTATATATAATGTATTTGGACAGGCCATGGATCAGGTCCATCATATTGCCGTCATAAGATCTGTTTGTATATGCTGAAACGATCCTTGCAAGGGCTTCCGTGGTCATGCTTCTTTCTACCAGCTTAATATAATCAACACCTGATTCCTCATAGTAGTGCAGGTCTTCCGGCCTGATGAAGGCTGATTTTAAAATTTCTACAGGGTTTGAAAGTAATTTTTCAGCACAACTGAAAAGATAATAGTCAAAACTGAAGTTATTAGTTACATGATTTTTTTGTGAAGCATGTGCATTGTAATTTCCATGCAGCGTTACCATCGGGCATTTATTCATGCACATCAGGTTGGCGATCGTCTGTATTTTGCATGTTGTTTTTTCTTTTATCTTTTTTATTTCTTCAAAATCTTTATTGATATCAACGTAAGAAATATTGATCTTATCAGCGCCCAGATTTTGCCAATACCTTGCTTTCTCAAAGCCATCAATTCTTACCTGCACAGATGCAGAGACGGAAAAATGAGGATAATTTTTTTTGATGATCTCAAGAATCATTGGGAGAGAAACGCTGAGGCCATCTACATTGATTTCTGAAAGCCAATCAAGTGCCTTACGAATATCATGATAACCTGTTTTGGTTATTTCAAGATTATCAAAGCAGGTGCCATTTATCAGGTAGTTAAACTTCAGATTTCGCCGATGTGCTTCATCTACAAATTCTTTTACTTTTTCTCTTTTTACTTCACGTAATGTAAGCGTAGGTCTTCCTCCGCCTATAAGGCCGCTATTTAGTTTGCCATAAATTTCTTCTGTACCGGAAAAATCAATTTTATCAAAATAGTCATCTTCCCAATTGACAGGTATTACTAGTTTCATGATCTGTAAGTGAGGTTAATTTATATGCCGGGCAATACTCGTTTCATGCCCAAAATAAAAGATAAATCATGTCTGAATGACTGATATTAGTCAGTTTGAAGATTGATTAATTGTGCCCATTCTTATTTTTTGAAATAAAAACCGAGTTCTGTATCAATGTTCATCATATCAGCAAAATGAGGTTCTTTGCCGGGATGGAAAAGGAAAAGGCCATATGGATCATTTTTGGTATTTAAATCAATATAGGCGGAGTCATTACCTTGTCCGCGGAATAAAAGGAACCTGGCATTTTTCGCTTCTACAATTTGCAACTGCGGCCAATCTTTTTTAATTGATATTCGTGCATTTCTCATTTGATAAAAGTATTCATGCATTGATGCGTCAAATATCCTCGGTTCTGTTAGCTCTTTTATTTTTTCGAGTTGTAAAGAGTCAGGATGATAAAATACAGCCGCTGGAAAATCAATTTGTATAGTATCCCGAAAATTTGCCTGGGGTTTGGTTATCACAGGCTGACTTGCCGCCGGAGATTTTTCTTCCTTATTATTTTTATCAGTATTACTATTGCATGAAACGATGAATAATAAAACTGAAAGAAAATATATGTTGAAGAGTTTCATTTCTCAAATTTAAAAAGCCCTGAATGATTTCTGTTCAGGGCTTTCAAACCAGCTAACTAAAATGTCATTCTTAATAATTCCATAATCTGGTAATATTGAATCCAATCAAAAACTCGGGACTGAACGGATAGCCGCCATCTGCTTTTACTTTATGATTCAAAGGGTCATTGGTGTTATATAAGCTGTTGATCTGCGGAACAAGGGACTGATAACTGGTAAAGAACACCTGGAAAGAGTGACTGCTTGTGTTAAACTCTAATCCAAAAGAGAAATTTGGATTCGGGTTATTTTTTACATGTTTTGTAATTGGCTGATCATAATTCATGATCAGGGAAGTCACTTGAGTTAGTTTATACCTTGCTGCCAATGATATTGAGAATTGGTCGTGTGCCATTTCGGGTTTAGCTTTTAATGTGGCACTGTCCAATTTTATAAAGTATCCATTTACCAAATTCTGGTGAGCATGACTTGGTGCTATTTGAACAGATAATTTGTCATTGATCTTTCGGGCAATGATCAATTGATTAAAGTAAGATAATCTGTCGCTGTAATTAAGATAGATCTCCTTGTTGGGATCTTTCTTTGTATTGTAACCAACATTACCATAATAAGTAACACTAACAGGATATTTTCCTTTTGTTTGTGTGATAATTGAATATTTTGCACTGGCATCCCACATTGGTCCTGCAACTGAAGAAGGTTTTTCAGCATAAGGAATGGTTGCCATTGTGGTTTTTGTAACACCGATACCTACATTCAGTTTATTGATAGGTACATAACTAAATCCTAAGCGGATATTAGAAGGTGCAAAAAATCCCCAGAAATCTTCATATCCTTTATTCCAAAGTCCAAATCGGTGCATGATATCCATTTCAAAAGTTTTTTTAACCGGAACCATTACAGTTTGGTTTTCGATGATCCAAACACTTTGGAAAGTGTTTTTGACCGGCTTCGCTTTTTGAACCACAAGATCCTCGCTTTTTGCGGCAGAACTATCTTCCTGTGCAAGTACCATACTGCCTGGTAGTAAAAGGAGGGCCATGATGGTAACAGTTAGCGCAAACCGGGTTTTCAATTTATATATTTTAAATTTCATGATTGTAAATTTTAAATTCAATTAATTATTCGGAGCGCCATTTCTAATCCAGTCATACACTTTTTGTTTATCTGCACTGGAAGGAATGTATTGGGCCATTTCACCGTATACGAATTTGTACAAAATACTCTCCTTTGGTAATTGTAGGTTAACATACCCTCCATTTACTATTTGTGTGTACGAAATATCTGGAGTCAGATAAGGTTTGTGAGCACCTGTTACATGGCAACCAGCATCTGTACATTTTGCAGCAAATAACGGTTTCAAAGCGGTGTTATAGCTTACCTGTTGTGGCGGGCCATCAGGATCAACTGCAAGTTGAGGGATGACGATGTCTTTATAGCAACCGGATAAACCAATTACTACCAGGAGCAATAAACCTGTATATTTTATTAATCGTTTCATTATTGTTCACTTTAGTAGGTTAATTATTCTTATTTATTATTAAAATTTGCATTGCATTCGATTTCTATTTTGTCTGAAATGCTTGTGCTGGCAATTCCGAAATCTCTGCAATTGAATTGAAACTTAAGCTGAAGACCGAATACTTCATAAGCTGCAGCAGTACCAAACTGAACTCTTTGTTTTGGAATATATTTAAGAGTGCCTACAACAGATTTAGTAAGTGGAGCTGCTAATTTACCCTGGTATGTAAGATTAAGAGTTACGATATATCCATTACTTGCAGGGTCAAATTTTATTTCAGTTGTTTTGATCTTTGCAAGATTTGGATAGGCAAGATTTTGAGTTCCTGTTACAATAGCTACAGTGCCCATTCCGGCTATATTACATCCAGCATCACGTCCGGGTTCTCCGGTATTAGAAGTATTGATTTGAACATAGCCATTCAAATATGATTTTGAGGGCTCATTTTCATAAAATGCCCATGAGCTGTCTAAAAGCGGCTGGCCTGTGGTTACATAAGCTACTGCTTTAGCATCTGTAATATCGTGTACTCCAAATTGGTTAAATCTGCCAGTCAATAATCCGGCAGCACCAACATAATTGGTAGACCATAAACAACTAGAGTGTGTCTTATCAAATTTCCATTCATTAACATTACCAGACGTCATATTACCCGGAACATGAACATTGGTACCACGGGAAGGAGTAAATGGTTGAGTAATTTGTAGAGGAACTATAAGAGAATCTTGACGGGTGCAACTAGCCATATAGGCATAACCACTAAGCAGGATGGCTAAAATCCAGAAGTATGTGTTTTTAAGGAGTTTCATAATAAATCATTTTAAGTTTTAAATATTGTTATCTGGTTTTGTATAAAGAGCTTTTTTGTACCTGCGCAAGCTATAAACCGATAAAATTTTAAGACATGATTAAATAAACTGTCTAATGTGATTCATATCACATATTTGTATGATAATTATCAAAGGAGAAATCAATATTTCAAAATGGATAAACGTGTCTTTTTGTCGCTTGGAATAATATCATAGAAAAAACGGATCAATTTTCTTACATCACAAATTTTATATATCAAGAAGTTTATGATCTGGTTTAACCATAAGGATAAAAAAGAATTGATGAATTTTCTCTAATACTCAATAAGTTTTTTTATAAATACCTCTGATTTATAGCATTCAATTACCCTTACACCGGGACAATAAATGATATAGATTATGAAAGGAGATGAGATATGTCATGTTGCAAATATCTTGCTGTCATGAAATCGTCATGAATCGTTCGGTTATTTTTGAGGTATAAGCGCAAATACAAATAAATTTCTTAACGCAAACCAGCTTTTTATGAAAAAGGTATCAATAATAAAAGCTCTCACACTTTTCCTGGGAGTCTTTTTACTTACTGCTTCGTTGTTTCAATGTAAAAAAGAAGGCGACCTTGTCAAGAACCTAAATCGTTCTTATGTCAGTGCACCCGATTCTACGGTGTATGCTCCTTTTTATGACAGGGTTACTCTTCCTATTACAGATAATACGCCAAATATTAATGATGTTATCCAGGGAAGGGGTGTAAAAACAATTATTCATGAATACTGCGGCACATCGAATTGCCATGGCGGTCCTATCAGCCCCAAGTTTGATATCTATAGTGATATTATGAAGTATGTGGTTGCAGGTAATCCTTCTGCAAGTAAACTGTGGGAGTATATTACTACTAATGATTTTGATAAAGCAATGCCGCCAGTGAATTCAAACCATGAACTCAATTCAAAAGACAAAGGAATTATTTTTAATTGGATTACAAATGGAGCTAAAGAGTATCCGGATCTTACTGACTTCAGGCCAACTGCAATCAGGTTAATAGTTGATGGGTGCGGATCTGCCAACTGCCATAACCAGGCAACAGTCACCGGTAGCTGGGCAAGAAAAGGATTACTTGGTACATTGTCATCAACCGATACAGTTCCTTTCAGAAATCCATTATCTGGTACTGAATATAATCAGCTTGTTAATGTTGCTAAAAGAACTGAAGTATGGGGTGTTTATGAAAATCCTGTCATTGCCCCTTATAGTTACAAAGACAGTGTAAAACTTTTTTATGCAGATACAGTAGCTAATGCAAGTTTCAGACCTTTTAAGTCTTTCAGATCACCATGGACTGATGCAAACCGGAGAGGACCACTTAATACCTATGATGATATCCTTATGGATATTATGTATCCAAAAAGTGGCAGGGACCTGAACGGCAGCAGCACTATTTATGTGAATGGAGTTAGATGTTATGTAAGGGGTAATAATTTAAATAGTACAAGTTCGTTGATTCAGCAAATTGATTCTACACTGTTAATGGCTAATCCATTTACCAATACATATGCAACATCAACTGGTGGCAGAATGGCGTATGATGATGGAGGTTTGAAGCCTGGTGAAATAGCTCTGATTAAAGCATGGTATTTCGCAGATCCTAATGTTCCGGAGGTATGGAAATATGGAACCAATAATGTCGGAATTTTTAAGTACAGATCAGGAAAAGTTATAAAAAAATAATAACGAAGTGTCAATGCATTTAAACCCAAAAAAATTATTGATTATGAAAAAGAGAATAATATTAGCAGCAATGACAACTTCAATGATCGTTTACCTGTTGTCATCCTGTTATCAGAATAAAGAAGATATTCTTGCATTGCCCAGAGTATCCTTCCGCTCAGAAGTTGTGCCCATCATTACAGCTGGGGCATGTGGTTGCCATAACAATGGCCTTACCGCTAATGCAGTTCAATTTTCTCACCTTGATACTATTTTTTATGATGCTATACTTTCCCGTGTAAGCTCATTTAAGACTTGGGTTCAAGGCGGCAGTCACCCTGGTGGTGGCGTAATTGATTTTGCTCCAAATGAAAAGGCCATTATTAAAAAATGGGTAGAGCAAGGTGATCCTTATGACGATGGATCTGGCTGCACCGTATCAGGAATCATTACATATTCAAAAGATATTTTACCAATTTATACTACTACTTGTAAAGGCGGAACCTGTCATGGAGGACTTGCTGTGGCACTTGATTACAACAAATTTGTTGCTAATAAAGATAAACTGGTAACAATGATGAACAGTGGTGGCTCAACAGGTCACCCTGGTGGTACTTTAAGTCTTAGCACATGCACTATTAATAAGTTTAAAGAATGGCTGAAACAGGGTCAACCCCAGTAATGAAAACTAAAACCAATTGTCTTTCAAAAATTAAATCAGGAGTTATGAAAAAGATATTATCACTAATTGTTCTGGGATCTTACTGCTGGCTTGGTTCTTTTGCACAGGATACAACAGAAGTAGCGGTAAAAGAAGTTCCCAAACAGAAGTTTGCAAGAGCCACTTTTAATTCAACCCAGATAATTAATATGCAAAGCACAGAGATCATTCAGAGAAATGCATTGCAATTCATGGTTGCCCACCACTTCAGTTATATCTGGAATGAAGATGCCGGCTCACAAAACCTTGCACAGCTTTTTGGATTAAACTCAGGCGTTGCCCATACATATTTGTCATTTGATTATTCTCCGACAGATTTTATGAACCTTGGCCTGGCAGCAGCAGGAAGTTCAAAATATGAAGGCTGGGCAAAATTCAGGATACTTCGCCAGCAAACAGGTTTGCATAATGTTCCCGTTTCTGTTTCATGGTATTCAATGGCACATGTAAACACCGCAAAAGATCCCGAGATCGATAATGACTGGAATAAATTTTCTTTTATGCATCAATTGCTGATTTCCCGTAAAATGTCTGATAAATTTTCTTTGCAATTGATGCCTACTGTTATTCATTTCAATGTAGTGCCTTATGGTATCAATAACAGTAATCTTGTTTGGTCAATGGGCGTTGCAGGTAAATATAAAATGAAACCAAAAATGAACCTGACATTTGAATATTCCCGTCAGTTCAATATGTTTGAAAATATAATTTCTAAAAATGGTTCAATTCTGAATTACAATCCTGATCTCATGGCGGTGGGTCTTGAATTTAATACAGGAGGCCACTTATTCCAATTCTATGTTGGAAATACAACTGATGCTTCTGCAATTGATCAGCTTGCAAGAAATACAAGCAAGATCAAAGACGGAAATTTTGCACTCGGATTCAGAATTAACAGGACTATGGATCTTAAAAAAGAAAAAGAATAAAAAAACAGGGCACAGATGTAGGAATGGCCAGGTTAAGAACCTGGCCATTTTTTTTATAAAGAGTCGGTCAATTTCTGAACCTGCTTATGAAAATTTCATTTCAAGCTTCGGCCATATTTCTATATTTTTGCTGCCCTTTGACGGGATAAACTCGTCAAAATTGCCGGGGTAGCTCAGCTGGTTAGAGCACTGGATTCATAACCCAGAGGTCGGCAGTTCAAGTCTGCTCCCCGGTACTGGACAGGAATTTTCAGAAGCTTTTTGAAAATTCCTTTTTTTATTTTCAGTACAAGAACTAAAAGTCGAATTAACTAATTCTACAAAACGATTTAAAGGTGCTTATCAAAATATAAGGGTAGGAGTTCGAATCGGGGTAGGTTTAAATCCATGCTTCAATGTAAATCCAAATTCTTACTACAGTCTCTTTGGAATTTTCCGAAATCACCCGGAACTGATTAAATAATATCTCTGACTCTCAGAACCCTCTTTTTTATACCAAACTGAATTTGATAAAAAGTTGAACTTTTTTTTAAAATTGTAATATAAATGCAGTTCCTTCTCCTTCTATAGATTGCACTTGTATATTCCCTTTGTGCAGCATCATTATTTGTTTGCAAAGACTAAGACCAATTCCGCTGCCGCTTTTTTTAGTACTGAAAAAAGGAATAAAAATTTTATCCAGTAATTCAGGCGATATTCCGTGACCATTATCTGCCACTTTAATCTGTAGTTTGTTATTTTCAAATGAAGCCGATAAAACAATTCTTGGATCTGTTTTTTCTTTTACTGCTTCCAGGGCATTAATTACAAGATTAATCAACACTTGTTCAATAAGGTTGACATCCACTTCTGCCAGTAGGCCGGGGTCTTTAAGAATTACTTCCAGTTCAATCTTCTTCTGGTCAAGTGTTGGCTGCATCAAAGTATGTATGTTCTCAATTAAATCACGGACTAAAATTTTTTTCAGGTTAGGTGTTGTTATTTTATTCAGGTTACGGTAAGTTTCTGCAAACTTTAGTAATCCTTCGCTTCGCCGTTTAATGGTTTCCAAACCCAGTTCCAAATCATCTCTGTCACTGCTGTTTGAATCAACAATTGAAGTTGCCTGCAATAACCTGTTCTTTAATGTACCTGCAAGTGATGAAATCGGTGCTACTGAATTCATAATCTCATGTGTCATCACACTCAATAATTTTTGCCAGGCTTTTGCTTCCGTTTCATCCATTGCTTCATTTATATTCTGACAGGCAATGACTTTATTAATTTTTCCTTCTGTTTGAAACATGGTAGCCGCTAACAAAATTTTTACATGCCTGTTTTCTTTCGTAATTGATACCACTTTTGTTTCCCCGGGGCGTATAGCAATGAATGCTTCATATAATTGGGATTCTCTTTTTTCCAGCGAATAAATCGTTTTCAGGTATGGTATTTCCATCATTCTTTTAAAAGTATCATTCATCCAGTTCAATTCACCCGAGGCTGTTTCATAAGAGATAATACCCGTATCTACAAGCTCCAGTATTTTTTGCAGGTACTGGTACTGCATTTCTTTTTCCTTGCTGATTACTTTGAAAGTTGTATTGATTTCATTGAAACCTTCACGTAAAGTTTGCAATTCTGAGGGTGCCTGTTTTACATTAAAGTATCTTGAAAAATCACGGTAGTGTACAGATTCAACAAACTCCCTTACTTCATCCTGTGCTTTTTTAAGCATCCGGTAAATATCATACACCTGGTAAAATACAACTGGTATTGTAAGCCCCATGTACAAATAATATTTGTTTACCAATAACCATGCAGCGCCTGCCAGAACCGCAAACAGCAGTACTACTTTTATTAAAAGCCGTATCTCGTATTTTTTATATGTCATAGCCTCATCCCCGACCCTTCTCCGAAGGAGAAGGGTCGGGCTTTTGTATTTTAATTTAGCTTATGTAGTAACACATCATCTTTGAATTATATCCCAACTATATATCATATTTGCTTAACCTGCGGTAAAGTGCAGTTCTTGTAAGTCC
>Ga0209798_10001751_pt1 | contig 12901 bp, 16 predicted proteins | sample DOMMetBare3Fresh_FD_187475 | JGI IMG/M metagenome (GOLD analysis project Ga0209798, IMG submission 187475) | Wetland sediment microbial communities from St. Louis River estuary, USA, under dissolved organic matter induced mercury methylation -... | ecosystem: Environmental > Aquatic >...
AAGATCGGCGAGGAAGCCACCGAGGTCGTGATGGCCGCCAAGGACGGCGACCGTGCGCGCGTGACCGCCGAGGTGGCCGACCTGTGGTTCCACTCGATGATCGCGCTGGCGCAGTTCGGGCTCAAGCCGGCCGACGTGCTGGCCGAACTGGAACGGCGAGAAGGCCAGTCGGGCCTGGAAGAATTCGCGCTGCGCAAGGCGCATCAACGGGCTGGACAGGAGGGCGAATGAGCACTGAACGGACGGCGGAACAACTGGCCAGCCTGAAGCAGATCACGATGGTGGTCTACATCCTGCAGGCGCTGTCGGTGTTCGTGGGCATCACGGCAATCGTCGGTGTCATCATCAACTACGTGAAGAAGGAAGACGCGGCGGGCACGGTCTTCGAGAGCCACTTCGACTGGCAGATCCGCACCTTCTGGTGGATGGTGGCCTGGTCGGTCCTCGGCTTCATCCTGCTGATTGCCCTCGGGCTCGGGCTGCTGATCTGGTTTGTCGCCGGTATCTGGGCCATCTATCGCATCGTCAAGGGCTGGCTCAAGCTCAACGAAAACCAGCCGGTGGTTAGCGCATGAACGCAGACCCCGACTGCATCTTCTGCAAGATCGTCGCTGGGCGCATTCCGGCGAAGAAGGCCTACGAAGACGGGGAGATCCTCGCCTTTCACGACATCAACCCGTGGGCGCCGGTGCACATCCTGATCATTCCCAAGGCGCACATCGGCGCGATGACCGACGTTGGCGACGACCATGCGCCGCTGCTGGGCCGCTTGATGGCGCTGTCCGTTCGCCTGATGAGGGAACTCGGCGTCACCAACGGATTCCGACATGTGATCAACACCGGGCGCGACGGGCACCAGGAAGTGCCACATTTGCACGTCCATGTGATGGGTGGGCCCAGACCCTGGGCCCGGGGATGACAAGGTCGAAAGCCTAGAATCCCGTCATTCGATATTCCTGCGGGAGCATGTCATGGGATCGTTCAGCATCTGGCATTGGCTGATCGTGCTGCTGGTCGTGGTGCTGATCTTCGGCACCAAGAAGCTGAGGAACATGGGTTCCGACCTGGGCGGCGCGGTCAAAGGGTTCAAGGACGGCATGAAGTCGGGCGGCGAGTCGGCCGACGCGGCTGCGCCTGCGCCGGAGCAGGTCACGGCCAGCAAGGGCAAGGACGCCAACACCGTGGACGTCGAGGCGAAGACCAAGTCTTCTTGAGCGCCACCGGCCCGTCCCAGCGCGGGCATCGTCCATGATCGACTTCGGCTTCGACAAGATCGCACTGATCGGTGCGGTGGCGCTGATCGTCATCGGCCCCGAGAAGCTGCCGCGCGTGGCGCGCACCGTCGGCCACATGCTGGGCAAGGCGCAGCGCTACGTGGCCGACGTGAAGGCCGAGGTCAACCGCTCGATCGAACTGGAAGAACTGCAGAAGATGAAATCGCAGTTCGAGACCGCGGCGCGCGACGTCGAGCAAAGCGTCAGGACCGAGGTCAACGCAGCGACGAGCGAAATGCAGAGCCAGTGGAAATCCGCCGAGGTGGACAGCGCAGTGGGCGCGCTCGAGGGCTTGTCGACGCCGCCTCCCGAGTACAAGCACCCGAAGAAGAACTGGCGTCTGAAGCGCGGTGCGACCCCCACCTGGTACAAGCAGCGCTCGGGCATTCGCACCAAGGCGTTGTCGGGCGCGGCAAGGGTGGCGCGTTTTCGACCGAAGCCGCTGAGTAAATGAGTTCGACCCCGGACAAGGAGGACGAACTCGCCGGCACCGAGCAGCCGTTCGTCTCGCACCTGGTCGAACTGCGCGACCGGTTGATCCGGGTGGTGATCGCGATCGTCGTGGTGTTCGCGCTGCTGTGCATCTGGCCCGGCCTGCGCAGCCTCTACGACCTGCTGGCCGCGCCGCTGACGGCCAATCTGCCGCCGGGCACCAAGCTGATCGCCACCAACGTCTTCTCGCCTTTCCTGGTGCCGCTGAAGATGGCATTGATGTCGGCCTTCCTGGTCGCGTTGCCCTATGTGCTCTACCAGGTCTGGGCCTTCGTCGCTCCCGGGCTGTATTCGCACGAGAAGCGCATGGTCGGCCCGCTGGTCGTGTCGAGCACGTTCCTGTTCTTCATCGGTGTGGCGTTCTGCTACTTCATCGTCATTCCGGCGTTGACCCGTTTCATCGTCTCGGTCTCGCCCGCGTCGGTGAGCGCGGCGCCGGACATCGAGCAGTACTTCGGCACCGTGCTGACCCTGTTCCTCGTGTTCGGGATCGCCTTCGAGGTGCCGATCGCGGTGGTGGTGCTGGCGCGCCTGGGCGTGGTGACGATCGAGCAGTTGCGCGCCTGGCGCGGCTACTTCATCGTCGGCGCGGCCATCGTCTCGGCCATCGTCACGCCACCCGACGTGATCTCTCAGTTGTCGCTGCTGATCCCGATGTGCATCCTCTACGAGATCGGGATCGTCGCGGCGCGCATCCTCCTCAAGGCGACCAAGGCGCCGCAGGCCGAAGGCGAGAACGCTGCCTGAGCGTCTTGCGGCTGAGACCGGCGGTCACCAGAACTTGGCACACGGCCCGCGCAGGATGAAGGTTGGCGCGGCACTCGGTGCCACTGCCGAGGCACTCTCGACCGATACCGCCAGTTCGTCGACCTGCGCCAGCAGCGCCTCGGAGGTCGCCGGCAGTTCGATGCGTCCCTTGCCCTGCGCCGGCACGGTGCCCAATGCCACCGGCGGCCCCTGCTTGCCCAGGGCCCACAGGCGCAGGACCTGGTCCTGCCCCAGGCCGATCGGTCGCAAGACCTTGATGTCGACCAGCTTGCCGTGGCGCCGCGAGCTGATCAGCATCGCCGGCTGGCCGTTGCCGTCGCTCAGGATGCCGGCATAGCTGGCGGGAACTTGGGGCCCGGAGCGGCTGGGCTCGTCGCCGCCGTCGCCCGCGGGTGGCGCCAGCGGCGCGACGAGCATCACGCCGATGCCCACCACCAGGCCCGCCAGTGCCGAGGCGAGCCCGCGCGCGCCGAACCAGCGCTCGAACCAGCCGGGTTTGGACGCAGCCGATGGCGGCGCGACACGCGCGGCGATGCCGGCCCAGAGCCTGGGGGACGGCTCGGCCACCGACAGCGGTGCGGCCATCGGCACGAGCTCGTTCTGCCAGAAGTCGACCGCCGCCTGCAACTCGCGGTCGGTCTTCAGCAACTGCTGGAAACGCCGGCGCGCGCGGCCGTGCAGGGTGCCGAGCACGTACTCGGAAGCCAGGGCGTCTCGAAGCTCGGGTCGCTTGTAGTTCATGGCGCGCACCTGGACGACGAGTCGATGGCGGGCATGACGTTCAGCCCTTCAGGCACGGCTTGAGCCGCTCGAGACCGCGCCGGACCCAGGCCTTCACGGTGCCCAGCGGCTGGCGCAGGTGCGCCGCCAGTTCCGAGTGGCTCAGTCCGTCGTAGAACGCCAGCGCGATAGCCTGCCGTTGCGCTGCATCGAGCGAGCGCAGGCAGTGACGCAGGCGCGCCGCATCGATGCGTTCGATCAGTTGCTGCAGCGGCCCCAGGGCGGCGTCCGCCACCGCGGCCAGCGGATCGTCCTCGCCGTCCTCGGCGGGTGCAACATGCACCCGCGTCTCGCGCTCGCTGGTCGTGCTGCGCAGGGCGTCCATCGACTTGTTGCGCGCGATCGTCATCAACCAGGTCATCGGCTGCGCCTTGGCCGGCGAATAGTTCGGCGCCGAGTTCCAGATGCCGACGTAGGCTTCCTGGATCACCTCTTCGGCCCATGCCTCGTCGCGCAGCAGGCGCACCGCGATCGCCAGCAGGCAGCGCACCGTGGCGTCGTAGAGCTGCTTGAACGCCGCCTGGTCGCGAAGCGCGACCCGGGCCAGCAACTGGCCGAGTTCGTGTTGGGCCCGTGTCCGATCCACCATGCCGGATATTCCCGATTGCAGATGGGGCCAGGGTGCCGGAACGCTCGCGCATCACTCGCTCACTTGTCCGACACTTCGATCAGCCCACCCTCCAGCGATACCGGGCCCCTGGCCACGACAGCAAACGCTTCGCGGATCTCCTCGAATGTCCCGAGCCGCACTTCCTCGAAGTCGCCCCAACGCAGTTGCGGCGGCAAATCATTGTAGACCTCGCGTTCAGTGGCAAAGCAGCCCACGGCCTGCTGCTTCTCGCCCTGCGCGCCGGCCGTCACCTTGAAGCCTTGTGCCCCGGGCAGGACCATCGGGCTGTTGGCCTCGATGCGAGGATCGCGTGCGAATCGGTTCGGGAAGATGCGCTGAATCTTGCCGGTGGCCGGGCTCTGCACGAAGCAGTAGACATAGCCCGGTTGCGCCGCGCTGACCGTCATCTCGATCGGATCGCCCTTGCGATAGCGTGTCTTCGACAACTGCACCGAGAGTTTCACCTCCTTGCCGGCTGCTGCGTCAGCGGCAGCGGCCGGGGCGGTGCTCGGGGCGGCTTTCTCGGCCACGAAGGGCTTGGCCGGCGGCCTCGGGATCGCGCGCAGCAGGAAGGCCTTGAAGAACTCGACGTCGGGGTCGTCCTCGCCCTTGAGGCCGAGCGCCCGGCGGTAGGCCGTCAGCGCTTCGGTCGACGCGCGGTTGGGTGCGCCGTCGGCCGGGCCGTCGTAGAACTTTCGATTGCGCAGCTGCTCCTGGAAGAACCGGATCAGTTCCGGCGTGCCTTGCATCGAGAAGAACCAGTCTTCCATTTCGCGCTGGACGTCGGGGTTGTTGCTGTCGATGTTCAGGCAGTTCCAGTACGGCAGCCGCAACAGCTTGCCCGTCAGCTCGATCGTCGACAGCTCGATCATGTTGCGCAGCGATTGCGCGACGCCTTCGTTTCGAGCCACGCTGAAGTTGAAATTGATGCTGCCATTTCGGATCTGGGCCTGGCCGTCGCCGACACCCTTGTCGTCGCGGGTGACGATGACCGTGTTCTTCGAGCTCGCTCCCGGAACGAGGCTCAAGTCGTTAGTGGTCACCACGCTGGCATCGAAGCCGAGCACCGAAGCCTGGCTGACGCTGGCCGTGCGCGCGCCGAACAGCGCCGGCAACAGCGAGAAGCCGAAGCCGGCCTGCTTGCGTGTCACGTCCTCGTCGAACTGCGTGATCGAGCCGCGGATGTCGTACTGCGGCACGACCTTGAAGTCGTTCAGGCGCTGCGCGATCGACAGCAGTTGCACGACGTTCTGGTTGTCCTGGCCGAAGGTGACGAGCCGCACGCCGCGGCTGCGCCGGGTCATGTCGGCGATCGCCGAGACCATCATGTCGCGCGTGCCGGCGCCCAGGCGGCGTGACTGGTCCTGCATCTCCTCGATCATCATGCTGACATCGCGCACGCCGAAACGGAACAACATGTCGTCCATGCAACGCAGGCCGTCGGAGAAGTGCGTGACATTGCGCTGCGGCAGCGCCTTCGGACCCGACACGGCGGGCTGGAGCTGCACCGTCGGCGCCGGCGGCAGCGACGCCGAGCGGGACGGTCCGGTGACACAGGCCGAGCAGGCGAGCACGGCGGCAGCGGCGAAGAGGTGGCGTCTGAACATGGTGGGCTCCTGGAGGCGGGGTGGGTGGCGGCGGGTCGGTTGCAGGAACATTCGCTGAGGGCGGCGAATTGGACGCACCCTGGGACGAACTTTTCTTCGAGACTGCGGCGTCGAACCCAGAACAGCCCCGTCACCCAAGGGTGCGGGGCTGACTTGGCGTTGCCAACGCGCGGACGTCGGATCAGGGCAGGATCGGGCTGGGCAGGTTCGGAACGATCGGCCTGATCAGGCTCAGCGCCGGGATCGCGAACGTGAACACGTCCAGGCGGATGCGCGAGACGTCGTTGCCGCCGAAGCCGCCATCGACGTTCAGCGTCGTGCTGACCGTCACGACATCGACATCGGTCACCGTCACGCCGGCCAGGCCGGCCTCGGTATCACGCACGCTGTTGATGCGCGCGGCGACCGTTGCGGGACTGACTGCCGCGAAGACATAGTCCTGACCGAGCGTCAGCCCGGTCAGCGGGCCGTTGGCCGCCACCGTGATGCCGGGTCGCGCGCAGACGTCCTTGCCGTCGCTCTGGGGCAGGGCGACCACACGGCGCTGGATGTTGGGGAAGCGGATGTTCGTGCACTCGACGGCGACGTCGATGGTGCGCGGCTTGGAGCACTTGAAGCGACCAGCTTCGAAGGTGGCGTTGTAACCGGCGCGGCACACCATGCCGTCATCGGGCGACGCGTGGCTGAGGGTGGGCGCCGCGATGCCGGCCGACGCGACGATGGCGGCGGCGATGCTCTTGGCGAGGACGAGGGACTTGAGGTGTTTCATGATGGATCTCCAGAAGGTGGGTTGAGGTGGGTTAGCGTGACGACTCGCGAACCATTCGCTTGCCGCACACAGCCACTTTCGGGACCGATCCGGAATTGGACGCAGCCTCGCGCAAATCTTTTTTCGTGCGCTGCGGCGTCCCGCCGCGCGCTTGTGCGCTACCGCGCGGTCTTGACAGCCGCGTAGCGTTCCAGCGTCTTCGCGCGGGCCCGTTCGTGCTCGACGATCGGCGCCGGGTAGTCGCGGCTCAGCTCGACGCCCGCCGCGGCCAGGTCGATCGGCCGCGCCAGCCAGGGGGCATGGATCAACTCGTCGGGAAGCCGGGCCAGTTGCGGCAGGTAGCGCCGGATGAACTTGCCTTCGGGGTCGAACTTCTGGCTCTGGCTGACCGGGTTGAAGATTCGGAAGTAGGGCTGCGCGTCGCAGCCGGTCGACGCGGCCCACTGCCAGCCGCCGTTGTTGGCGGCGAGGTCGAAATCATTGAGGTGGATCGCGAAGTACGCCTCGCCGCGCCGCCAGTCGATGCCGAGGTCCTTGGTCAGGAAGCTCGCGACGACCATGCGCAACCGGTTGTGCATGTAGCCGGTCTGGTTGATCTGGTGCATCGCGGCATCCACCAGCGGGTAGCCGGTGCGGCCCTCACACCAGGCTGCGAAATGCTCCTCGGCGTGCTTGCCGTGTTCCCAGCGCACGTGGTCGTACTCCGGCTTGAAGGCGTGGCCGACCACGTGCGGGTGATGGTGCAGCACCTGGTGGTAGAAGTCGCGCCAGATCAGCTCGGACAACCACACTTCGGCGCCGCGCGAGCCGCCCTGCATGCGTTGCCAGGCCTCGCGCGCCGCGCGCCGGATCGACAGTGTGCCGAAACGCAGGTGGGTCGACAGGTAGCTCGGCCCCTTGACAGCCGGGTAGTCGCGCGTGGCCGCATAGTCGTCGATGCGATGCACGAGGAAGTCATCGAGCAGCGCCTCGGCACCCGAGGGCCCGGTCGGCAATTTCAGTGTCGCCAGGTTGGTGGGCAGGAAGTCGATGTCGGACAGTGTCGGCACGCCTGCAGGCATGTTCGCGGGCAGCGGCGCCAGGGCCGCGGCGTGGCGCGCGACAGGATGGGACTGCACGTGATGGGCGTCGATCTTCCTGAGCCAGGCATTCTTGTAAGGGGTGAAGACGGAATACGACCCGCCCGACTGCGTCAGCAGTTCGCGGCGCTCGAACACCACGTGGTCCTTGCTGGTGTGCAGCGCGATGCCGGCTTCGGCCAGGGCACCCCGCACCGTGGCGTCGCGCGCCAGCGCGGCGGGGTCGTCGTCGTGACTGCAATACACCGCCTGGACGTGCAATTCGCGCGCCAGGCGGGGCAGCGCGTCGCTCGCCAGGCCATGCCGAACCACGAGCCCTGCGCCTGGCGCGAGCGCCCGCAGTTGCGCATCGACGTCGAGCAGGCTCTCGCGGATGAACTCCACGCGACGGTCGGCCCGCGGCAAGGGGTCCAGAATCGAGCGGTCGAACACGAAGCCGACGAACACGTGCCGCGCCGCGGTAAGGGCGTGGTACAGCGCCGCGTTGTCGTCAGCGCGCAGGTCGCGCCGCAGCCACACGAGCGCTCGATCGAGGGGATTGCCGTCCACCCTCTGAGTGTGGCCGAGGCATAGAATCCTTGCATGGCCGGGGACCCTCGCATCAATCTGACGAACCAGTTCCTGATCGCCATGCCCGGCATGGCGGATCCGACCTTTGCCGGATCGGTGGTCTACCTGTGCGAGCACACCGAAAAGGGCGCGCTCGGCCTGGTGATCAACAAGCCCGTGGACATCAAGCTCAAGAACCTGTTCGAGAAGGTCGAGCTCTCGCTGACGCGCGACGACATCGCCGAGTCGCCGGTGTACTTTGGCGGCCCGGTGCAGACCGAACGCGGCTTCGTGCTGCACGAGCGCCTGTCCGACAAGTCCAGCCCTTACAACTCCACGCTCTCGATCGCCGGCGGAGCGCTGGACATGACCACCAGCAAGGATGTGCTCGAGGCCCTGGCCGAGGGTGCCGGGCCGAAGAAATTGCTGGTGACACTGGGCTACAGCGGCTGGGGTGCCGGACAGCTCGAGGACGAGCTGTCGCGCAACGGCTGGCTGACGGTCGACGCCGATCCGGCCATCATCTTCGACACGCCGATCGAGCAGCGCTACGACCGTGCGGTGTCGCTGCTCGGGATCGATCCGCGCATGCTGAGCCAGGAGGCGGGGCACGCATGAGGCCCCCAAGCTCGCTGCGCTCGCTGCCCCCCAAGGGGGCGCGCGTGCCCTTCGGGCGGCCGGGCGGGCACGCATGAGCGTGGATGATAGCTCCGCGCAGCCCCAAACCTTCCTTTCTTTCGATTTCAGCCTCAGGCGGGTCGGCGTCGCCACCGGCAACAGCCTGACCGGAACGGCCACGCCGCTGGCGACGATCGCCAGCGAAGGCGATGCGCGGTTCGAGGCGATCGGGGGTCTGCTGCGGGAATGGCAGCCTTCAGCGCTGGTGGTCGGTGTGCCGCGCCACCCCGACGGCGCGTCGCACGACAATACGGCCCGTGCACAACGTTTCGCGCGCCAGCTGGCCGGCCGTTTCGGCCTGCCGGTGCACGAGGTCGATGAGCGCTACACGACCACCGAGGCCCGATCGCTTGGGGTCGCCGACGCGGACGCCGCGGCAGCGGCCCTGATCCTCGAACAGTTCCTTCGAACGCCATGATCACTTCACTGACCCTCGACGCCGAAGCGTTGTTCGTCGCACTGCGCGACGGTGTGCGCCGCCTGTGCGCCGACAGACCCGGCGCATCGCTGGTGGGCATCTGGTCCGGCGGCGCGTGGCTTGCGGCGCGATTGCAGACCGACCTGGGCCTGCCGGGCGAGGCCGGCGTGATCACCAGCATGCTGCACCGCGACGACTTTGCCGAGCGGGGCCTGGCAGCCGACGGCGGCACGACCCGGCTGCCGTTCGAGATCGCTGGCCGCCACATCGTGCTGATCGACGATGTGCTCTACACCGGCCGCACCATCCGCGCGGTCGTCAACGAGCTGTACGACTTCGGCCGGCCGGCCAGCGTGGCACTCGCCGTGCTGGTCGACCGGGGCGGGCGTGAACTGCCGATCGAGGCCGCGTTCGCGGCCGCGCGCGTGACCTTGGCGCCGGACCAGCGCCTGTCCCTGGCCAAGGATGCGAATGGCCGCTTCTCCTTCGCCGTGCAAGAGGCGGCCTGATGCTTTCCCAACGCAACCCGCAACTCAACAAGAACGGCGAGCTGATCCACCTGTTGTCGATCGAGGGCCTGCCCCGCGCGGTGATCACCCAGATCCTCGACACCGCGGGCACGTTCCTGTCCGTCAACGAGCGCGACGTCAAGAAGGTGCCGTTGCTGCGCGGCAAGAGCGTGTTCAACCTGTTCTTCGAGAACAGCACGCGCACCCGCACCACCTTCGAGATCGCGGCCAAGCGACTGTCGGCCGACGTGATCAACCTCGACATCGCGCGCTCGTCCACCGCCAAGGGCGAGAGCCTGCTCGACACGATCGCCAACCTGTCGGCGATGCACGCCGACATGTTCGTGGTGCGCCACAGCGAGTCGGGGGCTCCCTACCTGATCGCCGAGCACTGCGCACCGCATGTCCACGTGGTCAATGCCGGAGACGGGCGCCATGCCCACCCGACACAGGGCCTGCTCGACATGTACACGATCCGCCACTACAAGGGTGACTTCACCCAGCTCACGGTGGCGATCGTCGGCGACATCGTCAATTCGCGCGTCGCGCGCTCCGACATCCACGCGCTGACGACGCTCGGCGTGCCCGAAGTGCGTGCGGTCGGCCCCAAGACCCTGGTGCCGGGCGACCTGGCTGGCATGGGCGTGCGCGTGTGCCACGACATGGCCGAGGGCGTGCGCGACGCCGACGTGATCATCATGCTGCGCCTGCAGAACGAGCGCATGAGCGGTGCCGTGCTGCCCAGCGCCGGCGAGTACTTCAAGCGCTTCGGCCTGACCGCCGACAAGCTCGCGCTGGCCAAGCCCGACGCGATCGTGATGCACCCGGGCCCGATCAACCGCGGCGTCGAGATCGACTCGGCGGTCGCCGACGGGCACTCCAGCGTGATCCTGCCGCAGGTGACCTTCGGCATCGCGGTGCGCATGGCGGTGATGAGCACGATCGCGGGGAACGTGGCATGAAGCTGTTGATTCGCAACGGCCATCTGGTCGATCCGGCGAGCGGCCTTGACACGGTGGGCGACCTGGCGATCGCCGGTGACCGCATCGTCGCGCTCGGCCCGGTCTCGCGCGACTTCGAGCCCGAGCGCACGTTCGATGCCACGGGCCTGGTCGTCGCGCCGGGGCTGGTCGATCTGAACGCGCGTCTGCGCGAACCGGGTTACGAGCACGAGGGCATGCTCGAGAGCGAACTGGCGGCCGCCGCGGCCGGTGGTGTCACCAGCCTGGTCTGTCCGCCCGACACCGACCCGCCGCTCGATGAGCCGGGCCTGGTGGAGATGCTCAAGTTCCGCGCCCGCAAGCTCTCGCGCTGCCGCGTGTTCCCGTTGGGCGCGCTCACGCGCGGCCTGGCCGGCGAAGCTCTGACCGAGATGGCCGAACTGACCGAATCGGGCTGCGTGGCCTTCTCGCAGGCCGATTCGAGCGTCGTCAACACGCTCACGTTGCAGCGCGCGCTGCAATACGCCGCGACCTTCGGGTTTGCCGTGTGGTTGCGGCCGCAGGATCCCTGGCTGGGTCACGGCGTGGCCGCCAACGGTGCCGTGGCCACGCGCCTGGGCCTGTCGGGCGTGCCGGTGGCCGCCGAGACAATCGCCCTGTTCACGATCTTCGAGCTGATGCGGGTGACCGGTGCGCGCGTGCACTTGCAGCGGCTGTCCAGCGCGGCCGGGGTCGAGCTGGTGCGGCGCGCCAAGGCCGAAGGGTTGCCGGTGACGGCCGACGTGAGCATCAACTCGCTGCACCTGACCGACGTCGACATCGGCTACTTCAACCCTGCATTGCGCCTGTCGCCGCCGGTGCGGCAACAGCGCGACCGCGAGGCCCTGCAAGCCGCACTGGCCGACGGGACGATCGACGCCCTGGTGTCCGATCACACCCCGGTGGGTGCGGATGAGAAGACGCTGCCGTTCGCCGAAGCCACGCCTGGCGCCACCGGACTGGAGCTGCTGCTGGGTCTGGCGCTGCGCTGGGGCGAGCAGTGCGGGCTGTCCCTGCCGGACACCCTGGCGCGCATCACGTGCGAGCCGGTGCGCGTGCTGGGCAGTGCGATCGGCACGCTGGCCGCGAGCGGCGGGCGGCTCGTGCAAGGCGGCGTGGCCGATGTCTGCGTGTTCGACCCGCACGAGCGCTGGCGGGTCGACGCCGGTGCACTCGCCAGCCAAGGCAAGCACACGCCGTTCGCCTTCGCGACCAGCGGCGTCGAGCTCGCGGGCCGGGTGCGGGCCACCCTCGTGGCCGGCGGCATGGCCTACGAGCATCTCGGCTGATGCGTCGGCTGGTCGGTGCCTGGCGCGTCCTGCGCGTGATGGTGCATGGGCTGCATGGGTTGGTCATCGTGCTGGCGCGTTTTGCCACCTTCGACGCGAGCGCGCGTCAGGCCTACATCCGTTGGTGGTCGGCCAAGCTGCTGCGCCTGATGGGCGTTGCGCTGCAGGCGCAAGGCGAGCCTAGGCCGGGTGCGAAGCTGGTGGTGGCCAACCACGTTTCGTGGCTCGACATCGCGGCCATCCACGCGGTGATCCCCGAGGCCCACTTCGTCTCCAAGGCCGATGTTCGGCGTTGGCCGCTGGTCGGCCGGCTGGTGGCCGGCGCCGGCACGCTGTTCATCGAACGCGAGAAGAAGCGCGATGCGCTGCGCGTGGTGCACCAGGTGGCCGCGGCGCTGCAAGGCGGCGAGACGGTGGCCGTGTTCCCGGAAGGCACGACCGGCGATGGCCGCACGCTGCTGCCCTTCCACGCCAACCTGCTGCAGGCAGCGGTGGCCGCCGCCACGCCGGTGCAGCCGGTGGTGCTGCGTTTCTTCGACGAGCAGCACGCCACGAGCCCGCTGGTCGAGTACGTCGGCGACACGACCCTGGCGCAAAGCGTGTGGCGTGTCGCGTGCGCGCGCGGGTTGGGTGTGAGCGTGAAGGTGCTGGTGGCGCAAGGCACTGCGCATGCCGACCGCCGCAGCCTGGCCGAGCGGTTGCGGCAGACGATCGCCGCCGAGCTGCCCGGCGTCTAGGCCTTGCCCTGCGCGGCGACCGCGGCGGCGGCCTTGGCGGCGGCGTCGGCATCGCCGAGGTAGTAGTGGCGCAGCGGCTTGAGCTGCGCATCGAGTTCGTAGACCAGCGGGATGCCGTTCGGAATGTTCAGGCCGACGATCTCGGCGTCACCGATGCCGTCGAGGTACTTCACCAGTGCACGCATCGAGTTGCCATGCGCGGCGATCACCAGGCGCTGGCCCGAGCGGATGGCCGGCGCCAGCGTGTCGTTCCAGCACGGCAGCACGCGCGCGACGGTGTCCTTGAGGCACTCGGTCAACGGGACCTGACCGTTCGCGAGCCGGGCGTACCGCAGGTCGCCGCGTTCGCTGCGCGGATCGTC
>Ga0209798_10001752_pt1 | contig 12900 bp, 15 predicted proteins | sample DOMMetBare3Fresh_FD_187475 | JGI IMG/M metagenome (GOLD analysis project Ga0209798, IMG submission 187475) | Wetland sediment microbial communities from St. Louis River estuary, USA, under dissolved organic matter induced mercury methylation -... | ecosystem: Environmental > Aquatic >...
GGCGCTTCGCAACAAGCGTGGGGCGCCGCCGCTGACGCCGATCAGCGCGAAGTAGCCGCGATCGGCCGGTCGAGCGGCTAAGAGCCTATCCATAAATAATGTTGACCTTTACCGGCACCTTCCGGAACGCGATGATGGCCGCAGCGATGTGGTTGAGCGCGGTGAAGCTGCGCTCGAGTTTCTCGTAGCGCACGAGCAGCTTGCGGAATCGGTTGAACCAACTGTGGCAGACCTCGACAACCCAACGCCGAGCCTTCTTCGTAGGATCACGCCGTTTGCGCTCTTTCTCCTGCCGGCGATCAACAATGTGCGCGATGTAGCCGTGCGACTCGATGATGCCGGCGGTGGCCTTGCTTCGGTATCCAGCATCGGCACACAAGTGCTTGCTCCGTCTGACCGTTGGCCTGGGCCGCTTCACGACGATGGCGCTCAGCACGTCATCGAGCTTGGTCAAGTCATTCACGTTGGCTCCGGTCACGATGAGCGACAACGGGACGCCACGTCCGTCCACCAACAGATGCCGCTTGCTTCCCTTTTTTTCCCCGATCGGTCGGGTTGGGTCCGACCGCTTCTTGCGCCAGTGGGGCCTTGAACATGGCCCCGTCGACGCTCTGCCATCGCCAGGCGATTCCCTCCATCTGGTCGTACTCGGCCAGGCCGGCTTTCCAGATCGCTTCGAACACGCCCGCGTCCTCCCACTCCAGGAAACGCTTGTGCACGGCACTGGCGCTGCCAAACCGCTCCTTGGGCAGCGCCTTCCATTGGCAGCCGGTCCGAAGCACGTACACGACCGCTTCGAAGACCTGTCGCGCAGGCTTCGGCGGTCGACCCGCTCCCGCCTTGCGAACGAACTGCTTGTCGGCAGGCCTCGTGCGCACTGGGATCAATGGCTCGACCCGCTGCCAGAACTCGTCCGTGACCACCCATGACTCAACTCGTTTGGCCGTCATCGCTTCGCCCCAACGCCGCGCACAGTGCGGCTCGGGACGATAGTTTACTATTTACGGATAACGTCTAAGCTCCTGCTCATCGTCGAGTGCCCTTGGCAAGCGGCGCAGGAAGGGCCGAAACGCCTGAGGCCGAGCGCGCCGCGCCCGCCGACCCGAACGACCGGACCCATCGATCCCAACCAACCCGCTGAGGAGCAACCCCAATGAGCATGTCATCCGAGTTCAAGGAATTCGCCATGAAGGGCAACGTCGTCGACCTGGCCGTCGGCGTCATCATCGGCGCGGCCTTCGGCAAGATCGTCGACTCGATCGTCAAGGACCTGATCATGCCGGTCGTCGGGAGGATCTTCGGCGGCCTGGACTTCTCGAACTACTTCATCCTGCTGTCGAGCCCGCCCGCCGACTACAAGGGCGCGATGACCTATGCCGACCTGACCAAGGCGGGCCTGCCGGTGTTCGCGTATGGCAACTTCCTCACCATCGTCGTCAACTTCCTGATCCTGGCACTCATCATCTTCATGATGGTCAAGCAGGTGAACCGCCTGAAGGCCGCCGAGCCGCCGCCGGCGGCACCCGCCACCCCGGAGGATGTGCTGCTGCTTCGCCAGATCCGCGACGCGGTGTCGAAGTGAGATGTTCGAGACGTACGCCGTCGTACCCACCCCAACCCCTGATCAATGGAGGACTCACATGGCAGGCTACTTTCAATTGAATTCAAGCGCTACCGGCAAGTTCAGCTTCAGCCTGAAGGCCGGCAACCACGAGATCATCCTGACCAGCCAGACCTATGCCAGCAAGGCCGACGCCCTCGCCGGCATCGAGTCGGTGCGCAAGAACGCCCCGCTGGCGGAACGGTTCGAGCGCAAGACCGCCAAGGACAATTCGTCGTACTTCGTGCTCCTTGCCTCGAACGGCCAGACCCTGGGCAGGAGCGAGATGTACACGAGCACGTCGGCGATGGAAAACGGCATCAAGTCGGTGATGACCAATGGCGTGTCGACATTCGTCAAGGGCCTGGAGTGAGGCGATGAACACAGGCACGATGAACCGGCTCGCCCGCCGCACCCTGGGTGCGGCGTCGATGGCGCTGGTCCTGATCTGCAGCCCCGCGACCCGCGCGGCCGACGCGGTCACGCCAGGCGCTGCGCCCGCGGCGGCTGCCCCCGCAGCGTCGTCCACTGGCGCCGCCGAGACGGGACTCGCCGCGGTGTACTCCGACCGGCTGCATGGCAGACCGACGGCCAGCGGTGAGCGCTACGACCGCGGCCGCCTGACCGCCGCGCACAAGACGCTGCCCTTCGGCACCCAGGTCAGGGTGACGAACAGCAAGAACCAGAAGAGCATCACCGTGCGCATCAACGATCGTGGCCCGATGCAGGCAGGGCGCATTCTCGATCTGTCTCCGACCGCCGCCCGAGCGATCGGCATCGGCCCGCGCGGCATGGCCGAAGTCACGGCAGAAGTGGTCGGCGAGGCGCCGAAGGTGGCCCGCAAGTAGCCCGCGGGGCGGCACAGGCCCGCGGGCCGCAGCACGACCCGGCCGCCGCCCGCGCGCGTCTTAACGCGGCAGTCTTCGAACGACCGAGGGCCGGCGCTGCGTCGGAAGCGACCGCGTGATCATCAGGCGCCCCTGCAGATAGATCGCATTCAACAGGCGCTGTGCCCGCGACTGAGCGAGCAACGTGGGCGGGGCGAGTTCGTCCAGGGTCGCCGGTTCACCGCGAAGGCGACGCAGCATCGGCGCGATCCATGTGTCCATCGGCAGGGCGCGCAGCGGCACGCCGGGGCCGAGGCGGTAGCGCACCGGGCCGGCGATCTCGGGCAGCAGTTCGCCACGCGCGCCGTGAAGCGCCAGCTGCCACAGCAGCGTCGGCAGGAGGCCAGCATGAGGCGCCGGCAGGTCCTCCGGTTGACGCGACTCGGCGGCGAGAACCGGGCCGACATGAATCAGGCGAAGGCGCGCTGTCTCGCCGGCACCGAGGGCGCACACGTCGACGCCGCAATGGAACTGCTGCTCGCGCGGAAACACCGACAGCGTGACGATGCGGTCCCCATGCTGCAGGTGCAAGATCAGCGGCTTCGCATGCCGAACACTCGCGGCAAGCACGGGCAGAAGGTCGGTGCCGCACTCCTCGTCCGCAAAGCGCTGCAGGTCGGAATGCAGCGACGGGCTGAGGGTCGACGGAGCCAGCGTCGAACTTGGCCGCGGAGGCGGCCCCGTGTCGCTCACGAACGTGCTCACCACGTCCGTCAGCAACAGCGGCATCGGCATGTCCAAGGGAAGCGTCTTCGAGAAATGCATGGCGGGCCCTTCGGTGTGCGGCTGCGCTTCGGCTTTGGTCCGCGCTGAGCGCTGGGCATCGCGCGCTCGCGGAGCGCCTAAAGTAACCGGGCCCCGCTGCCGCCGCGCGCCGGACCTGCATCAAGACGCTACAGCCGCGCCGCCGGCCCCAGAGCCCACGACCCGCGACACCGCAGACTCGTTGTTGCAGTTCAATGGGCAAAGAGCATGCCCACGGCGGTACCTCGTTGTCCGGCCTGGGTGGTCTTGCCGCGCAATGCCGGTCATGAAGAGCCGGATCGGCCAGGCGCCGACATTGACCGATGGCCGCCGTGTGGCCTCGGACTCAACCGATCGCGCCGCAAGCGCACCGCCCGGCCGCTCACAATATTTGCTGCGCCCATTCGTCTACCTTGGATGGACGCCCTCGTCGGCTCGCCCCAGCCAGCCCGCTTCACCATGCCCGCCAACGTCCCGCGCTTCACCGAAATCGTTGCGCGTGAGCGTTCCCGGCTGGGCAACTTCATCCGCGGCCAAGTGCGCGATGCGGCTGAAGCCGAAGACATCCTGCAAGACGTGTTGCTCGAGTTCTACGCCGCCACCGATGCCATTGAGCAAGCCGGCGCGTGGCTGTTTCGAGTGGCCAAGAACCGCATCATCGATCGCGCACGCAAGAAGAAGGAAGAGCCGCTGCCGGCCGCCGATGAAGACGGCCTCAGCTGGCTCGAAGAGCACCTGCCCGACCCCGCCGCGGGCCCTGATGCCGCCTATGCCCGCTCGATGTTGCTCGGCTCCATACAAGCTGCGCTGCAGACGCTGCCGCCCGAGCAGCGCGACGTGTTCGTGGCGCACGAGATCGAAGGCATCCCGTTTGCCGACCTGTCCGCGCGATGGCGCGTGCCGCAGAACACCTTGCTCGCGCGTAAGCGCTACGCCGTGCTCGCCCTGCGCGCGCAGCTGCAAGCCGAATACGGCGACCTCATTGTCTAGCGCGCACGCGCCCCAGCCCTTTGTTGGAGAAAACCATGCGCATTCTTCCGCTCGCCCTCATCGCCATAGGCGTGTTTGGGATGCTCAAGCACTTTGGCCTCATCGACCCTGCGTTCGTGCAGTTGTTCTGGCCCTTGCTCCTCATTGGCATTGGAGTGGCCATGCTTGTGCGCGGCCCGCGCTGGCGCGCGGACATCCGTGAACGCATGCAAGACCGCTGGGAGCGCCGCGTGCGCCGCCACTTCGGGCCCGGCTGGGCCAATCTGAGCGAAGAAGAGCGCGAGCGCTTTCGCGCGGGCATGCGGCAGTGGCACTTTCATGATAACGGTGGTGGCAATTCGCCGGCACCAACACCTGCAAGCGACGGCTCGTCGCCAAAGTCCCCCGCTCAACCGCCCGCACCCGGTGAGCAGCGCTGACGCTCGTTCGCCTCAACCCATTGACATCAACCCACTCAGTTCAACCCCGGAGCACATCGTGAGAATCTTCCCCATCGCACTGATCGTCGTTGGTTCGCTCGGCGTAGCCAATCACCTTGGCCTCATCCCCGTCGGCATGTTCCACCTCATCGGCCCGCTGTTGCTGATCGCACTCGGCGTGGCCCTTCTCTTGCGCCGCCCGCACGTTTGCCGCGGTGATTGGCGCGTCCGACATGGCGGTGGCGGCACAGATGCACCGCAGGCGCCGTCCGCCGGACCGATTTGACGCGTTGCCGCTCGCCGTTCGTGGCTCGCCGCTCGCAATGACCCAAGCCCGTCGTTCGCCTTCGGCCCTTCGTCAGCCAGACGCTCGGTCTGACTTTCGAAGCACCCGTTCGACGGGCCAAGGTCAGCCATCGGCGAAGCCCGCGAGATGGTGCTGCCGGCCAGGAACAGACACACCAAAGGCCTCTCTGTGGCCGTCACGCGCCGCGGCCGTGTATGCGATCGTTCAGGCGCCGTTGGCGCCACGCCCCCGCGGCGCCAGAGCACGACCAACGTTCCCTTGCGAACTGCGCACCATGATCGACCCAACGCGGGCATGACCTCGAACCCACGACTGCCTGGTTCGTGGATGACCTGCCCGCCACGGGCCAGCCAGCGCAAAGCGAGCGGCGCCGTGACCGGTTCGTGAGGATTGCGCCTCAACTTGCGGGCAAGATACTCTTTGTCATGCCTACAACCCCAACCCGCCTGCTCGTGATCGAAGACGAGCAGGACATCGCTGCCCTGCTCGAGCTTCACCTCTCGGATCTGCCGGCCGAGGTGACGGTGGCACGCGACGGCCCGCGCGGCCTGGCGCTGGCGCAGGAAGGTCACTTCGACGCCATCGTGCTCGACCTGCGCCTGCCCGGCCTGTCCGGGCTCGATGTCTGCCGCGCCTTGCGCGCGCAGCAGCAGCATGTGCCGATCCTGATGCTGACCGCACGTTCGGCCGAGCTCGACCGCGTGCTCGGCCTCGAGCTCGGTGCCGACGACTACGTCACCAAGCCGTTCTCGCTGCTCGAACTGCAGGCGCGCGTGCGCGCGCTGCTGCGCCGTGCGGCACAGGGCAGTGCCGCGCCACGAGAAGAGCCGCCGCAACTGACCTGCGCCGAACTGCGCATCGATCGCACGCAGCGCCGGGCCTGGCTCGCCGAGCAGGAGCTGGTGCTGACGCCGCGCGAGTTCGACTTGCTGTGGCACTTCATGCTCTACCCCGGCCGCGCCTTCACCCGTGCCGAGCTTCTCGAACAGGTCTGGGGCTACGGCCACGACGGCTACGACCACACCGTCAACAGCCACATCAACCGGCTGCGCGCCAAGCTCGGCGACGACCGCACCGACGCGCGCTTCATCCACACCGTCTGGGGCGTCGGCTACCGCTTCGAAGCCAGCGGTGTCACCGCTTGAAGCAGCGTATCGCCTGGCAGCGCCGGCTGCACGTGCGGCTCACGGCTGCGGTGCTGCTGCTGCTGGTGCTGCTGGCCACGGCGCTGCTCGCCGCAGCGCGGCGCCAGGCCGCGCAGGACGCGCTCGAAGCGACGCAACGTCTGCAACTCGGACTGGCCGCCACCATTGCCCGGCAACAACCGCGCCCGCTGATCGGCGCCGACGGCCGACCGGACCGCGCGCTGCTCGCCGACCTGGCGATGCACGCAATGGCGCTCAACCCCGCGCTCGAGGTCTATCTGCTCGACACCGAGGGCCGCGTCATCGGGCACGCGCTCGACACCAAGGAAGCTCTGGCCGAACGCGTCGACCTCGCCGTGGTACGCCCGCTGGCTGCACGCGATCACGAGCCGCCACCCTTGCCGCTACTCGGCGACGATCCGCGCCGCCCCGGCGCACGCAACGTCGTGTCGGTCGAGGGCCTGAACCACGACGGCCGCATGACCGGCTACCTGTACGTCGTGCTGCAGGGCCAGACGCAGCAGGCGGTCGCCGCGGCGGTGGCGCAATCCAGCGCCTGGCGCAACCTGACCCTGATCGCGCTGGCGGCCACCGCCGGCGCTGGGCTGCTGCTCGTGCTCGTGATGCGCACGCTGACCCGGCCGCTGCGTCGGCTCACCGACGAGGTGCGCGCCTTCCACGCCGAGACCGGCGACGTCCTACGCGGCGCGGCCGATGGCGGCGACGAAGTCGATGCGCTGCGCAACGCCACGCGTGCCATGCAGCAGCGCATCGCCCAGCAAGTACGGCATCTGCAGGACAACGACCAGCTGCGACGTGAACTCGTCAGCAACATCTCGCACGACCTGCACACGCCGCTGGCCAACGTGCAGGGTTACGTGGAGACGCTGCTGCTGGCTGGCGACCAGCTCGACGCCGCGGCGCGCGAGCAGCACCTGCGCACGGCCATGCGCCACTTGAAGCGCCTGCACCGGCGCATCGCCGACCTGTTCGAGCTGTCCAAGCTCGATGCGGGCCAGGTGGCGCCGCGGCTGGAGCCGTTCCGCCTGGGCGAGCTGCTGCAGGACGTGGTGCAGGATGGCCAGCTCGCGGCGCGCGAGCGCGGCGTGCGGCTCGAACTTGCCGACAGCGCCGATGCGCAAGCGCGCGTGCTCGCCGACATCGGCCTGATCGAGCGCGTGCTGCAGAACCTGGTCGACAACGCGCTGCGCCACACGCCGCGCGGCGGCGCGGTAACGCTGGCGATCGAGCGTGACGGGCCCGACGCGCTGCGCGTGGCCGTCATCGACACCGGCAGCGGCATCGCGCGCGAGCACCTGCCGCACATCTTCGAGCGCTACTGGCGCACCGACGATTCGCCGGTGCAGCCCGGCCACGGCGCCAGCGCCGGCCTCGGCCTGGCGATCGTCAAGCGCATCCTCGACTTGCATGGCAGCGCCGTCAGCGTGCGCAGCGACCCGGCGCTGGGCACCCGCTTCGAGTTCAGCCTGCCGCAGGCGGCATAGCGCGCGGTCACGCCGCCAGTAGTCCCTTGCGCACGCGGTGCACGCGCACCCAGAGGTTGCCTGCGGTAATGTCGAGTGCGTCGCAGACCTCGGCCGTGCTGTGGCCAAGCACGACGCGCAGCTCAAAGGCGCAGCTCAGCGGCGCCGGCAGCGCCTCCAGGCGCGCCAGCACCTGCGCCAAGGTCTGGCGCTGTTCGGCCACATGGCAAGGATCCGCAACGACGGGCAGCGCCGGCCCGTCCGGCCACGGCTCGTCGCCATCGAGCATCGCGTCGAGGCTGCGCTCGCCGGCCTGGCGGCGGACCGCATCGACGATCTTGTGCTTGAGGATCGCGGTCAACCAGGTGCGCAGGCTCGAGCGCTCGCCGAAGCGGGCTTGGCCGGCAATCACCGAGGTCAGCACGTCGTGCACCATGTCCTCGGCCAGCGCGGCATCGCGCAACTGGCGTCGTGCGAACCGCACCAGGTAGGCGCGGTGGCTGCACAGGGCCGCGAGCGCGGCAGTCGGTGTCGTCATGGCGCGAGGTTGGCATGAGGCGCGCGCCTGAGTCTTCACGCAATTCTCACGGGACAAATCGTTGACCTGTGCGTGATGACTCGTGCCGATGGCGCGCTCGACACTGCCCGCGCCCCTCTAACCCTTGAAGGAGTCCGCATGACCATCCGCCGCCGCTTCAACTTCCAGGCCCTGGGCCTGGCCCTTGCGCTCACCGGCGCAGCGCCCGCGATCCACGCTCACTTCGACGATGACGACGACGCCGGTTTTCGCTCCGGCAAGGTCTTCACCAGCACCAACGCCGCGGCCGGCAATGAATTGCTGGTCTACGACACGGACCGCAGCGGCACGCTGCGCCTGGCCACGCGTGTGGCCACCCAAGGCATCGGCACCGGCGGCGGCCTGGGCAACCAGGGCGCGGTGACGCTGTCGGACGACGGCCGGTACCTGTTCGTCGTCAATGCCGGCAGCAACACGGTGGCAACCTTTCGCGTGCGCCGCGGCGGTCTGCAACTGACCTCGGTGGTCGATGCCGGCGGCCTGCGCCCGGTCAGCGTCGCCGAGCACGACGGACTGGTGGTGGTGCTCAACGCCGACGGCGCCGGCAACATCGCCGCATTTCGCAACCGCCACGGTGTGCTCGAGCCGGCGGCCGGCGGCACGCAACCGCTGTCGGCCAGCGGCGGCACCGCGCCGGCGCAAGTCGCTTTCGGCGAGGATGGTCGCGTGCTGATCGTCACCGAGAAGGCGACCAACAAGCTCACCACCTACCGCGTGCGCCAAGACGGCGCGATCGGTGCGCCGCTGGTCACCGCGTCGGCGGGCATGACGCCGTTCGGCTTCGCGGTCGATCGCCGCGGCACGCTGCTGGTGTCGGAAGCCTTCGGTGGTGCCGCCGGCGCGAGCGCGTTGTCGTCGTACACCTTCGCGCACCACGGCTCGGTGCAGCCACAGCTGGTCAGCGCATCGGTCGGCTCGGGGCAGTCGGCCGCATGCTGGGTGGTCGTCACGCCCAACGGCCGCTGGGCCTACACCACCAACACCGCCAGCGGCAACATCAGCGCCTACGCGGTGGGCCGCAACGGCAGCGCCGCGCTGGCGCAAGCGGTGGCCGCCAACACTGACGCCGGGCCGATCGACGCGGCGATCGCGCCGCGCGGCAATGCTCTGTTCGTGCTCAATGCGGGTGGGCGCAGCATCCAGTCGTTCGCCATCGGCGGCGACGGGCAATTGCAGGCGCAGGGCCGCATCGGCGGCCTGCCGGCCGGTGCCAACGGCCTGGCCGCCAACTGATGTGCAGCGCCGGGGTCGACGGGCGCAAGCTCATTCGCCCCGGTGCACCGGCCCTTTCCGGAGAATCATGATGACGATAGACGAACTCTGCCTGCTGGGCCCCGCGCTGCCGTGCGTCGGCGGTGTCCTCGCTGCTGATCGGCCTGGCTGGGGCAGCGTCGCGGTGCCGCGTCGCGCCCGGTGGTGGAGAACCTGCGCAAGCCACGGTCGGGTCGGGCAGAAGTCGTAGCGGCGAAGCGGGCGGCTTCGAGAATCGCGCGGCATTGCGATCTGCAATGGGGGACGGTCCGCGTTGTCTCGTGTTCATGGTCGCTCTAGGGTCGATTGCGTACGCTCGACACGGCACGAGGCACGCATCCGACAGCCGCAGCGCGGCCATCGCATCGAGCGGCTCAGCCATCGCCGATCAACGCGCGCAGCGTCTCGAGGGTGTCGGCCTCGTGCAGCGGCTTGTCGTCGCGAATGCGCAGCATGCGCGGGAAACGCACTGCGATGCCGCTCTTGTGGCGTGAACTGGTCTGCAGGCCCTCGAAGCCGAGCTCGAACACCAGCGTGGGCCTGACGCTGCGCACCGGCCCGAACTTCTCCAGCGTCGTGGCACGGATGGCCCGATCGACGCGGGCGAACTCCTCGTCGGTCAGGCCCGAGTACGCCTTGGCGAAGGGCACCAGCTGCAGCGCGTCGGGATCGTCGGGCACCGCCTCGCGCCGCGCCATGGCCTCGATCACCGCCTGCGCTTCGGCGGCACTGCCCGGCGTGCGGTTCCACACCGCAAAGGTGTAGTCGGTGTAGACGCTGGCGCGGCGGCCGTGGCCGGCCTGGGCATAGACGAGCACGCCGTCGGCCGTCATCGGCTCGATCTTCCACTTCCACCACGTGCCTTCGGCCTTGGTGCGACCGCTGCCGTAGGCCGCGGCACGGTGCTTGAGCATGAAGCCCTCCATGCCGTACTCGCGCGCACGCGCGCGCAGCTGCGCATAGGCGGGCCAGTCGGCGGCGCGCACCAGCGGCGACAGCATCACCGACGCTGCGCACAGCCGTGTCTCGAGCCGTGCGCGACGCTCGGCCTGCGGATGGGCGCGCAGGTCGATGCCCTCGTCTTCGAGCAGGTCGTACGCGACGAAGCGCACCGGCGCCTCGGCCAGCAGCTTCTTGCCGAGCACTTTGCGGTTGAGCCGCTTCTGCAGCGCCGCGAAAGGCGCGGGCCGCGCGGCGCCCTCGGGCCACACCAGCAATTCGCCGTCGAGCACGGTGCCGTCGGGCAGCGCGGCCACGGGCACGATCGCGTCGGGAAATGCTTCGCTGACGAGTTCCTCGCCGCGCGACCACAGCCACACACGGCCAGCGCGCTTGACCGCCTGGGCGCGGATGCCGTCGTACTTCCACTCGACGAGCCAGTCCGTGCTCGGCCCGAGGCGCGATGCGAATTGCGCCTGCGGCACGTCGATCGCATGCGCCAGGAAGAAGGGATACGGCTGCCCGGCTTCGGCGGCGCGCTGCGTGGCCGGCGCCACGAGAGCGCGGTAGCGTTCGGGCGTGGGGGGCGTGCGCGCGTCGGTGTAGCCCATCATGCGCTGCGCCACGAGCCTGGCATCGAGCCCCGCGCATTGTGCGAGCGCGCGCTGCACGAGCAGCTTGCTCACGCCGACGCGAAACCCGCCCCCGATGAGCTTGACGAGCAGGAAGCGCCCGGGCGCATCGAGCACGGCCCACATCGCGCGCAGCGCGTCGGCTTGAATGTCGGGCAGCTGTCCGCGCAACGGCAGCACGCGTTGCTCGACCCAATCGGCCAGCCTCGCGCCGTCACCACCCTCGCCCGCCGGCAGCACGTGGGCGATGGTCTCGGCCAGGTCGCCCACGGCCTGGTAGCACGCCTCGAACAGCCAGTCGTCGATCGCCGCCACGGCGCAGGCCGTGCGCCGTAACACCCCCGTGGGCACCGCCTGGCGCGGCCTGCCCCCTGCGAGGAAGTACGCGGCCCACGCTGCATCGGCCGCAGGCGCGGTTTCGAAGTAGCGCTGCATCGCCGCGACCTTGTGCGCGGTCGACGTGCTCGCGTCGAGCGCGGCGTACAGCGCAGAGAAGGCCTTCACCGTGCGGCCTGCACCACGTCGTCGCCCGTTGCTGCGGCCGCGACCTCGCGCGCCGCCTCGGCCGCGTCGTCGCCATAGGCGGTGGCGAAGCTGCCCGCGCGCAGGCCCCGCTCGGCGAGCCAGCGCACCATCACGGCTTCGTAGCCGTGCGTGACGATCACGCGCTCGGCGCCGGTGGCGGCAATGGCGCGCTGCAGGCCCGGCCAGTCGGCATGGTCGCTCAGCACGAAGCCGCGGTCCACGCCCTGGCGGCGGCGCGCGCCGCGCAACTGCATCCAGCCGCTGGCGAACGCGTCGCTCGCTTCGCCCAGCCGCCTCGCCCAGGCGCTGCCCTGCACCGCGGGCGGCGCCAGCGCGATCGCGCGCGCCAGCGCAGCGCGCGGCACCTCGTCGAGCCGTTGCGTGGGCGGCAGCACCACGCCGGCCGCGCGGTACGCCGCATTGAGCGGCTCGACGGCGCCATGCGCGACGATGGGGCCGATCGACGGATCCAGACCGGCCAGCAGGCGCTGCGCCTTGCCGAAGCTGTAGCCCAGCAGCAGGCTCGCGCGGCCCGCCTCGGCGTTGGAGCGCCACCACGCGTTGATCTCGTCCTGCACGGCGCGCTGTGCGCGCCAGCGGTAGATCGGCAGTCCGAAGGTCGACTCGGTGATGAAGCAGTGGCAACGCACCGGTTCGAACGGCGCGCAGGTCGTGTTGATGTCGCCGTCGACGCCGCTCACGAAGTAGTCGCCCGAGACCACCCATACGCGCCCGCGGTGCTCGACGCGCACCTGTGCCGACCCGAGCACGTGGCCTGCGGGGTGCAGGCTCACCCGCACGCCGTCGATCTCGACCGCCTGGCCATACGCCAGGCCCTGCAGCGTGATGCCGCCGCCCAGCCGTACGCGCAGCACGCCTTCGCTGACCGCGGTGGCAAGGTAGGCCCCGTGGCCAGTGCGTGCATGGTCGGCATGCGCGTGGGTGATCACCGCGCGCGCCACCGGGCGCCATGGGTCGATGTGGAAATCCCCCGCCGGGCAGTACAGGCCGTCGGGCCCGAGCACGATCAGGTCGTCAGCGTCGGGGCCGGCTGCGGTGCGGGCAGAATCGGCGTCAGCCATCGGGCCGCGAGTGTCGCGCATGATGGCTGCCCCGCCCTGCACCACGGAGATTGCCCGATGCCCGAGATGACCACCACCGCCAGCGGCCTGCAGTACGAAGACACGATGGTCGGCAGCGGCGCTGCCGCCCGGAGCGGCGCCATGGTCACCGTGCACTACACCGGCTGGCTGCACGACCCGGCCGCTCCCGACGCGCGCGGCCGCAAGTTCGATTCGAGCAAGGACCGCCGTGACCCCTTCCGCTTCGAACTCGACGGCGGCATGGTGATTGCCGGTTGGGACGAAGGCGTGCAGGGCATGCAGGTCGGCGGCACGCGC
>Ga0209798_10001754_pt1 | contig 12892 bp, 10 predicted proteins | sample DOMMetBare3Fresh_FD_187475 | JGI IMG/M metagenome (GOLD analysis project Ga0209798, IMG submission 187475) | Wetland sediment microbial communities from St. Louis River estuary, USA, under dissolved organic matter induced mercury methylation -... | ecosystem: Environmental > Aquatic >...
CGAATGACCGTTTTGCCGTCGCCCAGCATGTCATAGGCCAAGCCGACGCGAGGACCGATGGCATCCTTGGTTTCCGGCGTCGCCTTCTGCCAGTCGTAGCGCACGCCCAGGTTCAGGGTGAGCCGCTTGCCCATCTCCCATTTGTCCTGGATGTACCCGCTCGCGCGGTGATCGATCCCGGTCGCCTCACCTGGGTGGAGCGGTCGGTCCACGACCTCGCCGACCGCAGTGCCACCTTCACGATGATCCCCGACCACTATGCCGACCGGTTTCGTTGCGAAGGCTCGTACCGCTTCGACACCGTGGCAGGAGGCTGCCGTCGCCGCGGCCAGGGCGACCTGCGCGTCAGGGCGCTGCTGGTCGCCGGTGCGGTCGAGGGGGCGATCGTGTCCGGGTTGCGGGAGCACCTCATCGACGAGGTCCCGATCGTCGAGGCATTCGTGGCCCGCAGCTAGCGGCCTGGTGCGAGGTCGTCAGCCTGGAGCCGGTCACGCTCCGCCTTCATGTGGGCGAACTTCGTGAGGTCGATCGAGATGAACAGGCCTTCCGCCTCCGCGCACAGCACCTCGCCCGCCCGCAGCTCGCCACGGGTGAAGATCTTCCGCCCGTCCACCCGTTCGATCCATCCCTCGAACTGCAGATCGGTTTCCAGCGGGGTAGGGCTTCGGTAGTGGACCGTGAGCCGTCCGGTCATGCCGGGACTGCCCGACAGCGACTGCGTCGAGCCGAGGACCTCATCGAAGGCGGCGGCGATGTACCCACCGTGGACGCACCCTGGCGGACCCTCGTAGGCCGCGCCGAACGCGGCAGTGCCAAGGATGCGGTCGCCGTCCAGCCACAGCCGGATGGGGGGTGCCAGAGGATTGGCCTTGCCAAGCATGGGGCTGTGGTCGAAGAAGCCGAAGGGCTCACCGGCGTTGGCGGCCTCGGCGAAGCCCTCGTACATGGACTTGCTCGGGAAGGTGCTGAAGCGCTCGGCGGCCGCCTCGACATCGGCCGCGGCCGCCTCGATCACGTCGATCGGAGCGGTCGTCTGCACCATGCGATGCAACACGTCACGGATGGCGTCGGCCACCCGGAAGAGCGCCACGCGGCGCGGTGAGGGCTCGATCTCGCGGAGCTCCTGGATCCGCTTGGCCCACCCCGAAGTACCCGGCGAGCGGGCCGGTTGCCCCGCCTCGTCCGGCGTCACGCCTCATCCTCGAGATCGATCACCACGGGAGCGTGGTCGGATGGCTGCTTGCCCTTGCGGGCGTTCCGATCGATGAGCGCCCAGCGCACCCGTGCTGCCAGCGGCGCGGAACCGAGCACGAGGTCGATGCGCATGCCGATCCCCTTGTGGAAGTTGCCGGCCCGGTAGTCCCACCAGGAGAAGAGGTGGTCGACGTGGGGGTAGCAGTCGCGGAAGACATCGGTGAGGCCCCAGTCGAGAAGGCGTTGGAGGGCTGCCCGTTCGGGTTCGCTGACATGGGTGGCTCCCGCCAGTGCGTCAGGGTCCCACACATCCCGATCGGCGGGGGCGATGTTGAAGTCGCCGCACACGGCCACCGGTGCGCCGGGCTGGGCGGTGGCATCGAGGTGTCCGACCAGCCGGTCGAGCCAGCTGAGCTTGTACTGGTAGTGCTCCTGGTCGAGGGCACGCCCGTTGGGCACGTACGCGCTCATCACCCTCACCCCGCCACACGTAGCGGTGAGGAGCCTTGCCTCGGGATCGTCGGGCTGGCCATCGGCGAAACCGGCTACGACCTCGTCGAGCCCCACGCGACTGAGGATCGACACGCCGTTCCAGCGACCCTCGCCGTGGTGCGCGCTCTCGTAGCCCAGGGCGGAGAACGCCATTGCCGGGAACGCCGTGTCGGCCAGCTTGGTCTCCTGCATGCAGACCACGTCTGGCTGGCACGCCACAAGCCACTCCTCCACCCGCTCGAGGCGAGCCTTCAAGGAGTTCACGTTCCAGGTCACGAGCCGCACGACCTCGGACGCTACCGCCCGAGCCAGTCCCGCCTGACCGAGTGGGGGTGGGCCGAACGAGTCGGACCGGCCCCCCTCGGCGCAGGCGGCACTCCGGTTCCCGTAGGGGATCCGGTCAGCGCTTCTTGGTTGACTTCGCGGCCTTGCGGGCAGGCGCCCGCTTGGCTGCAGCCTTCTTCTTGGCCGGAGCCTTCTTCTTGGCCGGAGCCTTCTTCTTGGCCGGAGCCTTCTTGGCTGCGGCCTTCTTCTTGGCGGGAGCCTTCCTAGCTGCCGTCTTCTTCTTGGCGGGAGCCTTCTTGGCTGCGGCCTTCTTCTTGGCCGGAGCCTTCCTGGCGACCGCCTTCTTCTTGGCGGGAGCCTTCTTGGCTGCGGCCTTCTTCTTGGCCGGAGCCTTCCTAGCTGCCGTCTTCTTCTTTGCTGCTGCCACCCGTTCCTCCTCTGTCGGTTGTACGGGATCACTTGCCGAGCGCGCAGCCACGCGATGTGCCGCGGCCCCGCTCTCGACACCTGGCATGGTCAGGTCGACGCCACGTCGGGGCGTATCGAACCCATGGACCACGAACGTGTAGGACGTGCCGAAGCTCAGCACCTCGCGCGCGCTGCGCGGGGCGGGGTCGCCAAGGCTCTTGAGCGGGAGATAGCACCGGGTGCCTTCGACGAAGACGTAGGCGCCGTGGGAGGAGAAGCGCTCGACCTCCCCGACGACCGTCGAGCCCACCGGGTGGGCGGAGACGAACTCGATGAACGCCAGCGCTTCGTTGTACGGCTTGACCTCGCCGCCACCACCCGACCCGCGGCGTCGCCCTGACCCCGCCTCGCCGGCGGGCGGCGCAGCCAGCGCGGCCTTCTTGGCCGGTGCCGCCTCGGGCGTGGCACCCCGACCTCGGCCTCCGCGACTCGACGACTTGGCGTTCCGGGGCGGTCCGCTCGCGCTCGCCTTGTGGGCCGGAGGAGACGCGGCTGGGCTCGCGGTGGCCTTCTTGGCTTCCTTCTTGGCGTCGCTCACCGACCGACGGCTCAGAGGACCGCGCACCGGCGAGCGTTCCATGAACACCCAGCCGACATGCGGCACAGGCTTGCCGCCGACGAGGCGGCCCTGGTCGAACAGCCAGCCGTACTGCCCGTGGAACTCCTGGAAGGAGTCGTTGGACAGGACCACCGCGTCGGCCCGGTCCGCGATCTGCAACAGGAACGCGTCGCCCCGTCCGATCACTCCTGCCGGCGGGGAGATCACCTCGCCGGCACTGACCGCGTCTTCGAAGGTGGCGCGCTCGGCCTCGCTGATGCGGTTGGGGAAGCTCGCGTCGACGACGACGGTGACGGTGGTGGGCGCGAACTCGTGCAGGAACGCGCGCACTGCCTCATCGAGCTGTTGCAGGCTCGGCAAGGTGCGTCCCTCTGTCGCGAGGTTCGATCCGTCGACGACGACGTGCTTGACGGTCATCCGGATTGCAAGTCAATCAGAGGCGTGTGGTGCACCGTGGGATGTTGCAACAGATTCGCGCCGATGCACAGCGCGAGCGCCGCGTAGTGTCGGCGCCCATGACTGACGAGGTCACCGATCTCCTGCAGCACCTCATCCGCAACGCGTGCGTGAACGATGGCACCGAGGCGTCTGGTCAGGAGACGCGCAGTGCCGATCTCCTGTCGTCCTATCTCGAAGGGGACGGCCTCGAGCTCGAGCGCTACGAGCCCGCGCCGGGACGCACGAGCCTCGTCACGCGCATCGAGGGAAGCGACCCGAAGGCGCCCACCCTCCTGCTCATGGGCCACACCGACGTGGTGCCCGTGAACCCCGACGGCTGGCGTCACGACCCATTCGGGGGCGAGCTCATCGACGGCGAGGTGTGGGGACGGGGCGCGGTCGACATGCTGAACCTCACCGCCTCGATGGCTGTGGCCATGAAGCGCCTCGCCCGCCGAGGGTTCCGGCCGGCGGGCACCCTCGTGTACCTCGCGGTGGCCGACGAGGAGGCGCTCGGCTCTCTCGGGGCCGGCCACCTCGTCGAGCATGAGCCCGACGCCATCCGAGCCGACTACGTCGTCACCGAGTCCGGGGGCATCCCGATCCCGAGCCCCACCGGCCTCAAGCTGCCGGTGATCGTCGCAGAGAAGGGCAGCCACTGGGCCCAGCTGAGGGTGGTCGGCACCCCCGGTCACGGCTCCCAGCCCTACAAGACCGACAACGCCCTCGTCACGGCCGCCGCGGTCGTACAGCGCGTCGCCGAGTACGAGCCCCGCACCGAGATCCACGCCATCTGGCGACAGTTCCTCGAGGGCATGGACTACCCGGAGGAGCTCGTGGGGCCCCTGCTGGACCCCGACGCCTTCATGGGCGCCTGTGACACCCTCCCGGTGGGCATGGCCCGGCAGTTCCACGCCTGCACCCACACGACGTTCGCGCCCACCATCGCCCACGGCGGGACCAAGATCAACGTGATCCCGGATCGGGTCGATCTCCAGATCGACATTCGGACACTCCCCGGGCACGGCACGGTGGAGGTGCGGAGGATGCTCGACGAGGCGCTCGGCGACCTCGCGCCAAAGGTGGAGCTGGTGGCCTCGCAGGACGACCCATCGACAGCGTCGCCGATGGACACGCCGCTGTGGGACTCGTTGGCCCGAGTCACGCAGGCCTTCTACGCGGGCTCCAAGATCGTTCCCTTCATGACGGTCGGCGCCACCGACGCGCGGTTCTTCCGGCGCCTGGGCACCACCTCCTACGGCTTCGGGCTGTTCTCCACCGAGCTGTCCTTCGAGGACTACGGCATGATGTTCCACGGCGACGACGAGCGCATCGACGTGACATCGCTCCAGCTCAGCACCGACATGTGGGAGGCCCTGTCGAAGGACCTCCTCAACGGCTGACGAGGGCCATGGCGATCCGAGCGGCCTTCTTCGACTTCGGCGGCGTCATCCTGTCGAGCCCCTTCGAGGCCTTCAACGGCTACGAGGACCGCAACGGGCTCCCGCGCGACCTCATCCGCACGGTCAACTCCACCAACCCCGACACCAACGCGTGGGCGCGCTTCGAGCGGAGCGAGGTGACCTTCGACGAGTTCTGCGACCGCTTCGAGGCCGAGTGCTTCGAGCGAGGCCACGTCGTGGCGGCGCGCGAGCTGATGCCGCTCCTGGCGGGCGAGATCCGACCGGCCATGGTGGAGGCGGTCCGCCGATGTCGCGAGCGTCTGGTCACGGCCTGCCTCACCAACAACTGGGTGACCTTCGAGGACGTCGCGCAGCGGATGGTCGCCGGGGGTCGCTACGACGCGCTGGCGCTGTTCCACCACGTCGTCGAGTCGAGCAAGGTCGGGGTCCGCAAGCCCGACCCGCGCTTCTACGAGCTGGCCTGCGAGCTCTGCGAGGTCGAACCGCACGAAGCCGTGTTCCTCGACGACCTCGGCGTGAACCTCAAGCCCGCTGCGGCCATGGGCATGGTCACGATCAAGGTCGTCGACCCCGCCGTTGCCCTCGATCAGCTCGCCGAGGCCGTCGGCTTCCCCGTCACCTGACCTGACCCCCGCCCCTCACTGCCGCAGCTTGTGGCGAATCCGTACCGTTCTGGTACGTCTGCCACAGGCTGCCGGGGTGACGGCTTAGATCGCGAGGGCGGCGGCGAGGAGCTGGGCTTGCTCCTGGGCGTGGACGGCGTGGGAGCCGGTGGCGGGGCTGCCGGACTCGTGCCGCGACACCCGGTGGATCGTGTGGGTGGTGTCGAAGCGCTCGTAGAGGCGACCCTTGACGAAGCTCCACGGCCCCATGTTCTCGGGCTCCTCCTGGAGCCACACGAGGTCGGTGGCGCCGGGGTAGCCGGCGACGATCTCGTCGAGCTGGTCGTAGGGCCACGGGTAGAGCTGGTCGACCCGCACCACCGCGACCGGCGCGCCCGCCGCGTCACGTGCTGCGATCGCCTCGTGACCGACCTTGCCGGCCGCGAGCACGATGCGGCGCACGGCGGCCCGGTCGGCCACCCCTGCGTCGTCGATCGTCTCGCGGAAGTGGCCCCCGAGGAGCTCGCTGACCGGTGAGCGCATCGACTTGGCCCGCAGGAGCGACTTCGGTGTGAAGATCACGAGCGGCTTGCGGACGGCGCGCCGGACCTGGCGACGCACGAGGTGGAAGACCTGCGAGGCCTGGGTGCAGGTGGCCACCTGGATGTTGTCCTCGGCGCACAGCGTGAGGAAGCGCTCGACGCGCGCCGAGGAGTGCTCCGGGCCCTGCCCCTCGTAGCCGTGGGGCAGGTACATCACGAGCCCGGCGGTCTGGTTCCACTTGTCCTCGGCCGCCACCACGAACTGGTCGACGATGGTGGAGGCGCCGTTCCAGAAGTCGCCGAACTGCGCCTCCCAGATCACGAGCGAGTCCTTGGCCACCACCGAGTAGCCGTACTCGAAGCCGAGGGCGGCGTACTCCGACAGCAGCGAGTCGTAGATCCAGAACTTGCCCTGCTCGGGGCCCACGTGGGCCAGGGGCGCCCACTCGTCGCCGTTGGTGTGGTCGATGAGCACGGCGTGGCGGTGGCTGAAGGTGCCCCGCCGGGTGTCCTGCCCGGCGATCCGCAGGTCGGTTCCCTCCGCCAGCAGCGAGCCGTAGGCCATGGCCTCGGCGAGCGCCCAGTCGACCTCGCCGTCGGCCCACATCTTGTCGCGCGCCTCGAACTGCTTGCGCAGCTTGGGGTGCACCTGGAAGGTGTCGGGCGTGGTGGACAGGGCCGAGTAGACGCCGTCGAGCACGTCGCGGGCCACGCCCGTCTCCACGTGCGGCAGCACCCCGATGGGCGGTGGGGGCTCCTTGGCCCGCACCTCACCAGCGGGGGCGGTCTGGCGGGTCTCGTCGAGCGCGGTCTGCAGGCGCTGCTGGAAGTCGTCGAGCGCCTGCTCGGCCTCCTCCAGGGACAGCTGGCCCCGCTTCACGAGCGACTCGGTGAAGAGCTTGCGCACCGAGCGGCGCTCGTCGATCTTGGCGTACATGAGCGGCTGCGTGTAGCTGGGGTCGTCGCCCTCGTTGTGCCCCTGCCGCCGGTAGCAGACCATGTCGATGACGACGTCCTTGTGGAACCGCTGGCGGTAGGCGAAGGCCAGCCGCGCCACCCGCACGCACGCCTCGGGATCGTCGCCGTTCACGTGGAAGATCGGCGCCTGGATGATCTTGGCCACGTCGGTCGAGTAGTAGCCGGTCCGGGCCGACTCGGGTGTGGTGGTGAAGCCGATCTGGTTGTTGACCACGACGTGGATCGTGCCGCCCACCCGGTAGCCCTTGATGTCGCTCATGTTGAGCGTCTCGGCCACCACGCCCTGGCCGGCGAAGGCGGCGTCGCCGTGCATGAGGATGGGCAGCACGGAGAAGCGCTCCGGGTCGTTGATGGCGTCCTGCTTGGCCCGCACCATGCCCACGACAACGGGGTCGACCGCCTCCAGGTGGCTGGGGTTGGCGGCCAGCTCCACGGTGATGTCCTTGCCCGAGCGGGCCACGAACTTTCCGACCTGCCCGAGGTGGTACTTCACGTCGCCCGATCCCTGCATCGACTCCGGGTCGATCTGGCCCTCGAACTCCTTGAAGAGCTGGTCGTAGCTCTTGCCCACGATGTTGGTGAGCACGTTGAGCCGACCCCGATGGGGCATGCCCATGACGGCGCCGTCGAGCTCGGCGTCGGCGGCCGCCTCGAGGATGGCGTCGAGGATCGGGATGGCCGCTTCGGCCCCCTCGAGGCCGAAGCGCTTCTGCCCGACGTACTTGGTGGCGAGGAACCGCTCGAAGGCCTCGGCCGCATTCAAGCGTTCGAGGATGTAGCGCTGGTCATCGAGGGCCAGCTCGGGAGCTACCCCCTCCACCTGCTGCTGGATCCAGCGTTGCTCGTCCGGATCCTGGATGTGCATGTACTCGATGCCGATGGTGCGGCAGTACGCGTCACGCAGCACGTGGAGGGCGTCGCCGAGAGCCATGCGCTCGCGCCCACCCAGTCCGCCGGTGAGGAACTCGCGGTCGAGGTCCCAGATCGTGAGCCCGTAGGTGGCTGGGTCCAGCTCGGTGGGCATGTCCGGTTCCTTCCACCGGAGCGGATCGAGGTCGGCGATGAGGTGCCCACGCACCCTGTGCACCCGGATGAGGTTGGCCACTGCCATCTGCTTCTCGAGCATCGTCTGCTCGCGGTCGATGGGGTTGATGTCACGGCGCCACTGCACCGCCTCATAGGGCACGCCGAGGGCATGGAACACCTCGTCGTAGAACCCGTCGACTCCGAGCAGCAGCTCCTCGACCCGCTTGAGGAAGAGACCGGATTCGGCGCCCTGGATGATGCGGTGGTCGTAGGTGGAGCTGATCGTGATGACCTTCGACACCCCGAGGTCGGCCAGCGTGACGGGGTCGGCCGCCTTCCACTCCGTGGGGTAGTCGAGGCTGCCGACGCCCACGATGAGGCCTTGGCCCGGCATGAGCCGGGGCACGGACTGCTGCGTGCCGATGGTGCCGGGGTTGGTGAGGCTCACGGTGACGCCGCTGAAGTCGTCCGGGCTCAGCTTGTTGGACCGGACCTTGCGGATGAGCTCCTCGTAGGCGCCCCAGAACCCGCGGAAGTCGAGCGTGTCGGCGTCCCGCACGACCGGCACGAGGAGGGTGCGGCTGCCGTCGCTCTTCTCCATGTCGACGGCAATGCCCAGGCTCACGTGCTCATGACGGAGCACACGCGGCTTGCCCTCGCCATCGGCAAGGTAGGCCGAGTTCATCACCGGCACCCTGTCGTGGATGGCCCGCACCACCGCGAAGCCGATGAGGTGCGTGAAGGACACCTTGCCGCCGCGGGTGCGGCCCAGGTACCCGTTGATGACGCGCCGGTTGACCTCCAGCAGCTTGGCCGGGACGCTGCGGAAGCTGGTCGCGGTGGGGACCTCGAGACTGGCCTCCATGTTGGCGACGATGCGGGCGGCGGCCCCGCGGATGGCCTCCCCCTGCGCCGCGACCGGGACGCTCGCCGGGCCGGGCGCGGGCGCCCCGGCGGGGGACGGGGTCGTCACAGCCGCCACAGGGGCGGGCGACGCGGCGGCGTCGCGGCGGTAGTCGGCGAAGAAGTCCTGCCAGCTCTCGCTCACGGAGCTTGGATCGGCCAGGTACTGCTCGTGCATCTCGTCGACGAGCCAGGCGTTCGGGCCGAGCGCGTTCGGCAGCAGCTCGTCGTGGGAGGAGGGATCGTCAGCCACGGCTGTGAGCGTACCGGCGCGGCATCCACCACCTGGGCGAGCGGTCGACGTAGACCCGTTGCTTCCGAGCCATCGGCAGATGGAGGCCTCCCATGTGGGCGATGCGAGCACCCGAGAGCACCGAAGGCGTGACCCTGCACGAGCTTCGCGCCTTGGTGGGCGCCGAGGTGGCGGCTCGGACGCTCGCCGGTGCCATCGAGGGCACCCTGCTGTCCTGCACGACGAGGTCGGCCTGGATCGTGGCCGGCGACGTCGACCATGTGGTGTCGCTGCCCTCACTGCTGGCCATCCGCGTTCGCTAGGCGCGACTGGCAGCGACCGCCGGCCGATAGCGTCGGCCCTCATGAGCAACGCCGCCCAGTTCATCTTCACGATGCGGAAGGTGAGCCGGTTCCACCCACCCGACCGTGAGGTCCTCAAGGACATCACCCTCGCGTTCTACCCGGGCGCCAAGATCGGGGTGATCGGCCCGAACGGCTCGGGCAAGTCCTCGCTCCTGCGGATCATGGCGGGGCTCGACGACGGGTTCACGGGCGAAGCCCGCCTCTCCCCCGGCTTCACCGTCGGGCTCCTGGAGCAGGAGCCTCAGCTCGACGAGAGCAAGGACGTGAAGGGCAACGTGATGGACGGCGTGGCCGAGGTGGCCGGGCTGCTGGAGCGCTACGACGCCGTGCTCGCTCGCTATGCAGACCCCGACGCCGACTACGACAAGATCGGGGCCGAACAAGCCGAGCTCGAGGCGCGGATCCAGGCGGCGGGGGCGGGCGATCTCGACCGTCAGATCGAGATCGCCATGGACGCCTTGCGCCTCCCCCCCGCCGAGGCAGCCGTCGCCACCCTGTCCGGCGGCGAGAAGCGCCGGGTTGCGCTGTGCCGCCTGCTCCTGTCGAAACCCGACCTGCTCCTGCTCGATGAGCCCACCAACCACCTCGATGCGGAGTCGGTGGCGTGGCTCGAGCGCACGCTGCGCGATTACCCCGGCACGGTGGTGGCCATCACCCACGACCGCTACTTCCTCGACAACGTTGCTCGCTGGATCCTCGAGCTGGAGCGAGGCAAGGGACACCCCTTCGAGGGCAACTACTCGAGCTGGCTGGAGCAGAAGCAGGCCCGCCTCGACGCTGAGGAGAAGAGCGACTCCACTCGTCGCCGCACCCTCGAGCGTGAGCTGGAGTGGGTCCGCATGGCTCCCAAGGCCCGGCAGGCCAAGGGCAAGGCCCGCCTGGCCGCCTACGACAAGCTGCGGGCCGAAGCCGAGGAGGCCGAGCGCGGTCAGGACCGTCTGCAGATCCAGCTGCCGGCAGGGCGTCGTCTCGGCGGTGTGGTCATCGAGGCCGACCACGTGTCCAAGGGCTACGGGGATCGACTCTTGGTGGAGGACCTCACCTTCACGCTGCCCCCGGCCGGCATCGTCGGCGTGATCGGGCCCAACGGTGCCGGTAAGACAACCCTGTTCCGCATGATCACCGGCCAGGAGCAGCCCGACGCAGGCTCCTTTCGGGTGGGCGACACCGTCGACCTCGCCTATGTCGACCAGAGCCGGGAGAGCCTCGACCCCGAGGCAACCGTCTACGAGGAGATCACCGGCGACGTCGAGTTCATGAAGATCGGCAATCGCGAGGTGAACGGTCGCGCCTACGTCAGCAACTTCAACTTCAAGGGCTCTGACCAGCAGAAGAAGGTGGGGCTGCTCTCGGGAGGCGAGCGCAATCGCGTGCTGCTGGCCAAGATGCTGAAGCAGGGAGCCAACCTCCTCCTCCTGGACGAGCCCACCAACGACCTGGACGTCGACACGCTCCGCGCTCTCGAGGACGCTCTCGACGCCTTCGCCGGCTGTGCGGTGGTGATCAGCCACGACCGGTGGTTCCTCGACCGCATCGCGACCCACATCCTCGCCTTCGAGGGCGACAGCCAGGTGCGGTGGTTCGAGGGCAACTTCAGCGAGTACGAGGACTGGCGGCACAAGGAGCTGGGGGCCGCGGCCGATCAGCCGCACCGCCTCAAGTACAAGCCGTTGGCGCGCTAGGACAGCAGGCGGACGACCCGGGCGGCCATCGCCTCGGGATCGCCGTCGGTGGGAGTCAGCACCAGCTCGGGATCCACGGGCGCTTCATAGGGGTCGTCGACGCCGGTGAAGCCGGTGATCTCGCCGGCTCGCGCCTTCGCGTACAGGCCCTTCGGGTCGCGCTGCTCGCAGAGCTCGATGGGCGTGTCGACGAAGACCTCGAAGAAGGGAAGGTCCGCCGTCGTGTGCAGCTCCCGCACCAGGTCTCGGTCGGCCCGGTAGGGGCTGATCAACGGCACGAGGGCCACGACACCAGCATCAGCCAGCAGGCGTGCGACGTGCCCGACCCGCCGCACGTTCTCCGCGCGGTCCGCTGCGGTGAAGCCGAGGTCGCCGTTGAGGCCGTGGCGGATGTTGTCGCCGTCGAGCACGTAGGCGGGGCGGTCGGAGGCGACGAGCCGCGCCTCGCAGGCTGCCGCCACCGTCGACTTCCCGGACCCGGACAGGCCCGTGAACCAGATCGTCGCACCTACGAAGGGCCGGGCGGCACGCTCGACGTGGCCAGGGTGCCAGGTGACGTTGGCGCTCGTCATTCGCCGGGGGCGAGGAGCATGCCCGCGGCCACGGTGGTGTTGCTGGCCTCGTCCACGAGGATGAAGCTCCCGGTGGCGCGGTTCCGGCGGTACTCGTCGTAGAAGAGCGGGGTGGTGGTGCGCATCGCCACGCGGCCGATCTCGTTGAGAGCGAGGCTGCTCGCTCCCTCGTGCCGGTGCAGCGTGTTGATGTCGAGCATGTACTGGAGATCTTTGATGAGCACCCGGGCCCAGCGGGTGGTGTGCTTGATGGCGAGCTTGGCGCCTGGGCGCAGCCAGGTGTTGTCGGACATCCAGCACACCATCGCCTCCACGTCCTGACCCACGTGGGGCTGGTTCTTGCGTCGCGCGATCATGTCGCCGCGGCTGACGTCGATCGCGTCAGCCAGGCGCAGGGTGACCGACATCGGGGAGAAGGCCTCCTCCACCGGACCATCAGCTGTGTCGATCGCAGCGATGGTCGACGTGAAGCCCGAGGGCAGCACCACCACCTCGTCGCCCCGCTTGAAGACCCCACCTGCCACCTGGCCGGCGTACCCGCGGTAGTCGTGGGTGCTTTGGTCAGTCTGGTTCTGGGGCCGGATGACATACTGCACGGGGAAGCGGGCGTCGATGAGGTTCCGGTCGGACGCGATGTGCACCTCCTCGAGGTGGTGCAGCAGAGCACCGCCCTCGTACCAGGGCATGTTGGCCGACCGGTCGACCACGTTGTCGCCGTGGAGGGCCGACACGGGGATGAAGGTGAGGTCGCTGACGTCGAGCTTCATCGCGAAGGCCCGGAACTCCGCCTTGATCTCCTCGAACCGGGCCTCGTCCCAATCGACGAGGTCCATCTTGTTGACGCAGAGCACGAGGTGCGGGATGCCGAGCAGCGACGCGATGAACGCGTGCCGCCGCGACTGCTCGAGCACGCCCTTGCGCGCATCGATGAGGATGATGGCGAGGTCGGCCGTCGACGCGCCAGTGACCATGTTCCGCGTGTACTGGGTGTGACCAGGGGTGTCGGCGATGATGAACTTGCGCTTCGGCGTGGCGAAGTAGCGGTAGGCCACATCGATGGTGATCCCCTGTTCACGTTCGGCCCGCAGCCCGTCGGTGAGCAGGGCGAGGTTCGTGTACTCGTCACCCCG
>Ga0209798_10001755_pt1 | contig 12891 bp, 14 predicted proteins | sample DOMMetBare3Fresh_FD_187475 | JGI IMG/M metagenome (GOLD analysis project Ga0209798, IMG submission 187475) | Wetland sediment microbial communities from St. Louis River estuary, USA, under dissolved organic matter induced mercury methylation -... | ecosystem: Environmental > Aquatic >...
TGGTGCGCTGGAGATGGCGAACGGGCCTATAGCTCAGACGGTTAGAGCGCTTCCCTGATAAGGAAGAGGTCAGAGGTTCAAGTCCTCTTAGGCCCACCATCATCTCCGTGTGTTTCCATGTGACACACGACAACCCGCACAGGGATCTGCACAGATGACCTGCACAGATGACCTGCACAGATGACCTGCACGATTGAGTTCCACGAAGGAGCATCGGTCATGAAGAAGTTCCTGTTGCTGATCGCCGCCGCTGTTGGCGCGCTGGCCATCCAGAAGAAGCTCAAAGACCAGCAGGCCGAACAGGACCTCTGGGCCGAGGCGACGGACAAGCTCTAGACTGGTCTAGAACACCTGAACCCAGGTTGGCCGGCAGACCTGGGCACCTCCGGGGACATAGCTCAATTGGTAGAGCGCCTGCTTTGCAAGCAGGAGGTCCGGGGTTCGATTCCCCGTGTCTCCACCTAGGTCAGAGGCCCTTTCCGCTCGTCGGGAGGGGTCTTCTGCATGCCCCCCCTCCGGTCAAGCGGGTCGGCCGCCTCCGTTCCAGGAATTGCCACGCGGCGTACTCAGACCCGTTGCGTGGAGGCGGGGGGGCGCGGAAGTGGCGCGGAAGTGGGCGTGAACTGAGCAGGTTTCGGACTGGGAAGTGAGCATTTCGCGGACCTACCTTCGGTCGTATCAACAGGCACCACCCCGGTGCCAACGACAACCCGGAGGAAACATGAACACTGCAACCATCATTTCGCGTCCCCTCGTCAGTCGCCGCTTTGCCGCCAGGATCGGGTCCGGCCTCGCAGTGACCGGCACCGCGTTCGCCCTGAGCTTGGCGGGCGCCGGATCGGCGTCCGCGTCGACGTTCGCGTCGGCCTCTCTGGCCCCGGGCCAAGGGGTCTGCACCCAGGTGCAGTACGCCTCGTTCCAGGTCCGCGCCGATGGCTCGGCCACCGGCGGCGGCGCCAAGTTCAAGCTGCTCCGCAACGGGGTGGTAATCGCGAACACCCCGGTTCGGGTCCTGTCGTGGGCCGTGGAGCTGCGGTCCTCCAACGGCACCTTCCCCGGCCCCGGCTACTACTCGGCCTGTGCTCAGAACACCGGGACGGCGAACACGAACGTCACTCTTCAGCTGCGCACCGACGCCGAGTTCTGACCCAGCCTCGTCCCGCCGCTGGCCACCGGCCGGACTCGACAGGTCCGGCCGGTGGCCGCTGCATGGCCGAGGGTGCCATGGCTGACGGGATCGCCCCGGTGCTTGCCCTTCCGCGGCAACGGCAGGAGGATCTTGCTGTTCGCCAGGCGCGGCGCGCGTCCGGCCGGATCGCAGATTCTCGGGGATGGGAGGCAGGGATGGCCCGCACGATGGCGGACCGCATCGGAACAGCGCGGCGGCAGGGTTTTGTCGGTCGGAGCGCCGAGCTCGCCCTGTTCGACGCCCTGATCACCGCTGAGCCGGAGCAGGGCGCGGTGGTGTTCGTCCATGGCCCTGCCGGCATCGGAAAGACCAGCCTGCTTCGGCAGTTCGCCGCCCGCTGCCAGGAGCTCGGCCTCACCTGCCTGCAGCTGGATGCCCGGGACTTCGCGCCGACCCGAGACGCGTTGGCCCAGGGCTTCTCAGCGGTGCGCGATGACGAGGCCGGGAGCGGGACCGCGGCCCGAACTGTCGTCCTGCTGGACGGGTACGAGCTCCTGGATGCTGTCGACACCTTCGTCCGGGAACACCTGGCGCCCCGGTTGCCCGCCAACGTCGTCCTGGTGCTGGCCGGTCAGCAGCCGCCGTCGCCCGGTTGGCGGACGGACCCGGGCTGGGCTCCGTTACTTCACGTGCTCAGGCTGGGCAATCTCAGTGCCGTCGAGTCCGGCGCCTACCTGACGGGCCGCGGGGTGCCCAGCGACCTGCACCCGTCGGCGATCGGCTTCACCCACGGCCATCCCCTGGCGCTGGCCCTGGTCGGGGAGGTCGTCAGGGAGAAGGGGTCCCTTCCGCCGAGCGACACCGCGGATGTGGTCCGGGTGTTGATCGACCGGCTGCTGGAAGTCGTGCCGAGCCAGGCACACCGACTCGCGTTGGAGGCAGCAGCCCAGGTCAGGGTGATCGACGAGCCGCTGCTCGCCGCCCTGATGGGTACCCCGGAGGCAGCGGAGATGTTTGCCTGGATGCGGGGGCTGCCGTTCGTCGTCGCCGGACCGTCCGGCCTGTCCCTGCATGATCTCACCCGCGAGGTGCTGGCAGCCGACCTGCGCTGGCGTCACGGGCAGCGCCATGCTGAGCTGCACCAGCGTGCCCGCCAGTACTACCTGGACCAGCTCGATGGCGCGGACCCGGTCACCCAGGCAGTGGCCCTGCTCGACCTGATCTACCTGCACCCCGACCTGCGGGTGTTCCTGCAGGGTCCCGACGAGGCCGCACTGCTTCGTGTGGAGCCAGTCCGTCCCGGCGACGAGGATGCGGTGGCGGACCTGGTCGCCCGGCATGAGGGTAGGAGATCGGCCGCCATCGCCCGTCTCTGGCTGGGGCGCCAGCCTGGCGCCTGGCTGGTCGTCCGTGAGCCCAGCGGCGACGTGCTCGGAACGGTCTGCCTGCTGGCGCTCGACCGCCTGGCGCCTCACGAGGAAGACGACGACCCCGCGGTGGTGGCTGCCCTTGCCGAGCTGGGCAACCACCCGCCCCTGCGTCCGAACGAGACCGCCACCCTGATCCGTTTCTGGCTCTCCCGGGACCACTACCAGTCGGCCTCCCCGGTGCAGAACCTGATCGCCGCCCAGCTTGCCCGGCACTACCTCACCACGTCAGGACTGGCAGTGACCCTGGTGCCGTTCGCGCACCCGCAGGAGTGGGAGGCACTCTGCGCGTACACCGACCAGAGACGCACGCCGCAGGCGGACTTCACCATCGACCGCCGCCGGTACACGACCTTCGGGCATGACTGGCGCACGGTGCCACCCGCTGCCTGGGTTGCCAAGCTGTCCTTGCAGGAGGTCGGGGCCGTTGCGGTTTCCGGTGCGCCGACCTCCGAGGACGCCCTGCTGGTGCTCAGCGAGGCAGAGTTCGCGACCGCCGTCCGAAAGGCGCTGCGTGACTACACCAGGGCGGACCGGCTCCGGGAGAACCCGCTGCTCCGCTGCCGGCTGGTAACGACCAGGATCGCGGGCACCGAGTCGACCACCGAACAGGTGGGGCTTCTCCAGACGCTGGTCAGGGAGGCAGCCGAGACGCTGTCGGTGGCACCCGCGGACCGGCGGCTGCATCGTGTGCTCGTGCGCGCCTACCTGTCCCCGTCACGCAGCCTGGAGCGGGCGGCGGAGGTTCTGGAGCTGCCGTCCAGCACGTTCCGACGGTTACTGGTGAAGGCCACCGCAAGAGTGACAACAGTGCTGTGGCAGCAGGAGCTGGACGCCTGACCCGAGATGTCCCTACCAGGCGTGGCCGATGAGACCGTCGGGCCGCGCCGTGACCGGATCTGGTGGCCCTACCAGTCGGCCGGCTCGTAGTCCTTGACGAAGCAGCCGTACACGTCCCTGCCCAGCTCGCCCTGCACGATCGGGTCGTAGACGCGCGCTGCACCGTCGACGAGGTCCAGGGGGGCGTGGAAGCCCTCTTCGGCCAGCCTCATCTTGGTCGGGTGCGGGCGCTCGTCGGTGATCCATCCGGTGTCGACCGCGGTCATCAGGATGGCGTCGGTCTCGAGCATCTCCTGGGCGCTGGTCCGGGTGAGCATGTTGAGGGCAGCCTTGGCCATGTTGGTGTGCGGATGGCCAGGGCCCTTGTAGTTGCGGCTGAACTGGCCTTCCATGGCGGAGACGTTGACGACGTACTTGCGCCGGGACGTGGAGGCTGCCATCGAGGGACGCAGGCGGCCGATCAGGATGAACGGGGCTGTGGAGTTGCAGAGCTGGACCTCCAGGAGCTCCAGTGGATCCACCTCCTGGACGTGCTGGGTCCAGCTGTTCACGCCGTACAGGTCGGGCACCAGGCCGCCGGCGTCGATCGCGGTGCCGGCCGCCATCCGGGCCGGGGTCGCCGAGCCGGCGCGCATGGCCAGCTCGGTCAGCCCTGTCAGGGCGTGTGGAGAGGACGCGTGTGCCGTCGCACGGGCCCGCAGCGCCCCGGCGATCGACGTCGGGTGTGCGTCGCTGACGTGGCCGAAGGTGATCATCTCCGGAAGCGGGCCATGCGGCAGGGGTTCGGCCTCGGCCTCGACCAGGGGTGCGTAGGACCCCGGCGACCGGCGTACGGTCTGGGCGGCGTTGTTGATCAGGATGTCCAGGGGACCCCGCTCGGCCACGGAGTCTGCCAGGGCGACGACCTGCGCCGGGTCCCGTAGGTCGATCCCGACGATACGCAGCCGGTGGATCCAGTCGGCGCTGTCCTCCATCGCGGTGAACCGGCGGATCGCGTCGGCCGGGAAGCGCGTGGTGATAGTGGTGTGCGCGCCGTCACGCAACAGCCGTAGCGCGATGTACATCCCGATCTTGGCGCGACCACCTGTGAGCAGGGCCCGCCGACCCGTCAGGTCGGTTCGCGCGTCGCGCTTGCTCCGGTTGAGGGCGGCGCACGGGGGGCAGAGCTGGTGGTAGAACGCGTCGACGTCGACGTAGCGCGCCTTGCAGGTGTAGCAGGAGCGTGGCTGTAGGAGTCTTCCGGCGAGTGCGCCCGTGGCATTGGACACGAGTTTCAGGCCCTGGGTCTCGTCGTCGATCCGCTCTGGCGCGCCGGTCGCCGTCAGGGCGGTGACCGCGCGGTCATTGGCCAGCACCCTGTCCCGGCGCTCGGTCCGTCGCTTCTCCTTGACGCCCTTGAAGACCCGTGCGGTCGCCCGCCTGATAGCCACAGCGTCGGGGTGCTCGCTCGGCAGCCTGTCGGCCCGTGCCAGGACGCGAAGGCAGAGCTCCAGGTCGGCGGCCGGTATGCCGGGTTCCTCGGTGACGGCTGGTCGGCAGCTTTCAGCCGCCTCCCTCACCGGAGGCTGTTCGTCGATGGGCACCACAAAACTGTACGCGAGGCAGACCCGTGCCCGTGCCGCGCCGTTGGCGCCGCCCATCCACTGAGCAGGGTGGGACTCCCCTGGCGGACTATGCGGACGGGTTGTCGTCGGTGCCCTTCTGCGTGCTCTTGTCGCCGGTGTCCTTGTGGTCGGCGTCGGCATCGCCGTCGACGGCCATGGATGCCTCTGCTGCCGGGTCAAGTGGGCTCGGCCCGCTGTCTTCGCCAAGGCCGTCGATCAGCTCGGAGTCAATCCTGGTCGTGTCGGTAGCCTCCTCGACCTTCGTCGCAGCAGAGTGTCGACCGTTCGATGAGGCGACATACGAGTCCGCGAGCGGGGTTGTCCACGGGTCGTCCTTGGGCGCGGACTTCCTCATCACCGCGGTGGCGGCCGCCGCAGCGCCGGCGAGCAGGCCGAGCGCTACCAGCACCCGCCTCTTCTTGCCCTTGGGCGACGCGACAGCGTCACCGGAGATGACGGCGGCAGCACCCTGACCGCGGGAGATCGCCTCGTCCCTGGCTGCGGCACTGGCGGCCGCCCAGGCGCTGAGCGCCTCGGCTATCCGGGGAATCAGCTCATCGACGATCTTGTCCCGTGCGGTGTCCACCTTCGGCGCGAGGGCGCTGACCGCCGACTCCAGCCTGGGGGCCGCCACCTCGATGCCGTGCTCGACCCGTGGCCTGGCCCACTCCCTGGCGTTCTCCGTGGCCTGGCCGACGGCGGGCAGCACCCGCTCGCGCAGCTGGTCGGCCACCGTCGCGGCCGTGTATGCGAGGGAGTCCGCCTGGTCCTGAAGCTGCTCTGTTCTGCTCTTGCTACGAAACATGATGTCCTCCACAGGTGATGACGTCGGCCTAGCCCCATCCTGCACCGTGCCGAAGCGCCTGACCACCCAGCCCCGCACCGGGACCTGCACGGCCTGTGCTGACCAGAACGGCCAGCACCCCTGCGCGCATGCGAGGATGACATCATGAACGTCACCCTTCACACGACCCTCGGCGACATCAACATCACGATGTTCCCCGACCACGCCCCCAAGACGGTTGCGAACTTCGTCGGACTGGCCCAAGGAACTCTGGAGTACAAGGACGACGCCGGCCGCACGAGCCCCACGCCCTACTACGACGGTCTGGTCTTTCACCGCGTCATCCCCGGCTTCATGATCCAGGGCGGGTGCCCTCAGGGCAGCGGGATGGGCGGACCGGGCTTCGCGTTCAACGACGAGATCAGCCCCGACAAGAACTTCAGCAAGCCCTACGTCCTGGCCATGGCCAATGCCGGAACCCGGAGCGGCAAGGGAACCAACGGCTCGCAGTTCTTCATCACCACGGGCCCGACCCCGCACCTGCAGGGAAAGCACACGATCTTCGGAGAGGTCGCCGACCAGCCCAGCCGCGACGTTGTCGACACCATCGGGGCTGTTCGCACCGGCGGGGGCGACAAGCCGATCCAGCCGGTCGTCATCAACTCGGTCAGCGTCGACCAGAGCTGAGCCCACACGCTGTGCAACGGCTCTCGACTGATTGGTGAGCGTCCCGCATGACTGAGCCTCTGCCGGGCGAGTCGGAACCGGTCTGCCCGCGGCACCCCGACCGGGTCTCCTATGTGCGCTGCCAGCGTTGCGGCCGGCCGACCTGCCCCGAGTGTCAGCAGCCGGCCGCGGTCGGCATCCAGTGCGTCGACTGCGTCCGGGAGGGCCAGAAGAGCATGCGGATGCCGCGCACGCAGTTCGGTGCCAAGGTCACCCCGGCCGGGCGGCCGGTGGTCACCCAGACGATCATCGTCATCTGCGCGGCCGTGTGGCTGTTGCAGCAGGCCTCGCCCCAGGTGACGCGTGAGGTTGCCTTCTACCCGGTTCTGGGTGCCAGCGAGCCCTGGCGCTTCCTGACCGCGGCCTTTGCCCACTCACCTGGCCAGGTCCTGCACATCCTGTTCAACATGTACGCGCTCTGGGTGCTCGGGCAGTATCTCGAGCCCATGCTCGGCCGACTCAGGTTCGCTGCCCTCTATCTGATCAGCGCTGTCGGGGGATCGGTCGGCTACCTGCTGCTGTCCTCGCCGCCGGCACTGCCGTTGACCCAGGACAGCATCAACGCCAGCAGCTGGGTGACCTCGATGGTGGGCGCCTCGGGGGCGGTCTTCGGGCTGTTCGGGGCCCTGCTCGTGCTGAACCGCCACCTCGGCCGGTCGTCAGGTCCGATGTTCGGTGTCCTTGCGATCAATGCGGTATTCGGGTTCATCGTCCCAGGTATCGCCTGGCAGGCCCACCTGGGTGGTTTCCTCACCGGCGTCGCGCTCGCGGCCGTCATCACGGCGGCCGCCCCGCAGCAGCGGCGCAGGTACCAGCTGCCGGCACTGGCTGCGGTCCTGGTGATGCTCGCCGTCGCAGCCATTGCCAAGTATGCCCTCGTGGACGACTCGATGCTGGGTGCCATCGCGAGCCTGGGTGTCTAGGACCGCCATCGGGGGCGGCTCCTCGCCGGGTCTGCGGGTTTCCCAGGGAATTACATCGTTGTTATTTGTCCCCAGCTGGGGACAACGCCTGTGGACAAGTCCGTGATGGTGACTGGTCCACCACATGGCTACACCTGGTCAGCGCCAGCGCGTGGTCATCATGAAGCCGCTGATCATCAGTGAGAAACCGATGATCAGGTTCCAGTAGTTGATCTTGGGGATCGGGTAGACCCCTGCGGTGACGTAGAAGGTCACGACCCAGAACAGGCCAACCACCATCAGCCCGAGCATCACCGGCACGAACCACGGCGGGTTCGCCATCGTCTTCTTGGAACGGCTGGCGGGTGGGGGGGTGTGCGCGGGCTTCGCGCGTCCCTTGGACTCGGGCACCGGGTAGCTCCTTCGATGGATAGATCAGCATGCTTCAGGTGTTTGCCCTAGCGTAGAGGCTCTACACTTCGACTCCTAGGCAGGAGGTCGCGTTGTCGCCACGAGGCCGCTTTGGCGTGCCCAGGACACTGGTCGGATGGGCTGCTGTCGTGCCACTGGTCGCGGCTGGCGCCGGCCTGCTGTTCGCAACGAGCGCACAGACCTCCCAGGGCACCGACCTGCGATCCTCCGGCGGCTCCAACATGGCCGATGTCGTTCGTGCTCAGGACCGCGCTGTGCGCGTACGTGCCGAGGCCGTGCAGCGGCTGCAGAGCGAGGTGGACGCGCTGACCGCGCGCTCGGCCCCGGGCAACCTCACGGTCGCCCGGCTTCGCGCCCAGGCCACCAGGCTCGCGCCCGTCGTGGGCGCCCAGGCCGTGACCGGTCCAGCGCTGGCCGTCACCCTGGACGACGCCAAACGCACCGCCGCCAGCCTTCCCAAGGACTTCACCGCCGACGACATCGTCGTCCACCAGCAGGACGTCCAGAGCGTGGTCAACGCCCTGTGGGCCGGAGGGGCCGAAGCGATGATGTTGCAGGACCAGCGGGTCATCTCAACCAGCGCGGTGCGGTGCGTGGGCAACACGCTGATCCTGCAGGGTCGGGTCTACTCACCTCCCTACAACATCCAGGCGATCGGCGACCCGGTCGCCATGCGCGCCGCGTTGGACCGCAACGAGCAGGTGACCATCTACCGCCAGTACGCCGGGCTGCTCGGTCTGGGCTATGACGTGAAGACCAAGGACAAGGTGACCTTCCCGGCATACGCGGGAGGCCTGAGTCTGTTGAGCGCGAAGGCGCAGCCATGACGGGACGAAGATGAGGGGACTGCGCTGGGGGTTCCGTACCCTCGGTGAGGTGCTCATCACCCTCGGCCTGCTGCTCTTCCTGTTCGTGGCCTGGCAGCTCTGGTGGACCGACGTGACGGCAGACCGCGCACAGGCCGGCACCATCGTGGCTCTGGAGAGGGGTTTTGCCGCAGGGGGTCCTCCCGAGCGCGGGGACCCGGGAGCAGCAGAACCCCTGGCCTCCCTGACCAAGGTCCCCTTCGGAGCGGCCTTCGCCATCGTGCGTATCCCGCGCTTCGGCGCCGACTACGCACGCCCGGTGCTGCAGGGTACCGACCACGACACGCTGACCAGAGGCCTTGGGCACTACTCCGGCACCGCCCTGCCGGGGCAGGTCGGCAACTTCGCGCTGGCCGGGCACCGCACGACCTATGGCCGGCCGCTGCACAACATCGACCTGCTCCAGAAGGGGGATGTCATCGTGGTCGAGACCAGGGCCGGCTATGTCGTGTATGGCGTGGACCGGCACGTGATCGTCACTCCGAGCCACGTGGAGGTCATCGCCCCCGTGCCGCAGCACCCTGGTGTCAGGCCGGGGCAGGGATGGCTGACCATGACCGCCTGCCATCCCAAGTTCAGTGCCAGCAGCCGGTATGTCGTGTTCGCCAGGCTCGTGAAGAGCATCCCGCGGGCCCGCGGTCTGCCGGCATCGTTCATGGCCGCTCCGGCCGGGGCGGTGGGCTGAGGTGTACGGACCCTTGTGGCGCCGGCTCCCCGGCCCCTGGCTCGTCAGGGCCCTGCTGTCAGTGATGATGGTCCTTGGTGTCGTCGCGCTCTGCTTCCTCTGGCTGTTCCCCGCGATCGCGCCGTACATGCCGTTCAACGGCTACTCAGTCCAGACCGGAGAACCGCAGTGAGCAACGGCAACACCACCGTGTCCAGCCCGCGGATACTCGTGGTCGACAACTACGACAGCTTCGTCTTCACTATCGTCGGCTATCTGCAGCAGCTCGGCGCCGAGTGCGAGGTCGTACGCAACGACGCCGTCCTGCCCGCCGATGGTGCCGACTTCGACGGCGTCCTGGTCTCACCGGGTCCCGGGACGCCGCAGGACGCAGGAGTCTCGATGGCGATGATCGCGGCGTGTGCTGAGCGCTGCCAGCCCATGCTCGGTGTCTGCCTGGGACATCAGGCACTCGGAGTCGTCTTCGGTGCCACGGTCAGCCGGGCACCTGAGCTCCTGCACGGTAAGACCTCCGAGGTGCACCACGACGGAACCGGCGTGCTCCAGGGGCTGCCGTCGCCGTTCACCGCGACGCGATATCACTCGCTGACCATCGACCCCGCCACCGTCGGCGATGCCCTGATCGCGACGGCACGCACCGAGTCCGGGGTGATCATGGCGGTTCGCCACCGCACGCTCCCGTTGGAGGGGGTGCAGTTCCATCCCGAGAGCGTGCTGACCCAGGGTGGGCACCGGTTGTTCGCCAACTGGCTGCGGACCTGTGGCCTGGTGGACGCGGTCAGCCGCGCCGCGGGCCTGAGCCCGCTGGTCCACGACGCGCCGGGTGTGGCCAGGATGGTTGCGGCGACCTAGGCGAGTCCGGCAGGGGACGACGCCGGCATCTGTTACCTCCGCCGGCATGGGTCCCCCTGTGGCGTCCTGGCGGACACGGATCTGACTGGGTTCCTGATGGCCGACGTCAGGATCACGCGCGACGCCCGGGCCCGGCGCGGGCCGACATGTCGAGGAGTCTCTCGCCTCCTCAGGGTGCGGTTGTCGCCGCCGGCGGGGCGCTTGAGGTGGGCGCGCCGGTGGGCGGCGTTGTCGGCGGCGCGGTCGGCTGAGGAACCTGTGCGACCACCAGGATGATCTGGGTGCCGATGTCGACGGTCTCGCCGGCCTGGGTCTGTGACAGCACCGTGCCCTCGGGCTTGTCGCTGTCCGCGAAACGTGTCTTGTACTTCAGTCTCGCGTCGGTCAGGGTCTGCTGGGCCTCACCGCGGTTGTCGCCGACCACGTCGGGCACCTTGACCTTGCCACTGGCGACCTTGAGCGTCACCACCGAACCGGCCTTGACCGTCGAGTTGGCCTTGGGGACGGTCTCGATCACCTTGCCCTTCGCGACAGTGGGGTCGTCGACGGACTCCACCTGTCCAGGCGTGAGGTCCAGGTTCTTGAGCGCAGTCACGGCCGAGTCCACGTTGAAGCCCGTGACGTCTGGCACCGCCACCTCGCCCGGACCGCTGGAGACTGTGAGGGTCACTGTCGTCTTCGCCGCGACACGCTCGCCCGGTTGTGGGTTCTGATCGATGACCTTGCCCTTCTCGGACGGGCTGGTGGCGGTTGAGACGGTCGTCCCGAATCCCACGGAGCGCAGCTTCGCCACTGCCTGGTCCTCGGTCAGGCTGATCACCGACGGCACGGCGACCTTGGGCGCGACCTTGTCGGCGCCGAACATCGCCTTGCCCGCCAGGGCGACCAGGACCAGGGCGGCAATGACAGCCAGGGTGAGCAGGGTGTAGGTGGCCCGGTGGGGTTTGGACGGCTCCTGGGACGGGTCGCGTCCGATAGCCGGCAAGGTCGCGGTGTTGTGCGGCTGGCCGCCTTGCTGCCCGACGACCTGGGTGGGGTCGGCCGTTGCCAGCGCCATGGTCGGGTCGCTGGCCAGCCCGGCGGCGCCTGCCGCGGTCCCGCGGGCGGCAGAGCTGATCGGCCGGCCACCTCGGGCCGCAGAAAGATCGGAGCGGAACTGTGCCGCGTCCTGGTACCGCGCATCGCGGTCCTTGGCCAGAGCGTGCAGCACGACGGCGTCGAGATCGGCGCTGACCCCCGGATGAAAGTCCGACGGTGGCTGTGGCTCCTGACCAACGTGCTGGTAGGCGATCGAGACCGGCGAGTCCCCGACGAACGGGGTGCGGCCCGTGAGCAGCTCGTAGAGGAGACAGCCGGCGGAGTAGAGATCGGAGCGGGCATCGACCTGCTTGCCCTGTGCCTGCTCTGGTGAGAGGTACTGGGCCGTGCCGACGACGGACTGGGTCTGGGTCATCGTGGCGGCCGTGTCGGCGATGGCGCGGGCGATCCCGAAGTCCATCACCTTGATGTCCCCCGACGGGGTCAGCATGACATTGGCCGGCTTGATGTCCCGGTGGACGATGCCCATCCGATGGCTGTACGACAGCGCGTCCAGGACACCCTCGGTGACCCTGGCTGCCTCGGGGGACTCCATCACGGTGGTCTCGCGCAGGATCTCGCGCAGGGTGCGGCCCTCGACGTACTCCATCACGATGTAGGGCACCGCGACCTTGCCGCCGCCGCTCTCGGTGTCCTCGTCCTCGCCTGAGTCATAGACCGCCACGATGGCCGGATGGTTGAGCCCCGCCGCGGACTGCGCCTCGCGGCGGAACCGGGCCAGGAACAGCGGGTCGCGGGCCAGGTCGGACCGCAGCATCTTGATGGCCACGGTGCGACCGAGCCTGGTGTCGTGCCCAGCGTGGACCTCGGCCATTCCGCCGCGGCCGATCAGTGCGCCGACTTGGTACCGCCCGCCGAGCAGGCGATGTGCGCTGTTCAATTCTTGCCATCCTTGTGGTTGTGGTAGCCCCTGTCCCCGGGCCTGTCGCGCTGGCCGGGCCTGGGCGGGGTGTCAGCAGCAGGTGCGGTCACAGCAGTCGCGCTCGTGCTGGGGGTGGGTTCGTTCTGGTACGTGGTGGTTGGGTTCATGGCTTGAGCACCGCCTCGATCACGTTGCGGGCGATCGGTGCGGCGACCTTGCCGCCGAACGCCTCGTTACCCACGTTCCCGCCGTCCTCGACGACCACCGCGACAGCGATCTGCGGGTCGTTGGCTGGAGCGAACGCGGTGAACCAGGCGTGCGGTGCGCCGCCCTTGAGGTGCTGGGCAGTTCCCGTCTTGCCTGCGACCTCTATCCCGGAGATCTGGGCGGGGGTGCCGGTCCCCGACTGGACGACTTTGACCATCATCCGGGTCAGGGCTGCCGCGACGTCCGGGGTGATCGCCTGCGAGAGCTGTTTGGGCTCACTCTGGTCGATGATGTCCAGATTGCTGTTGCGGGTGTCCTTGACCAGGTAGGGGCTCATCACGATGCCCTTGTTGGCGATGGCAGCGCTGACCATCGCCATCTGGAGCGGCGTCACCCGCACGTCGTACTGTCCGATGGCGGCCTGTGCGGTCTGTGCGGCGTTGAGCTCAGGCGGGACGGAGCTTGGCGCGACCCGCA
>Ga0209798_10001756_pt1 | contig 12888 bp, 12 predicted proteins | sample DOMMetBare3Fresh_FD_187475 | JGI IMG/M metagenome (GOLD analysis project Ga0209798, IMG submission 187475) | Wetland sediment microbial communities from St. Louis River estuary, USA, under dissolved organic matter induced mercury methylation -... | ecosystem: Environmental > Aquatic >...
GCCGCGGCCGTCCTTGTCGGGCTGGGTGATGTGGAAGGCGTCATTGGAGGCGCCGTACCCGACGAGGCGCCCGCGCACGCGCGCGCCGCGCGCGGCCGCGTGGTGCGCCGCCTCGAGCACGAGCACGCCCGCGCCCTCGCCCATCACGAACCCGTCGCGGCGGGCGTCGAACGGGCACGAGACGCCGCGCCGCGACAGCGCGCCCATCCCGCGGAACGCGGCGATCGTGAGTCCGGTGAGCGCGGCCTCCGTGCCCCCGGCGACGACCGCGTCGACCTCGCCGCGCTCGATCATGCGCAGCGCCTCGCCGATCGCGTGCGCGCCGGTCGCGCAGGCCGAGGAGATCGAGAAGCCCGGGCCGCGGGCCCCGAGCCGCATCGCGATCAGCCCGGCGGCCGCGTTGGGCATCATCATCGGGACGAACTGGGGCGAGACCGCGCGGTCGCCGCGCTCGATCCAGTTCCGGCACTCGCGCTCGAGCGTCTCGAGGCCGCCGATCCCGGTTCCCACCAGCACGCCGAGGCGCTCCGGCTCGATCCCGTCGGGCAGCGCGGCCTCCTGCACGGCCTGCGCGGCGGCGGCGAGCGCGAGCTGGGCGTAGCGGTCGGTCCGGCGCGCCTCCTTCGGCGTCATCCACGCCTCGGGATCGAAGGCCGCGCACGGCCCGAAGCCGTCGGCGATCCCCGAGCGCCGCGCGAGCAGCGCGTCGGCGAACGCGTCGGCGCCCTCGCCCAGCGAGGAGACGACGCCGACCCCGGTGACGACGACGTCGACGCTCACGCCGTCGCGCCCTCGGCGGCGATCTCCTGGATCAGCCGCACCGCGTCGCCAACCGACGCGATCCCGTCGAGCTTCTCGTCGACGATCTCGATGCCGTAGCGGTCCTCGAGCATCCGCACGACCTCGACGAGGTCGAGCGAGTCGACGTCGAGGTCCTGCCACGTCGTCTCCATCGTCGCCGCGTCGGCGCCCTCCACCTTGATCTCCACCAGCGCTGCTCGCACCTGCTCGAGCACCTCTTGGTCCGTCATCTGCGTCTCCTCGGTTCGGGGTTCATGCGGCCAGCCCGCCGTCGACGGCGAGCGTGGCCCCGTTGACGTACGCCGCCTCCTCCGAGCAGAGGAAGGCGACGGCGGCGGCCACCTCCTCCGGTCTGCCCACGCGGCCGGCGGGGACGACGCCCACGATCTTGTCGGCCACGTCGGCCGTCATCTCGGTGTCGATCACGCCGGGCGTCACCGCGTTGCAGGTCACGCCCTTGCGCGCCATCTCGCGGGCGATCGTGCGCGTCAGCGCGAGCATGCCGGCCTTCGCGGCCGCGTAGTTCGCCTGCCCGGCGTTGGCGCGCTCGGCGACGACCGACGACACGTTGACGATCCGCCCCCAGCGGGCGCTCAGCATCGGCCCGAGCGCGCGGTGCGTGCAGTTGAAGGCGCCGGTGAGGTTGGTGCCGATCACGGTGTCCCACTGCTCCGGGCGCATCCGGATCGCGAGGCCGTCGGCGCGCACGCCGGCGTTGTTGACGAGCACGAGCACGGGGCCGAAGCGCTCCTCGACCTCGCTGAACGCGCGGTCGACCGCCGCCGCGTCGCTCACGTCGGCGCGCACGTCGCCGCCGCCGCGCGCGAGCGTCGCGACCGTGAGCCCGTCGGCGCGCAGCCGCTCCGCGATCGCAGCGCCGATGCCGCGCGTCCCGCCGGTGACCAGCGCGCAGCGCGGCTCAGGCTGAGACATCTGCGTGCTCCTTGTAGCCGATGACGCCCGCCGCCCAGACGAAGCCGGCCCCGAACGCCGCCAGCCCGACGCGCGAGCCGGGGCCGATCAGCCCGTCGCGCTCGGCCTGCTCGAGCGCGATCGGGATCGAGGCGGACGACGTGTTGGCGACGTGCTCGAGGTTCAGCACGACGCGCTCGGGCGCGATCCCGAGCTCGGCCGCCGCGGCCTCGACGATCCGGGCGTTGGCCTGATGGGCGACGAACGCGTCGAGGTCGCCGACCTCGAGGCCGGCGCGCGCCAGCGCGGCACGCGTGGCCTCCGTCATGCGCCGGACCGCGTGGCGGTAGACCTCGCGACCGTGCATGCGCAGCAGCCGCTCGTCGCCGTCGGCGTAGAGCAGGTCGATCTGCGACCCGTCGGCCCCGAGCTCGAACGGCGTGAGGCCGAGCCAGCTCGCGTCCGCGTCCGCGCCCGCGGCGATCACGACCGCGCCGGCGCCGTCGCCGAACAGCACCGCGGTCGCGCGGTCCTGCGGGTCGGTGATCCGCGACAGCGCCTCGGCGCCGCACACGAGCGCGACCTGCGAACGGCCGGATTCGACCAGCGCGGCGGCCTCGTCGAGCGCGTAGAGGAAGCCGGCGCACGCGGCGTTGAGGTCGACGGCCCCGGCTCCGAACGCACCGAGGTTCTCGGCGATCTCGGGCGCGAGGCCCGGGGTGATGCGGTCGGCCGTCATCGTCGCCACGAGCACGCGGTCCACGTCCTCGGCCGCGCGCCCCGCGTCGGTGAGCGCTCGCGCGCAGGCCTGGGTCGCGAGGTCGGCGAGCGTGACCGTGTCGCCGAGCCGGTGGCGCTCGCGGATCCCCGTGCGCTTGACGATCCACTCGTCGCTCGTGTCGAGGCGGTCGACGAGCGCGGCGTTCGTGACCACCTGGTCGGGCAGCGCCGCGCCCACGCCGACGATCCCGGCCCTCATGCGACCGCCTCGGCCAACGTGCGCTTGACGAGCCCGGTGAGCACCGTTCCCGGACCGAGCTCGACGAAGCGCTCGATCCCGTCGGCGCGCAGCGCGAGCAGCGTTTCGCGCCAGCGCACGGGCCGCAGCAGGTTCTCGACGAGCTCGCGGCGGATGCTCACGAAGGGCGCCGCCGTGCCGTTGGAGTACACCGGGAAGCGCGGCTCCGCGACCGGCGTGCCGGCGAGCGCGGACCGCAGCGCGGCCGCCGCCGGCTCCATCAGCGGCGAGTGGAACGCTGCGCTCACGGGCAGGGTCCGCGCGCGGGCGCCGTGCTCGCGCGCCTCGGCCGCGGCCGCCGCGACCCCGTCGTTCGGCCCCGCGAGCACGAGCTGCCCCGGCGCGTTGTCGTTGGCGATCGTGAGCCCGTGGCGCCGGGCCAGCTCGGCGATCGCCGTCGCCTCGCCGCCGAGCATCGCGACCATGCCGCCCGGCGCGCGTGCGCCGGCCTCGGCCATCGCCGTGGCGCGCACCGTCACGAGCGCCACGGCGTCCTCGAACGCCAGCGCGCCCGCCGCCGTGAGCGCCGCGTACTCGCCGAGCGAGTGCCCGGCCGCGGCGACGACGTCCGCCGGCTGCCCGGCCTCCTCCCAGGCCACGACCGAGCACAGGAACAGCGCCGGCTGCTGCCAGCGGGTGCCCTCGCCCAGGCGCGGGAACGGGTCCTCGCCGAGCAGCTCGAGCCCGCGCTCGAACGTCGGGTGCCCGCGATGGGGCAGGTCCATGCCCTCGGCATGGCTGCCCTGGCCCGGGAAGAGCGCGGCGGTCCTCATCACTGTGCACTGTCACACCGTCGCCGACGCCGCGTTACCCCGGCTCGACACCGGGGGCGCGCATGTCAAAACCTGCGTCGTCGCCCGCCCTGCCGAGCGACGACGACCGTGCCGCGCCGCCGCGTCCCTTGCGGACGGGCCCTACGACGCTGCCGAGCCGGACACGTGGCCCGCCTCGCGGTCGCGCAGCTCGATGCGCCGGATCTTGCCCGTCAGCGTCTTTGGCAGGTCGGGGACGAACTCGATCAGGCGCGGATAGGCGTAGGCCGAATGGCGCTCGCGCACGAAGACCTTGATCTCCTCGGCCAGCGCGTCGCTCGGCGCGTGGCCCGCGGCGAGCACGATGAACGCCTTGACGATGGCGCCGCGTCGCTCGTCGGGCGCTGCGACCGCGGCCGCCTCGCGCACCGCCGGGTGCTCGAGGCAGGCCGACTCGACCTCGAACGGGCCGATCCGGTAGCCGGCGGAGATGATCACGTCGTCGGCGCGCCCCGCGTACCAGACGTACCCGTCCGCGTCCTGCTCGGCGATGTCCTTGGTGTGGAACCACTCGCCGCCGAAGGTCGCGGCCGAGGCCTCGGGGTTGTTCCAGTAGCCGAGCGGGTAGTGCGGGTTCGAGCGCGCGCGCAGGCAGATCTCGCCGCGCTCGCCGCGCGCGACCGGCCGCTCGTCCTCGTCCAGCAGCTGCACGTCCCAGCCGGGCATCGGCTTGCCCATCGATCCCTCGCGCACCTCCATGAACGGGTAGTTGGCGATCAGCGGGTAGGACTCGGTGAGGCCGTAGTAGTCGAGCACGGTCACCCCGTACTGCTCGCGGAACCAGCGGATCGCCTCGGGGTTGAGCGGCTCGCCCGCCGAGCAGACGATCCGGAACCGCTGCGGGAAGCGCGCGCCGGCGTCCTCGATCGCCATCATCGAGCGCATCGCCGTGGGCGTCGTGAAGACGTTCGTGACCCCGTGGCGCGAGAGCGCGGCGAGCTGCTGCGCGGGGTCGAAGCCGCCCTCGCGCTGCAGGACGAACTGCGTGGCGCCGAGCCGCCAGGGGCCGAGCAGCGGCGCGATGCCCGCGGCCCACGCCCACTCGCCCATGCCGTGGAAGAGCTCGCCGTCCTGCACGTCGTGGCAGTGGACGAACTCCTCGTGCGCGAGCAGGTAGCGGTGGGCGTGCAGGATGCCCTTGGCCATGCCGGTCGTGCCCGACGAGTAGTAGAGCTGCGCCGGGTCGTCGGCCGCCGTGTCGACGCACGCGAACTCCGGCGCGCCCTGCGCGAGCAGCGCGTCGTCGAGGACCAGCACCTCGTCGACGAGCTCCGCCGGGAAGCGCCCCGCGTGCTCGGCGCTCGTGACGAGGACCCGGGGCTGGGAGTCGCGCAGGCGGTGGGCGATCCCGGCATCGCCGTAGAGGACCGACATCGAGAGCAGGATCGCGCCGAGCTTCCAGGTCGCGAGGAAGACGGCCGCCGTCTCGGGCGTCGCCGGCAGGACGACCGCGACGCGATCCCCGCGCTCGACGCCATGCGCGCGCAGCACGTTGGCGGCGCGGTTGGAGAGGTCCTGCAGCTCGCCCCACGACACGCGGCGCTCGGTGCCGCGGAAGTCCTCCCAGATCATCGCCGGCTTGTCGCGCGGGTGCTTGTCGCAGACGTCGCGGGCGATGTTGTAGCGCTCGGGGACCTCCCAGCGGTGCTCCGCGCAGAGCTGCTCGTAGGTCGCCACCCCGGGCCGCGCTCAGTCCTCGTCGTCGTGGCGCGAGGCGACCTTGTCGCGCAGCGCCGCCATCACCGTCGGATCGCGCAGCGTCGTGACGTCGCCGAGCTCGCGCCCCTCGGCGATGTCGCGCAGCAGTCGCCGCATGATCTTGCCCGAGCGGGTCTTGGGCAGGTCGTCGGACCAGATGATCCGCTTGGGTCGCGCGAGCTTGCCGATCCGCGCCGCGACGTGCTCGCGCAGCTCGGCCTCCATCGCCGCGTCGCCCTCCAGGTCGCCGGCGAGCGTGACGAAGGCGACGATCGCCTGGCCCGTCAGCTCGTCGGGCTCGGCAACGACCGCCGCCTCGGCGACCTTCTCGTGCGCGACGATCGCCGACTCGACCTCGGCGGTCGAGAGCCGGTGCCCCGAGACGTTGATCACGTCGTCGATCCGCCCGATCACCCAGATGCAGCCGTCCGCGTCGACCCGCGCCGCGTCGCCGGCGAGGTAGGTGTCCGAGCCGAAGCGCCGCCAGTAGGTCTCGCGATAGCGGTCGTCGTCGTGGTAGAGCGTGCGCAGCATGCCCGGCCACGGGCGCGTCAGGACGAGCACGCCCGTCCCCTCCGTGACCGGCGCCCCGTCCTGGTCGACGACGGCGGCGAACACGCCCGGGAAGGAGCGCATCGCCGAACCGGGCTTGGGCGCCGTGATGCCCGGCAGCGGCGTGATCGCGATGTGCCCGGTCTCCGTCTGCCACCAGGTGTCGACGATCGGGCAGCGGCCGTCGCCGATCACGCGGTGGTACCAGAGCCAGGCCTTCGGGTTGATCGGCTCGCCGACCGTCCCGAGCAGCCGCAGCGACGAGAGGTCGTGCGCGGCCGGGTACGTGGGCCCCCACTTCATGCACGCGCGGATCGCCGTCGGCGCCGTGTAGAAGATCGACACCCCGTCGCGCTCGATCAGCTCCCACCAGATCGACTTGCTCGGGTAGTCGGGCGCGCCCTCGTACATCACGCTCGTCGTGCCGTTGGCCAGCGGCCCGTAGACGATGTAGGTGTGGCCCGTGATCCAGCCGACGTCGGCCGAGCACCAGTAGACGTCGCTCTCCGGCTTCAGGTCGAACACGTAGCGGTGGGTGGTCGCGGCGCCCGTCAGGAAGCCGCCCGTCGTGTGGAGGATGCCCTTGGGCTTGGCGGTCGAGCCCGACGAGTAGAGGATGAACAGCGGGTGCTCGGCATCGAGCGGCTCGGCCGGGCAGACCGGATCGGCGGCCGCGAGCGCCTCGTCGTAGAAGACGTCGCGCCCGTCGCGCATCGGCGCGTCGACCCCGGCGTGGCGCACGACGACGATCGTCTCGAGCGTGGCGAGATCGTCCATGACCCGGTCGACGTCCGCCTTGATCGGCGCGGTCTTGCCCTTGCGGCGGGCGCCGTCGACGGTGATCAGCGCCTTCGCGTGGGAGACCTCCATGCGCTCGCGCACGGCCTCGGGCGCGAAGCCCCCGAAGACCACGTTGTGCGGCGCGCCGATGCGCGCGCAGGCCAGCATCGCGACGACGACCTCGGGGATCATCGGCAGGAAGATCCCGACGACGTCGCCCTCGCCGATGCCGCGCGCCTTGAGCGCGTTGGCGCAGCGCTGCACGTCGCGGTGGAGGTCGGCGTAGGTGATCGCACGCGTCTCCCCCTCCTCGCCGTGCCAGTGGAAGGCGACGCGCTCGCCGCGGCCCGCCTCGACGTGGCGGTCGACGCAGTTGTAGGAGGCGTTCAGCTTGCCGCCCGTGAACCAGCGGTAGAACGGGGCGTCGGCGTCGTCGAGCACCTTGTCCCAGGGCTCGAACCAGTGCAGCTCGGCGGCGTGCTTCGCCCACCAGGCATCGGGGTCGCGCTCGGCCTCCGCGTAGATCGCGGAGTCGTTCCACAGCGCCTGCGCGCGGAAGTCAGCGGGCGGCTCGAAGCGCTCGACCTCGAGCAGCGCCTCGAGCTCGCGCTCGAGCTCGTTCGTCGCCTCGGCCGGGGTCACGCCATCGGACATCCCATCCTCCTTGTCGCTCCGCTCCAACTGCGCGCGATGATGACGCACGGCGGCCGATCGTGGGAGCCCCACTCGGCCAAACATGAGAATTCGCCTAACCGGCGCGGAAGCGCGGGGGCGATCGATACCATGGGCCCTGCCCTCGCCGACTGACGCGCTCTGAGCACTTGCGGCCGCCACACACGGCCGGGGCACGCATCCAACATGAGCCACCTTCTCGGACTTCTGCTTGCGCTCGCGTGCTCACTCGCGACGAGCCTGGGCTTCCTGCTCAAGCACCGCGGCGCCTGCGCCGCGCCGCCGGTGACGATGCGGCGCCCGCTCGCCTCGGCGCGTGGGCTGTTCAAGTCGCGCTGGTTCGCGATCGGCATGGCCGTCGCGACCGGGGCGTGGGCGTTCCACGTCGCCGCGCTCGCGGCCGCGCCGCTCTCGCTGGTGCAGGCCGTCCTCGCCGGCGGCATCGTGATGCTCGCCGTCCTCGCGGAGCGCGTGTTCGGGCTCCAGGTGGGACTGCGCCAGTGGTGGGGCATCGCCCTGACCGCGGCTGGCCTCCTGCTGCTGGCGATGACCGTGCCGGCGACCCAGGGCGCGCACTCGCAGTTCTCGCTCGCCGGGATGATCGCGTTCGAGGCCGGGCTGCTCCTGCTCGGCGCGCTGCTCATCGGCGGCCCGCGCATCGGCGGCCCGCGCGAGCACCACGGCGCGATGCTCGGTGCAGCGGCCGGCGTGCTCTTCGGGGTGTCGGACATCGCGATCAAGGCGCTGACCGGCTTGGTCGGCGACGCGGGCATGATCGGGCTGCTGAGCCCCTGGCTGCTCGTCGCCGCGATGGCCTCGGTCGTGGCCTTCTACGCCTCGGCGCGCGGGCTCCAGGAGGGCGAGGCGGTACCGGTCATCGCGGTGACCGGATCGGCCGCGAACGTCGCCTGCATCGCGGGCGGGTTCATCGTCTTCAACGACCCGATGCCGGGCAACGCGATCGGGATCGCGTTGCAGATCCTGGCGTTCGGCATGGTCTGCGTCGCCGCGCTGCTGATGCCCGCGCCGGTCCGCGCGGCGCACGCGCACGCGTAGCGCGCGGCGCTCAGCGCCGGAACGCGAGCACGTTCGCGGCCAGCCAGTCCCCCGGCACGCGCTCGGCCCGGATCGCGGTGGCGAGCGCCGCCGTCGTGTAGACGTCCAGGCGCATCCCGACGGCCGCGAAGCGCTCCACCCAGTAGGCGGGCGGCTGCAGGTTGACGGGCTCGACCCCGCCCTGACCGGGCTGGCCCGAGCTGAAGACCGCGATCGGCGCCGCCGAGGCGACGAACGCGACGAGCCGCTCGCCGAGCGGCTCGCTCAGCTGCTGCCCGACCTCGAAGCAGCAGGCCACGTCGAACGGGCCCGCGAGTCGCGCCGGCTCCGGACGCTCGAGGTCCAGCGGCACGGACCGCACGCCCTGCCACGACGCGAGCAGGCGGCCGACGCGCGCGCGCTCGCACGCCACCACGTCGAGCCCGCGCCGCGCCAGCTCGGCCGCGAGCGCGCCGCTGCCGGCGCCGACGTCGACCCACCGGTGGGCGGTGGGGAACTGGCGCGTGAGCGCCGTGGCGAGGCCCGGCGCGTTCTGGAGCGCGAGCCGGTGGTACAGGCGGAACGCGAGCGGGCTCTCGACGAGCGAGTCCACGCCGATGCGGCGTCCGACGCGCGCCAGGCGGGCCGTCGGGCTCTGTTGCGTTTGCGTTCCTTCGCGCGCGTCCATGCGACGACCCATCTTGCCGGATCCGTCGCGCGAGCGCTACCCCGCGCGCCATAGAATCGCGCGGCCAGCGACGTCCGAGGGAGACCATGAGCGACGAGCCGACCAAGTACCTGCTGTCCGAGCGCGACATCCCGACCCACTGGGTCAACCTGCTGCCGGACCTGCCCGGCGAGCCGCTCCCGCCGCTCAGCCCGGCGACCATGCAGCCGGCGGGTCCCGAGGACCTGTCGCCGATCTTCCCCATGGCGCTGATCCAGCAGGAGGTCTCGATGGAGCCCGAGATCGAGATCCCCGAGCCCGTGCGCGAGGCGTACAAGCTCTGGCGCCCGACGCCCCTGTACCGCGCGCGCCGGCTCGAGCGGGCGCTCGATACGCCGGCGCACATCTACTACAAGTACGAGGGGGTCTCGCCGTCGGGCTCGCACAAGCCCAACACGGCCGTGCCGCAGGCCTACGAGAACGCCCAGGCCGGCGTGCGCAAGCTCGCGACCGAGACCGGCGCCGGCCAGTGGGGCTCGTCGCTGGCCTTCGCGTGCCAGCTCTTCGGGCTCGAGTGCGAGGTCTTCATGGTCGGCTCGAGCTTCGACCAGAAGCCCTACCGCCGCTCGATGATGCAGACCTGGGGCGCGACCGTGCACCGCTCCCCCAGCGCGCTGACGGAGGCGGGCAAGGCGCAGGCCGAGCATCCGACCGGCTCGCTCGGCATCGCGATCTCCGAGGCGGTGGAGGTCGCCGCCCAGGACCCGTCGTGCAACTACGCGCTGGGCTCCGTGCTCAACCACGTGCTCCTGCACCAGACCGTCATCGGCCAGGAGGCGATGGCGCAGCTCGCGATGGCCGGCGAGCAGCCCGACGTCGTGGTCGGCTGCGTGGGCGGCGGCTCGAACTTCGCGGGCCTGGCGTTCCCCTACGTGCGGCGGGTGCTGCGCGGCGAGGCCACGATGCGCTTCGTGGCGGCCGAGCCGGCCGCTTGCCCGACGCTGACGCGGGGCGTGTACCGCTACGACTTCGGCGACACGGCCGGGATGACGCCGTTGATGCCGATGTACACGCTCGGCCACGACTTCGTGCCGCCGCCGGTCCACGCCGGCGGGCTGCGCTACCACGGCGACGCGCCGATGGTGTGCGGGCTCGTCAAGGCGGGGATCGTGGAGGCCCGGGCGCACAAGCAGAACGAGACCTTCGCGGCGGCCGTCCAGTTCGCCCGCGCGGAGGGCATCATCCCGGCGCCGGAGGCCGGCCACGCCGTGAAGGCGGCGCTCGAGGAGGCGGAGGCGGCGAAGCAGGCCGGCGAGGCGCGGGTGATCCTCTTCGGGCTCTGCGGCCACGGCCACTTCGACATGGCGGCGTACGACGCGTACCTGGCGGGGACGCTCGAGGACCCCGAGTTCTCCGAGGCCGACATGGAAGCGGCGCTGGCGCGGCTCCCGGAGACGCCGGCGATCGCCTGAGCCGGACCGGAGACGGCGCGACGAGGAGTGGATCGCGGCGGCCGACTAGCGCCGCTTCTTGCGCTTGCGGCGCTCTGCGGTCGCCGTGCCCGCGCCGACGGGCTCGGCCTCGTGCTCCGCGCCGCGACGGGCAGGGGCCGGGGGCGGCGCGTCGGCGCCGGCCTCGCGCTGCTCGCGCAGCTGCATCTGCGTCGGCCAGGGCTGCGCTTCACCGGTCACCCACGCCGGCGGAACGCCGTTCGGCCACCGACCGCTGAACAGGTAGCCGAGCGCGCCGAGCCAGAACGCCTGGACGATCGGCACCGGAGTGCCGATCGGCAGGACCGCGAGGACCGCGCCGATCACGCCGAGGATGCCCATGAACCGGGTCAGCAGCCCGACGCGCATGGCGTTCAGCGAGAGCATCACGAGCGCGAAGACCAGCGCCAGCAGCGCCGCGTAGCCCACGATCGCGGTGGCGAGCACGGGATCGGCCTCCACGACCTTCTTGGCGGCCGCGTAGCTGCGGTCGCCGGCCGCCCAGTCCGACGCGCGCACCGAGACGATCACCTGCCGGAGGATCGTCCCGACCGCGAGGCCGATGCCGCCGAACAGGGCCATGAAGCGCGCGACGGGCGGCAGCTCGGGCTTGCGGTGCTTGGTGGCGAGATAGAGGAAGTTGAGGGTCAGCGCGATCGCGACCGCGCTCAGGCCCGACAGGACGGCGGCGACGAGCAGGCCGGTCGCGTGGTCGTGCAGGAACGCGGCCTGCTCGACCGGGAAGTTCGGCGAGTTGCTCGGCAGGTCGCGGTAGGCCGCGCCGGAGGCCAGCCCGCCGAACAGCGTCAGCACCGCCGCCAGGCCCGCCGCGATCGCAGCGCGCGGGCGGGCGGAGGCCTCCCAGCGGAGCTGCTCCTCGGTCGTCATCGCCCCGGGATGGTAGTCACCCGCCGTGTCCGGGCGGGGGTAGACTCGCGCCGATGGTGATCCGCGAGGTGATGACGGAGTCGATCGTCACGGCGCCGGCCGGCGCGTCGGTGCGCGACGTCGCCGAGCTCATGCGCGAGCGCAACGTGGGCTCCGTCGTGCTCGTCGAGGACGAGCGGCCGACGGCGTTCGTGACCGACCGCGACCTCGCGGTGAGCGTCGTCGCCGACGGCCGCTCGGGGCAGGACCGGGCGCACGACCACGCCTCCTCCCCGGTCGTCACCGGAGCCCCGGACATGGCCGTCGAAGAGGCAGCGGCGCTGATGGTCGAGCACGGCATCCGCCGTCTCCCCGTGCTGGAGCAGGGACGGCTCACCGGGATCGTGACGCTCAACGACCTCGCCGTGCGTACGGGCGACCTCGAGCTCGCCCACCGCTTGACGACCGAGATCATGCGCGCGGCGATGCCCGACTTCTACTTCCACCAGCGCGGCGGCTGATGGCCCCGACGGGGCCGATCGCCGTCTACGGGGCGAGCGGCTACACCGGCACGCTCGTCGTGCGCGAGCTGCAGCGGCGCGGACTCGAGCACGTGCTCAGCGGGCGCGACGAGGCGAAGCTCCGGCGGCTCGCCGCCGAGCTCGGGACCGACGCGCCAGTGCGTGCCGCGGCGCACGACGATCCTTCGGCGCTGCGGGCTGCGCTCACGGGCTGCGCCGTGGTCGTCAACTGCGCCGGCCCCTTCACCTTCTTCGGCGAGCCGATCGTGCGGGCGGCGATCGAGAGCGGCGCCCACTACGTCGACACGACCGGCGAGCAGCCCTACATGCAGCGCGTGTTCGAGCACTTCGAGGAGTCCGCGCGCGCCACCGGCGTCGCCGTGGTGCCGGCGATGGGCTTCGACTACGTGCCCGGCGACCTGATCAGCAACCTCACGGCGCGCGGGCACGAGCCGCTGCGCGAGCTCGTCGTCGCCTACGCCGTGGCCGGGTTCGGCGTCACGCGCGGCACGCTGCGCTCGGCGCTGCGTACGACAAGGAACCCATCACGAGCGACCTGACGAACGAGGAGATGTGGAACCTGATCCACCTCGGGTACATGCCGATCAAGCTGCTGCTGGGCGTCTCGGTGTATTCGCTGGGCATCGTCGGGGGCATCTCGTCGATCTTCAAGGGGCTGTCGCGCGGCGAGATCCCGGAGCTCACAAGTCTGATCTACGAGGCGCGCGAGAAGGCGATCTCCCGTATCCGCGCCGAGGCCGAGGCGTGCGGTGCCGATGATGTCGTCGGGATCAAGACGTTCGTCTATCAGCTCGGCGGCGGGACGATCGAGTTCATGGCCATCGGACTTGGCCGCGTGCTCGAGATTGAGCAGTACTTGACCGTGGTGCCAGGCATGGGTGTTTCCTTCCGGGCTCAGACGTGCATGTCGTTTCGAAGCAGTCCATGGTCAGCCTACAAATGGCACACTCCTTGCGCTCCCTCGGCGCCGTGTCAGTCGATCGGCCATTTCGGCAGACGGCCCCATCAGGGCAGGACCGCCCAGGCACGTGCGAGACCCTCC
>Ga0209798_10001758_pt1 | contig 12883 bp, 13 predicted proteins | sample DOMMetBare3Fresh_FD_187475 | JGI IMG/M metagenome (GOLD analysis project Ga0209798, IMG submission 187475) | Wetland sediment microbial communities from St. Louis River estuary, USA, under dissolved organic matter induced mercury methylation -... | ecosystem: Environmental > Aquatic >...
CCTGGGCGTCGTCTACGCCATCGCCTACGCCACCGTCCGCAACCTGGTCGTGCTCTGGCCGCTGCTCATCCCGATGGGGTCCTTCTACAACAACCTGGAAGGCGGCGAGATCACGATGCCGTGGGCGTCCATCCTCGGCTTCGTCGACGTCCTAGCACTCATGGCGACAGCCATCTGGCTCGCCTCGCGGCACGAGCGCAAGACCGTCGGCACCCCCGCACAGCGCCGTCAGCCACTCCGAGCCACGTAGCGCTCAAGGCCGGCTCGGCGACCATCCGGTCTGGACGCGGAGCACGGCCAACGCGGCGAGGGTCACCAGGGGATTGCTGCGCCGCAGCCCCGATGGTCCCCAGTCGGCGTAGCTGCCGCGGCTCACCACATGATCGGTGATGACCGTGTTCGGCGCCTCGAGCGGGAAGCCGCCGTCCGACCGCCACTTGGATTCCAGTAGCTCCAGTGCGTCGGAGCAGCGCGGATCACCCAGGCGCCCGAGGTCGGCCATCACCTGCAGCGCGAACAGCACGTCCAAGAACTGGATCGGGTAGTGGATCCGGTCCGGGCCCGGCCTGCCGGCCCAGTCGGGCACGATCAGGGTGTCATCTGACCGATGCCACAGCAGGCGCCGCTGCAGCATCAGGTCCGCCACCCGCTGGGCCGCCTCGAGCGCCGGCGCGTAGTCGTGGACGCGCCCGTACGCCCACAGCCCGCGGGCCGGGATCAGCGACTCCTGGAAGGAAGAGTGGGCGGCCTCGGGCCGCTTGTCGCAGTTCCAGCCGCCGTCGGGCCACTGCCAGCCGATCAGCCGGTCCACCACATCGTGGGTGCGGTCCTCCTCCAGCCCGAGCCGGACGGAGTACCAGATCGCATTGCCGTCCATGGACGCGCAGTGCCGGACCCGGTCCTCCTGACCGGGGTATCTGGCCGTCATCGGCGGCTCGAGGAAGTGTCTCGAGAAGAGCCAGTCGTGGACCTGCCGCACCAACGGTCGCAGCCGCTCGTCGCCCGCCGGGTAGTCGATCATCGCCAGACAGGTCAGCGTCCAGTGCGGGCCCTGCCACTTGCGGTAAGTGTGGTGCAGCGTCTTGGCGTCCTGCTCGAACACCCGGAGCAACGCCCGGGCCATCGCGGACCTGGGAATGGGCTCCCGCATCGATCGGGCCTCCGCTGAGTCCGGATCCAGCCCGGTCAGCAGGCTCGCCTTGTAGGCGAGGATCGGGTCCTCCGAGGACATCAGCCGCTCGATCAACACGTCGGACGCACCGCGCCGTTGCGCTCGGACCTCACGCGCGACCACGTGCCGGATCGTAACGCCGCGCCATACCGAGACCGCGTCCCCACCGCAGACCAACGGTCATCTCGAACGCCCGATCATGCCGCCGAGGACGTTGCCGACAATACCTCGCTCTCAGCGCCACCGGCCGGTCCCTCCGCCGGCGTGCCCGACGGCCCCAGCGCTTCGCGGTCCGTGGCGTCGAGGGCTGGGATCGAGTGTGGAGCATCGTGGCCACCTCATCGGGTGAGGCGATACTGACGCACTCGTCAAGCAGGCTCAGAAGCTGCAGCGCGACTGCGTTGCCTTACGGATGAAACGGGAGACGGTCGGCACACGCGTGCCCCTGAGGTGAGCATCGCGACACCGGTGCAGAGACGGCGGCGCGGAAGGTGTACTTCCCCGGTGTACCTGACCTGCGACTCGGCAGCCGGGACGACAGGGTCTGAACCTGCGACCCCTTGACCCGCAGCGCCAGGCGCTCGGGTCATACACGGTCAAACAGGTCACCGGTCAGCCGTCGACGCGCACGGGCGGCCGCAGCAGGGCGACGGTGTAACTGTACTTCCGTGCTGTACTTCCCACCCGCACGCCACCTTCGCGCCCGCCTGACAACGGGTCGCACCCGAAGGTCAGATGGCGACGACGTCGACCAGGTCCTCCAGCCCCTTCAGGTCCTCAGCATTGCGGGTGTACAGCGTGGCCGAGTGTGCGTGAGCGGTGGCCGCGATGAGCAGATCCATGACTCGCCGCCGGGGCTGGCGTCCCTGGTTCACCGTTCTGGCAGCCAGCCGGCCGTAGCTATCCGCGACAGCCTCGTCGACGGGAAGCGGGTCGAACCGCTTCTGCAGCCCGACGAGCCGGGCCAGCCGGACCGCGCGGATGTCCTCGGAATGAGCGACGAGGACGCCGTAGTGCAGCTCGGCAAGACTGATGACGCTGATCGCGAGTTCGCCGGGAATCGGCTGCACGTCGGCGGCGATGAGGACGCTCGTGTCGAGGATGCCTCGGCTCAACGATCGCCCCACGGATCGCGCGGGGCGTCGTCCAGCCGATCGCGGTCCGCATCCCACTCCGGGTCCGCGCTCTCGCCGAAGAGGTCTACCAGGTCCGCCCACTGCCGCCAGGCGCGCGGGGCGATCGGCCCGATCACCGCCGCAGGCCGGCCTGCCACGGTGATGGTCACTTGCTCGCCGGCCTCTGCACGCCGCACCAGCTCGCTGGCGTTCTGCCGCATCTCCCGGAGCCCCACCTCTGCCACCCAACCAATGTAGCACCTGTGCTACCTCCGTGGATGGGCACTTCTGGGGCCTTGGGCCCACAGCTGCCGCGACAAGGGAACGCTCAAGCTCGACGCCCGGCAGCCGCCGGTCAGCGGCCCGACACAGCCAACGCAACGACGGTCCAGGGCACCGGCTCCGGCGCCTCGTCGATCGGCCGCTCGAGCATCCAGCCGAGGACGCGCCGCGCCTCCTCCAAGGTCGGGATCAGGCCTCGACGGTTGACCCTGATGCCAAGGGCATCGTCCACCTCGGCCGCGTATCCGTGGCAGTGCCACGAATGGAAGTCGAGGCAAGCTTCCGCGCCGACGACCTCGAAGCCCAGGATGTCGGCATCCGAGGGCAGTAGCGCCCGCTGGTGAAGCGTCTCGAACCATGTGGCGCTGCCCTCCTCCACCTCGCTCATGAACTCGTCGGCCATGTCCGCCGGCAGCGCCACGGTGACGACAAGAGGATCGGGTGCAGGCACGCTGCGCGCGCAGTCGTGCGCCTCCTGGGGATTGTGGAACCAGTCGCCGAACCACGGCTCCGGGCGGGGCAGGTCCTCCTGGATGCAGTCGCTGATCGTGAAGAGTTCAGGGACTCGCACGCCGACGACCCAGGAAGGCACGGCCACCGTCCGGACAATGACCCACCCGCCCACGATGAGGCCGTCACCCGTCACTCCTCGGTCACCTGGGTCCACCACTCCTCGTCGAGCGCCAGTTCCGGCAACCGTGGAACGACCGGCAGGTCGCTGCTGGACTGCCGCCGGCCCGAGGGGGAGGCTCGTCCGGTCCGAGCTCGGCGCCGAGGTAGTCGACGTATAGGTCCAGCATCGGCGCGTTGGCGCAGTGGCCGCCGTCGACACCGTCGACACCGTCGACGCCACCGAACGGGCCGATTCCACCGTTGGCCACCTCGGCGTAGATCCTCCGCAGCAGCGGAGGGAACGGGAACCCGATCACCTGCTCCGCGCGGGCCAGCGCCGCCAGCGAGGCAGGCGGAGGTGGTTCGTCCGAGCCGAGATCCGTCGGCCGCCCGCTGGCGATGCGTGTCCGCAGGGCCGCGAGCATCTCGTCGTCCGTCACAGTCCAGATGATGCCAAGTACAGCCGCCACAATGACCGAACTGCACAGCACGGCCAATCAAGTGCTGGTGGACAACTTCCCTGGTCAACCGCCTGACGACCGCGCAGTACACCTGCAATCGGCAGGTGTACTGCTGGCTGGCGACGCGGAAGAGGCCGCCTCCCCCCCTGCCGAGGGAAACGGCCTCTGACCTGCGAATTTGCAGTCGGGACGACAGGATTTGAACCTGCGACCCCTTGACCCCCAGTCAAGTGCGCTACCAAGCTGCGCCACGTCCCGGTCGAGCCGGACACCCTCGGGAGACCGGCTCGAAGATGCTATCTCATGGTCCGTCACCGGGTCGCCGGGGTTCACGCGGCTGCGGGACGACGAACCGGCCGCCGCGCCCGACGGACGCCCGACGTTCTTGGCGCGATGCCTGTCAGCGGCGCTTCTCCCGGGCCCGCACCGAGACCTCGATCGGCGTCCCGACGAAGCCGAAGGTCTCCCGCAGGCGGCGCTCGATGAAGCGCCGGTAGCCCGCCTCCAGGAAGCCGGTCGTGAAGAGGACGAAGCGCGGCGGCCGCGTGGCAGCCTGGGTGCCGAAGAGGATCCGCGGCTGCTTGCCGCTGCGGACCGGGTGCGGGTGGGCGGCGACGATCTCGGCGAGGACGGCGTTGAGCCGCCCGGTCGGGACGCGGGTCTGCCACGACGCGAGCGCGGTGTCGATGGCGGGCACGAGCTTGTCGACGTGCCGCTTCGTCCGTGCGGAGATGTTGACCCGCGGCGCCCACTGCACCTGGACGAGGTCGACCTCGAACTCGCGCTCGAGGTAGCGGCGGCGCTCCTCGTCGACGAGGTCCCACTTGTTGTACGCGAGAACGAGGGCGCGCCCGGCGTCGACGACCAGCTGGATGACCCGGGTGTCCTGCTCGGTGAGCGGCTCCCCGGCGTCGAGCAGGACCACGGCGACCTCGGCCTTCTCCAGCGCGGCCTGGGTGCGCAACGACGCGTAGAAGTCGGCGCCCTGCGAGTGGTGCACCTTGCGTCGGATGCCCGCCGTGTCGACGAACTTCCATGGCCGGCCCGCGAGCTCCACGATCTCGTCGACCGGGTCGCGCGTCGTCCCGGCGGTCGCGTCGACGACGACCCGCTCGCTGCCGGCCAACGTGTTGAGCAGGCTCGACTTGCCGACGTTCGGCCGGCCGAGCAGCGCGACCCGGCGCAGGCCGGGCTGGTTCGCCCCACCGACCGCCGATACCGGCGGCAGCACAGCGAGGCACGCGTCGAGCAGGTCGCCGCTCCCCCGGCCGTGGACCGCGGACACCGGATACGGCTCACCGAGCCCGAGTCCCCACAGGGACGCTGCGTCGGACTCCCCCCGCTGGTCGTCGACCTTGTTCGCTGCGAGGATCACCGGCTTGCCCGACCGACGCAGCAGCTTGACGACGGCCTCGTCCGTCGTCGTCGCGCCGACGGTGGCGTCGACGACGAACATGACGGCGTCGGCGAGCTCGATCGCGATCTCGGCCTGCTCGGCGACGCGGGCGTCCAGGCCGTCGACCTGCCGCTCCCAGCCGCCGGTGTCGACGACGACGAAGCGGCGGCCGGTCCACTCGGCCTCGTATGTCACGCGGTCGCGGGTCACTCCGGGCACGTCCTCGACGACGGCCTCGCGCCGACCGATGATCCGGTTGACGAGCGTCGACTTGCCGACGTTCGGCCGGCCGACGACGGCGAGCACGGGCAGCGGCCCGGCGTCTTCGTCGACCGCCCGGCCCTCGTCCCCGCCCTCGACCAGGGCGAGGTCCTCCTCGGACAGCGCGTACTGGGTCAGCCCGGCGCGCAGGGCGCTCGCGACGTCCGGCCTGTCGTCCCCGCCGTCCGGATCGGCGGCGACGACGTCGGTCGTCTCGTGGTCGGTCACAGGTGCTCCCCTCGGGCGATCTGCGTGTCGGACCATCCCAGGTCCGCCGGCAGCGGTTGTCCGGTCAGCAACGGGCTCCGGGCCGCACCCCGCCGGCGGGGATCGCGACCGGCGCCGTGGCGGGCCGGACCCGCCACGGCCGGTTCACGACGTCGTCCCGCCGCTCACCGTCGTCAGGTCGCTCGCACCCGCGAGGACGGCAGCACGGGCGTCGCCGGACGCCAGACGGACGACGGCCCGGTCGTCCGCGGTGTCGTCAGCCGCGGCGAGGTTGAGCGAGACGGCTTTTCCCGCGCCTCCCTCGACCTCCTCCCGGACGACCGCGAGGACGGCCACGACGGTCTCCTCGAAGCTGAGCGCCGACGAGTCGAGGTGCAGCACGCCGTCCGCGGCCTCGTGGAAGCTCGACACCGTCGAGTCGTCGGCGTCCCGCCGCAGCACCTGGTCGCGCGTCGCCGCGAGGGCCCGCTCGTCGGCCGACCCGTGCACCTCGAGGGCCCGGCGGGAGAGCCGTGCGCGCTCGTCGGCCGTGAGCAGGATCCGCACGTCGGCGTCCGGCGCGACGACGGTCGTGATGTCGCGGCCCTCGGCGACGACACCGCCCCGCAGGGCGCTCTCCGCGTCGATGATCTCGCGCTGCCGGCGACGCAGCTCGGCACGGACGCCGAGGTTGGTGGCCACCGCGCTGACGGCGGCCGAGATGCGTGTCTCGCGGATCCCGACCGACACGTCGACGCCGCCGACGGTGACGGTCGGGTGGTCGGGGTCGGTGCCGACGACGAGGTCGACGTCCCGGGAGCGCTGCGCCACGGCGGCCTCGTCGGCGAGGTCGATGCCGTCGGCGAGGACGGACCAGCACACCGCCCGGTACATGGCGCCGGTATCGAGGTAGCCGACGCCGAGCCGACGAGCCACCTCCCGCGACACGCTCGACTTGCCGGACCCGGAGGGACCGTCGACGGCGACGACGAACGGACGGCGCGACGCGGCGGCGTCAGGTGCGGGCACGTCGGGAACCTCTCGGCTGGTGTCGGAACGGGACGGCGGACCGGCGGGCGGCCACGGTCAAGGGTAGTCGCTCGGGGCGGAGCGCCCGGTCACGGCCGCGGCGCCCGGGCACGGCCTCGCCCGGCCTGGCAGATCGCCCGGTCGGGGAGGTCGCCCCCGGTCAGGGAGGTCGCCCCGTCAGGCGACGACCCTCCAGCCCGCCGCGGCGAGTGCGGCCTCGAGCCGCTCCCGGACAGGCGGCAGAACCGACACCTCGACGAGGCCGACCGCTCGGCCGGGGGCGTGCTCGAGACCGAGCTCCTCGACGTTGACCCCGGCGTCGCCGATGTCGGCGAAGAGCCGGGCGAGCGAGCCGGGCGCGTCCGGGACGACGACGGTGACGACCGCGTACCGGGTGGCCTGACCGCCGTGCTTGCCGGGGATCAGCTCGCGACCGAGGTTGCCGTCGGCGACGACCCGGGCGACAGCGGCGCGGGCGCCGGGGGCCGGCCCGTCCCCGCCCTCCTCGGCGATGGACTCCAGGCCGCTGATGACGCCCTCGAGGTCGGACCGCAGTGCCCGCAGGACGTCGAGCACGGGCCCGGCGTTCGCGGCCAGGATCTGGGCCCACAGCAGTGGGTCGCTGGACGCGATCCGGGTGACGTCCCGCAGCCCCTGACCGGCCAGCTCGACCGCGCGCTTCGGGGCCTGCCGCAGCCGGGCTGCCACCAGGCTGGCCGCGACCTGCGGCGCGTGCGAGACGACGGCGACGGACGCGTCGTGCTCGCGCGCATCCATGACGACCGGCGTCGCACCGAGGGCCAGCGCGAGCCGCCGGACGACGTCGACCCGCTCGCCGTCCGCCTTCGCCCCGGCGCACACCACCCACGGCCGGCCGATGAACAGGTCTCCACGGGCCGCGACCGGCCCGGACCGCTCGCGGCCGGCCATCGGGTGCCCGCCGACGTACCGCGACAGGTCGCCGCCGCGGGCGGCCACCTCGGCGAGGATCCCGGACTTGACGCTCGCCACGTCGGTGACCGTGGCCCCCGGGTGTGCGGCGAGCTCGGCGAGGACGGCGCCGGCGGTGACGTCCGGCGGGGCGGCGACGACGACGAGCCCGATGTCGTCGGCGTCCCTCGCGGCGGGCGCGAAGACCGAGCCGGCGCCGAGATCGGTCGCCAGGGCCAGCGCCGTCGGCGACGGGTCGGCAAGGACGACGCCGGCGCCCCCGGCGGTCAGGCCGAGGCCGATGCTCGCGCCCAGCAGCCCGGTCCCGACAACCTTGACCCTGGGGAGCGCGGCCGCGGCCGCCGGGTCGAGGCTCATGAGGCCGGGACGGCCGGCGCCGCGCCGGGGACCGGTGGGACGTCGGCCCGGAGCACCTCGGTGCCGTTGAGGTAGACGTTCGCGACCCGGCCGCGGGGTCGGTCGGTCTCGACGTGGGCGAGCAGCCGGACGACGCGGGGCATCGAACCCTCGACCCACATCTCCTGGGCGCAGATGAGGGCCGCTTCGTGGAGCCCCAGCTGGCGTGCGGCGAGGGCAGGCGCGACGCTCACGACGTCCCGGGTGGCGGTGAAGACGATGCTCACGACGTCGTCCGCCGACAGGTCGTTGTCCAGCAGGACACGCTCCACGAGCTCACGGGTCGCCGCGAGGACGTGCTCGCGCTCGTCGTTCGTCACCTGTGTCGCACCACGCACGGCCCGCAGCGGCACGGCGTCCTCCTACGATGTCGGGCCCGCAGCCGTCCGGGCCGCCGACCACGGTAACGCCCTCGTCCCACCTGATGGACGCGCGGTCCACGCCCTGGGACCCGGGCCGGCCGCACGGTCGGGCTCCTCCGGGCCGGGAGGCAGGGCCCGGACCTCAGAGCCCGACGGCGTCCATGAGGGAGGCGACCTCTGCCTTGTTGAGCACCCTGGTCCGCCCGGTCCGCAGGTCGCCGAGCCGGATCGGCCCGACCTTGGTCCGGACGAGCTGCTCGACCGGGTGCCCGACGGCCTCGAGGAGGCGGCGGACGATCCGGTTACGGCCGTCGTGCAGCACGATCTCGATGAGCGACTTGCCCGGCCGCGCGTCGACGACCTTGAAGCTGTCCACGGCCGCGACGCCGTCCTCGAGGTCGATGCCCGCGAGGAGCCGCCGGCCCACGTCGCGCGGCAGCGGCCCGGGGACCTCGACGAGGTAGGTCTTGGGCACCTCGTAGCTCGGGTGGGTGAGCCGGTTCGCGAGCTCGCCGTCGTTCGTCAGGAGGATGAGACCCTCGGTGTCGGCGTCGAGCCGGCCGACGTGGAAGAGCCGCTCCTGCCGGTCCGCGACGAAGTCCGCGAGCGAGGGCCTGTCCTTGGGGTCGCCCATCGACGAGACGACGCCGAGCGGCTTGTTGAGCGCCAGGTAGACGAGGCTCTCGTCGAGCTGGATCCGCAGCCCGTCGACATGGACCGCCTGCCGCTTCGCGTCGATCCGGACGCCGAGCTCGGTGACCACCTGGCCGTCGACCTCCACGCGGCCGGCCGCGATGAGCTCCTCGCACGCCCGGCGGGAACCGACGCCCGCCTGCGCGAGCACCTTCTGCAGCCGGACGCCGTCCGCGACGTGGACGTCCACAGGCGCCGCTGCCGTCGGCCGGCGCCGCGGCGGCTGGCCCGCCGGCCGGCCCTGGGTCGCGCCGGAGCGGGTCTTCGGGTCCTGCCGGCGTCCGGTGTCCCCGGGCACCTTCGGCGTCGTCCCGCGGGGCTGTCCCTTGCGGTGACCGCGGCTGCCGCCGTTGGGACTCATGCGATGTCCAGCCTTCGCGTCGTGGTTCGCAGGGTCGTGGTGGTGTCGTCGGCCGCCGAGGGGGTGGTCACGCCGGGCCGCCGAGGCCCAGCTCGTCGAGGGCGTCGACCTCGGGCAGGAACGGCGCGAGTGCGGGGAGCTCGTCGAGGGAGGCGAGTCCGAGCCGCTGGAGGAAGTGCGTCGTCGTCCGGTAGAGCACGGCGCCCGACTCGGGGTCGGTGCCGGCCTCCTCGACGAGCCCCCGGGTGACCAGCGTGCGCATCACCGCGTCGACGTTGACGCCGCGGACGGCGCCTACCCGGGCCCGGCTCACGGGCTGCCGGTAGGCGACGATCGCCAGGGTCTCGAGCGCCGCCTGGGTGAGCCGGGCCGTCTGCCCGTCGAGCATGAAACGCTCCACGACCGGCGCGTACGCGGCGCGGCTGTAGACCCGCCAGCCGCCGGCCACGTGCCGCAGCTCGAAGCCGCGGCCGGCGCTGTCGTAGTCGTCGGCCAGCTCGGCGAGGACCTTGACGACCCGGTCGACCGTGAGGCCCAGCGCGGAGGCGAGTGCGACCTCGTCGATCGGGTCCTCGACGACCATGAGCACGGCCTCGACGGCGCCGCGGGCGCCCGAGGGCAGCGCGTCGAGGTCGAGGGCCTGCTGCTCCGCCGACGGGTCGGCCGCCGCCGCGACGTCCGCCGCGACGTCCGGCGCGACGACGTCCGGCGCGACGACGTCCGGCGCGACGACGTCCGGCGCGACGACGTCCGGCGCGTGGACCTGCGGGGTGTCAGTCGACCGGGTCACTGTGCTGGCCTCTCTCGGGAGCAGCGGTCTGCCCCGTCGGGCGCGGCCCGGCGATCGCGGCGATGTCGGCGTCGGTCACCGACTCGGCGACCGGCTCCTCGGGCGCCACGGCGAGGCCCTCGAACTCGTCCTCGACGGACACGTCGCCGTCGTCGGCGCCGGTCCAGCGGACCGTCAGCTCGCCGAGCGGGGTCACCTGGTCGAACGAGACGGCGCCCTCGCGGAACAGCTCGAGGAGCGCGAGGAAGCGGGCGACGACGACCATCGTCGCGTCGGCGTCCGCGATGAGCACGCGGAAGCTCGCCGAGCGGGTCCGCCGGAGCCGGTCGACGATGAGCGCGGCCTGCTCGCGGACGCTGACCGGCGCGGCGTGCAGGTGGTCCAGCCCGACCGTCGGCACCGCCTTCGGCGTCATCGCCCTGGCGGCGATCGAGGCCAGCTGCTCGGGGGTGATCCCGAGGACGAGCTCCGGCAGGAGCTGGGCGAACCGTGGCTCGATGCTCACCGCGCGCGGCAGGCGCAGCGCCTCGGCGGCGATCCGCTGCACGAACGTCGCGGCGACGTCCTTGAAGGCCCGGTACTGCAGGAGCCGGGCGAAGAGCAGGTCGCGGGCCTCGAGGAGCGCGAGGTCCTCGTCGTCCTCGACCTCGGCGGCGGGCAGCAACCGTGCGGCCTTGAGGTCGAGCAGGGTGGCCGCGATGACGAGGAACTCGCTCGCCTCGTCGAGGTCCCAGTCGACACCGTTGGCCTTGATCCAGGAGACGAACTCGTCGGTGACCCGGGCGAGGGCGATCTCGGTGACGTCGAGCTTGTGCTTGGAGATGAGCCCGAGGAGCAGGTCGAACGGGCCCTCAAAGTTGTCGAGATGGACCTCGAAGCCGGGCGGCCTGCCGGCCGGCGGACCGCCCGGCACGACCTCGAGACCACCGGTCACGGTGGTCTCGGGCGGTGCGGACGGGGCAGCAGGCACGGGAGGTAAGCCTACGTCCTGCACCTGGGGTGTCAGGCCGCGTCGCCCCTGGCGATGAGCTCACGGGCGAGGAGCCGGTAGGCATAGGCGCCCGAGTGGCTGCTGGCGTAGCTGGTGATCGGCTCGGCGGCGACCGAGGCGTCGGGGAACTTCACGGTCCGGCCGATGACGGTGTGGAAGACCTGGTCGCCGAACGCCTCGACGACGCGGGCGACGACCTCACGGCTGTGGAGCGTGCGGGGGTCGTACATCGTCGCGAGGATGCCGTCGATCTCCAGGCCGGGGTTGAGCCGGTCCTTGACCTTCTCGATCGTCTCGACGAGCAGTGCGACGCCGCGCAGCGCGAAGAACTCGCACTCGAGCGGGATGACCACGCCGTGCGCCGCGGTGAGCGCGTTGACCGTGAGCAGTCCGAGCGAGGGCTGGCAGTCGATGAGCACGACGTCGTACTCGTCGAGGACGGGGCGCAGCGAGCGGCCGAGGATCTGCTCCCGAGCGACCTCGCTGACGAGCTGGACCTCCGCGGCGGACAGGTCGATGTTCGCCGGCAGCAGGTCGACGCCGTCCATCGGCGTCGGCCGCAGGACGTCGCGGACGTCGACGCTTCGGTCGAGCAGGAGGTTGTAGACGGTCCGCTCGAGGTCGTGCGGGTTGATCCCGAGGCCGACCGAGAGCGCGCCCTGCGGGTCGAAGTCGACGAGCAGGACGCGGCGCCCGTACTCGGCGAGCGCGGCGCCCAGGTTGATCGTGCTGGTCGTCTTCCCGACGCCACCCTTCTGGTTGCACATGGCGATGATCCGGCCGGGCCCGTGCGCGGCGAGCCGCGCGGGGACGGGGAAGTTCGGCATGGGCCGACCTGTCGGCCCGACCCCTCCGGCGCTCAGGCCGTCGAGCCCGTCACCGACGTCGAGGGCCAAGGCGGCACTCTCCTGCGTCTGGTTCGTCACGACCGGTCCCATCTTCGGTGTCCCTCGCTCGGCACGCACATCCCGGGGGAAGTGCCGCGCGGCGACGGCCAGGACGTGCCACGACGATCCTCCCGCGTGGGTGCCCTCGGCGCAGCGAGGCTAGTCGGCGCGTCGCGAGGCACTCAAGGCGCGACGGCCGCGGTTCAGGACGCAAGGGCCGGTTGAGTGACGATTAGTGGTCATTCAGTCACGCAGTGTCGAGGGCGGGTTCCGCTCAGGCCCACGAGACGGTGACCGGCTCACGACGGTCCCACTGCCCTCGGGTGGCTGGCCGCGTAGACCTCGCGCAGCGTCTCTGGAGCGACCTTCGTGTAGATCTGCGTCGTCGTCACCGACGCGTGACCGAGCAGCTCCTGGACGACGCGGACGTCGGCGCCGCCTTCGAGCAGGTGCGTCGCGAACGAGTGCCGCAGCGTGTGCGGGCTGACCCGGCCGGCAAGCCCGGCCCGCTCGGCCCCCACCTGGAGCACGGCCCAGGCGCTCTGCCGGGAGAGGCGGCCGCCGCGGGTGTTGAGGAACAGCGCCGGCGTCCCCAGGCCTCGGCCGGCGAGCGCCGGCCGGACCCGGACCCGGTAGGCCTCGAGCGCGGCGACCGCGAAGCTGCCGACCGGGACGATGCGCTCCTTCTCGCCCTTGCCGCGCAACCTGGCCAGCCCGGCGTCGAGGTCGACGTCGTCGACGTCCAGCCCGACCGCCTCGCTGATCCGGGCGCCGCAGCCGTAGAGCAGCTCGAGCATCGCCCGGTCGCGCAGGCTCGACGGCGTCCCGGGCACCGCCACGGCGTCGAGCAGCCGGGTCACCTCGGCGACGGTGATGGCCTTCGGCAGCCGCTTGGGCGTGCTCGGCGGCCGGACCTCC
>Ga0209798_10001760_pt1 | contig 12877 bp, 12 predicted proteins | sample DOMMetBare3Fresh_FD_187475 | JGI IMG/M metagenome (GOLD analysis project Ga0209798, IMG submission 187475) | Wetland sediment microbial communities from St. Louis River estuary, USA, under dissolved organic matter induced mercury methylation -... | ecosystem: Environmental > Aquatic >...
CTCGAGGGCGGATTCTTCCTCACGCCTCCCTCTTCACAATCGTTTAGAGTTGCCTGATGACTACGCCGCAGACGACATCGCAGACGACGTTGAAGGTTCTGATATTCGGAGCCTCATTGCGCGCCGACTCTTTGAACCGAAAGCTCGCCGCGCTCGCCGCGCGCGTCGCAGCCGCGACGGGCCCGACGGTCGACCACGCCGAGATGCGCAACTTCGATGTCCCATCCTACGACGGAGACGCTGAGAAGACTGCGGGCATCCCGACGGGCGCGACGGAGCTGAGGCGCCGGCTGATCGAGTGCGATGCGTTCATTATCGCGTCGCCCGAATACAACGGGTCCATGCCGGGCATGTTCAAGAACGTCATCGACTGGACGTCTCGCTTCCGGCCGCAGCCATTTGACGGCAAGCACGGCCTGCTGATGAGCGCGTCGCCGTCGATGATGGGTGGCAATCGCGGGTTATGGGCGCTGAGAATGCCGCTCGAGCATCTGGGCGCACGCATCTATCCAGACATGTTCTCGCTGGCGCAGGCGCACAAGACACTGCTCGACGGCGACATTCCCGACGCGGCGTTACGCGCCCGCTTCGACAGCACCGTGCGGGCGTTTCTGTCGCTTGCCGAGGCGGCACGGCACTACCCCTGCCTCAAGCGTGCCTGGGTCGAGTTCCTCGGCCAGCCGCCTGACCCGGCCGCCGATCGCGTCGACCCGGTCAGTGCCAGCTAAAGCTAGTTTGATCGGCCGCGGCGTGAGGCGTCGGACATGTTCTTCCGGCCAAGCTCCGCCAGTTTGACGACGCCACTCTCGAGTGCCGGGCTGGCATTGTGAACGCAGGAACGCGGCTGGAGGCTCGCGGAACGTGCGAGGCGCGGCGCAACGAGTATCTCCCGCCGTTTTCGTTGAACGAGCCGACGCGGAGCTTTGACCGGAAAATGGAGCGGTTGGCGAACGATCTTCTGACGGGCCGGAGCGACGTTTTCCCGGCGAGCTGAGCCGAAAACGGCGGGAGATACTCGTTGCGATAACCCGCGCCGAGCCATCACGTAGAATGCGCCGATGCGAATCACCTTCGCCAAGGCTACGGTGGTCAAGACGACGACACGGTTAGTCCTCTTGATCACGTTCTGCGCTCTGTTCATCGTGCGGCTTACCGCCGCTCCAACCGACCTCACGGTCACACTCGGCGAGCTCGTCGTCGAGCATCCGACGCTGATCAATCTCGGCTTCGAATGGCACATCGATGGCGATGCGAATCGCAACGCCGCGGTCGACGTCTCATTTCGAAAACCCGGCGAGACCGCATGGCGCAAGGCGATGCCGCTGATGCGGCTGCAGGGCGAGCAGACCTGGTCGCGCAACACGTGGAACCTCGTGGCGCCAAATGCGTTCATGGGCAGCATTCTCGATCTCAAGCCTGGCACGGCCTACGAAGTGCGGATGGTGATCAGCGATCCCGACGGCGTCTCGAGACCGGCGGCAAATGCGACAAAGACAATCACGGTGCGCACTCGACCCGAACCCAAAGTCGCGGAAGGCGGAAAGACGTATCACGTCTATCCGACCAAGTGGAAAGGCGTGAAGATCGAGCCGGCGTTCGAAGGCATCATGTGCGCCTACAACTACTACTGCGGCGCCGGCGATACCGCGCCCGGCGGACGCCCCCGCGTCAAACCCGGCGACGTCCTCCTCGTCCACGCCGGCACCTACGCGTATCACTGGGAGTTCTACGGCAACCAAACCACCGTCAACGCGACGACGACGTTCGAGGGGACGTATTACCTGACGGCGGATGGCACCGCGGAGAAACCGATCGTGATCAAGGCCGCCGGCGACGGCGAGGTGATCATCGACGGCCGCAACAACTTCAACCTGTTCAACGTGAAGGCCGCCGACTACAACTACTTCGAAGGCATCACGTTCCGGAACACCAAAATCGCGATCTGGGCAGGGACCCAGTTCATCGCCGGCTCGAAGGGATTGACGATCAAGAACTGCCGCTTCGAAGACGTCGGCATGGGCGTCTTCACCAACAACTCGAATTCGTCTGACTTCTACATCGCCGATTCCGTGTTCCTCGGCCGCAACGATCCGAAACATTTGACCGGATGGACCGGACCGTTCTGGGAACAGTTCCGCGACGTCGAAGGCCAGGAATACCCGCCGGTGATGGAGTCCTACACCGGCATCCGCCTCTACGGCCCCGGCCACGTCGTCACGCACAACTACGTGGCGGATTTCCACGACGGCATCGATACCGACTACTACGGCATGCCCGATGGCTCGCATCCGATCGACGGTCCGACCTATCCGTCGCGCGACATGTGGGATCGCCGGCCCTCGTCCATCGACATCATCGAGAACTACATCACCAACGCGCACGACAACTCGATCGAGATGGACGGCAGCATGCACAACGTCCGCGTGATGCGGAACATGCTGATCAACTCCGCCTCACACCCGATGAGCACGCAGCCTTCCGGCGGCGGGCCGGTCTATTTCATCCGCAACATCGTCTTCAACGCGCCCGGCGGCTCGACGCGCATCACGAACGGATCGCCTGGCGTCCTCTTCTACAACAACACCATCGTCACGGACACGTCGGCCGGAGCGGGGGCGAACTTGCACTGGCGCAATAACTTGATCCTCAGCGCGAACGCATTGGCGACGCTGTTCAGTGTCAACAGCAACACGAGCTACTCGTCGTCGGACTACAACGGATTCGCGCTCAATGTCGGTCCGAACGTTTCAAGCGGTTCAAGTGGTTCAAAGGAAGAGGCGTTTGCGTTCGCGTGGAACACGCCACCAGCCGGCGCAGTGAGAGTCGGCGCCGAGGATGCGAAGCTCGAAACGCATCGCTACGCGACGTTTGCGGAGTATCAGAAAGGAAGCGGTCAGGATCAACACAGCGTGCTGCTCGACTACGACATCTTCGTGAAAGTGCCGAAGCTCGATGGAAAGGACCTCGCCACCGTGCAGCGGCTCTACAAGGCCGAGGATCTTGACTTCCGGTTGAAGCAGGGAGCGGCTGCCATCGATCGCGGTGTGGAGTTGCCGAACATCACAGACGGATTCAACGGCAAGGCGCCAGACATCGGAGCACTGGAGCTCGGGAAGCCGCTACCGATCTACGGACCGCGGCCGAAACAGTCGCTTGTGAGCCGGCGCGAACGCGCTTGGGCCGATCAGCATCAGCCTCCGGGCTCACTCCGTAGGGCTACCAACTCGCCGCTCGCGTCTGACTCTCGCTGCACGGCTCGCCGCGAGTTGCGGCCAAAGACCCGACCGTCGGGCCGCCCATTCTTACGCTGCGGCCACCCTAGTGGCCCTCGGCCCTCCTCCCGCCCGACTGCGTTCGCCCTTCGTCTGACACTGATCGGCCTTGCGCGCTGCAGTGCGCCGGCGCGGGCCGGACGCCAGTAGGTCCACAGCGAGCGAATTCCACCGGGAGCCGGGAGCTACCGCGTTCTGCGCGCACGGGGCACCAACAGAGTCCCGGCGGGCAGGTTTCTGGCAGGCAAGATCGATGGTCGCAGCGCAGGTGCACGCTCGACCATCGATTTGCGCAGGCGTAATGAGCGAGCGGAGGAGCTATTGGCGTCCGGACTCCACCGCGCCGGCGCTAACGGCGCGGTCCGTGCAGGTGGTACGCAATTGTTGCTCTCTGTTGCATCGAAGACGACGATGCTAGAGTCGCGGAATGAGCTTGGAACATCTCTCTTCCAAGATCGACGCGCAGTTCGCGACGATCAAGGCAAGGTTCGCCGGCATCGATGCCAAGATCGCCAACCTGGATTCGAAGATCGCCGGCCTCGACAAGAAACTCGACGAGGGATTCGACGCGGTGAAAGCGCGCGACGAGTTGATCCGGGTTCGGATGACAATAGATACGGAAACGTCGAAGGAGTAACGCGATGTCGATGAAGGAAGTGTCCCGTCAGATCGCTGAGTTGAGCTCGCAGTTCAAGAAACTCGACAAGAAGTTCGACGAGGGATTCAACGCGTCAAAGGTCCGGGACGAAGAGCTCATGGGCCTGATGAAGTTCGGGCTGGAAGCGCGTGAAGCGCTGCGAGAATCGGTTGATTCGCGCTTCGACGAAGCGGATCGAAAACATAACGAGCAAATCGGCCTGCTTAAGGACGTCGCTCGTCACCTGAGCAGCCCCAAATAGCGCCCGACGGGATAGAATGAACGGATGGTTTTGACCCCGAACGATGTGGGTGTCCTTGTAGAACATACCGTGTGGCAGCGCGGCAAGGTCATCGAGATTCTCTCCCCTTACGCAATCATCCATTTCCCAGCCCTGGCCGACTCGCCACAAGGCCCTCAGCGCAAACTCCGAGAAGACGCGGCGCAGCTCACGAAGTCCAGCGTGCAGAGCGACCCCGCCCTGGATGCGATCGAGACCGGCCCCGGCAAGCCGAAGAAAATCTCCAAGCGCAAGGTCAAGGACCTGCAGAACCTGCTGCACGAAACGTTGCAGTGGTTCGAGTCGACGTATCCCGCCAAGTTTGACGATGAGAAGTTCGTCGACAACGATGTGCGCAACAAGCGCGCGGCGGCGGAAGTGTTCCAGGTGAACTTCGGCGAAGGCCGCGGCGCGACAATGGTGGATGAAGGCAAGCACGCCGAAATCGCCAGCACGCTCGACGGCATGTATCGCGCCACCAACATCCTGTCGCCCTTCGAAGTGAAGGCCGTGCACAAGGCGTTCGTGAAGGGTGATGAGTCCGCGACGAAGGTGCTGGGCTTCACGCTGGCGTTCGTTGCCAATCCCGGACAGCAGACTTTCAAGGCGATGGCGGAAGCGGTGAGCCAGCTCCCCGCCGACGGCGGCAAGGTGCACACCTGGCCGATCGTGACGCTGCTGCCCTTCCTGGCGGATCCGAAACGCTTCCTGCCGCTCAAGCCGACCAACACGGAGCTAATCGCCGCGCGCATGGAAGTGAACTTGAAGTACGACACGACGCCGAATTGGGAAACCTACGACGCGTTCCTGCGCATGAGCAACACGCTGTTGGCGCGCCTCGCCCAGATCGGCGCGAAGGACATGATCGACGTGCAGCAGTTCATGGCGATTACGAAAGACCTCGACTAACGAAGAGCGCGAAGAAAAGGCAACCACGAAGACACGAAGCGCTCGAAGGAAGCACGAAGAAGCCTTTTTGGTACGGATGCATTTGAAGTCTTCGGTTTCTTCGCGTTGTTCTTCGTGTCCTTCGTGGTTGCATTTGCATTGGAGAGGGATATGAATCGACGCGAGTTCCTCGTCGGCGCGGGTAGCATGGCCTTCGCGGCGAAGCCGTTGGTCGCCGCCGCGCAGGTGCCGGTTCGCGAAGGCGTATTCCCCTCATCCGTTCGCCTCCACTTTCCTTCTGCCTCCACCGAAACCTATCTGAATTCTGCCTCGATGCATCCCGTCGGCATCTTCGCTGCCGAGGCGATGAAGAACGTCATCGACTATCGCCTCTACGGCGCGGGTGAAGGGCGTTCCGACTTCGGGCCGGCGAAGCAGGAAGAGCTCAAGAAGAAATTCGGCGCGCTGATCCACGCCACTCCGGGCGAGATCGCCTACACCGCCAACACCACCGACGGCGAAAACATCGTCGTCATGGGGTTGTTCAACGGCGTGGCAGGCGCGTCTAAAGACGCGCCTCTACGTGCAAGCGGCAACATAGTGATCGACGAGCTGCACTTCACCTCGTCGCTCTACATGTACAAGGAGCTCGAAAAGAAAGGCGTCGAGCTCCGCATCGTCAAGCACAAGAACTGGAAGATCGAGCCGGAAGACATGGCGAAGGCGATCGACAAGAACACCAGGCTGGTGTCGATGGCGCTGGTGTCGAACGTCAACGGCTTCATGCACGATGCGAAAGCGGTGAGCACGATCGCGCACGCGCGCGGGGCGCATGTGTTCGCGGACATCATCCAGGCAGTGGGGGCGGTGCCGATCGATGTGAAGGCACTCGGCATCGATTTCGCCGCATCCGGCACCTACAAGTGGCTGATGGGCGAACGCGGCATCGGCTTCCTGTATGTGCGGGAAGACCTGCAGGGCCAAGTGCTGCCGACGACTCGATACGGGCATCGGCAGGTGACCAACTTCAATCGCGCGCAGCTGACATGGGAGCCCATGCCCGGCGCAGCGCGCTACGAGACCGGCGGCATCCCCGTGGTGATGGCCGCGGCCGTCAACGCCGGCATCGACTACATCAACAAGCTGGGACTCGCGAACATCCGCACGCACGCGAAGCAGCTGACGGATCGCTTACAGAAGGAATTACCGCCGCTCGGCTACAAGCCGCTGACGCCGCTCGACACGCCGACGCCGACGCTGGCGTTTGAACTGAAGGATGCGGCCGTGACGACAAAGATGCTGCAGGCGGGACACGTGGCCGGCACGGTAATCGCGAATGAGAATCGCCTGCGTCTGTCAGTGTCGGTGTTCAACACGCACGACGACATCGACCGCGCCGTCGCGGTGCTCGGCGGCAAGTTCTCGTCGATGGTCTGACGCGCAGCGTCGGCCACTTGGGCCGATTACACCTTTACACCATACAAAGTGTATCATGGTGTATGGCGCTGAATATCAAGAATACGGTGGTCGAACGGCTGGCCGCTGAGGTCGCGCGTTTGACCGGCGACAGCAAGACCGAGGCCATTCGCAAAGCGCTGGAAGAGCGTCGCCGTCAGCTCAAGGGGCCCAATGCCGATCGGCGCCGGCACGTCATCGCGTTTCTCGAGCGCAAGATCTGGCCAACCATTCCGAAGGCGCACGCCGGTCGCCGGGTGACGCGCGCCGAAAAAGATCGGATCCTGGGTTACGGCCCGGAGGGCGTATGACGATCGATTCATCCGCCCTCCTCGCGATCCTCTTTTCAGAGGCGGGAGCCCTCGATCTCGTCGATCGCATTCTTGAGGCCGACACCGCTCGGGTCGGCACCCCAACCCTGGTTGAGACGGCCATCGTCCTCAGCAGCCGCCGAGGCAAGCCTTCATTGGATGAAGTCAGGGAACTGGTCGAGGAGCTGGGCGTGACCGTCGTGTCCTTCGACGAAGCGCAAATGAGCGCAGCGGCCGATGCTTTCGAACGATTCGGCCGGGGCCGTCACAAGGCAGGACTGAACTTTGGCGACTGCCTCGCCTACGCTACCGCGTCTACGGCGCGCGACTCGCTGCTTTTCGTCGGCAACGACTTCGCGAAGACCGACATCCCTCGCACCTAGCGCGCTAGCGCTTCTTCTTCGCCGGCTTCGCAGGCTTGGCGGCCTTCGCAGCGGGCTTCGCGACAACCTTAGCCGCAGCCTTCGGCGCGGGCTTGGCGGTCTTCACCGCGGGCTTCACGGCGGCGGCCTTCGAGGCGGCAGCCTTCGCCGGCATCTTCCCTTCTTTCGCCGCGCTCTTGACTTCCTTCACCGGCGCTTTCACTTCTTTGGCAGCGCTCTTGGCTTCCTTGACGGGCGCTTTCGCGTCCTTCGCGGCTACCGGTTCCTTGCCCACCTTCACGTCAGCGGCCGCGGAGACCTTTGCGACCTTCGGCTCCTTCGGCTTCGCCACGCGCTTGGCCTTCGGCGTCGCGCCGAGGTAATGACAGGTCGAATCGCACTCGACCTTCCACGAATCGAGTTCGGGGTCGCTCTTCACTTCAGCTTTTTCGAGCAGGCCGACGCGCCATTCGAGGCGCTTGAAGCGCTCCGCTTCGGGCAATCCGCTGAAACCAACCAGCACATGCTGCGCGCTTTGACCGAAAACCTTGCCAACGCCCCATTGTGGCCGCATTGAGTGAGTGACATAAGTGCCGACACGAATCGGGTTCATGAGCTGGTTTTGATCCTGTTTGGGAGTTGTGGGATTCGCCCTATTGTGTCACGAATCCTGCCAAAACATGACGGGAACGTAAGCTAGCGCGTCCGTCCGATCCGTTGAGCCTTCCGGCGACGGACCGAGCGGTCTTTGCTGGCCTGACGGCCAAGGCTTTGCCACGCCAGCGTCATCGCCTCGCCCACGACTTCTTCCGTGGCGGCGGCAAAGATCACCATGGTCGACCCGCCGCGGCCCCAGGCGCCGGCGGCCGGCTGAAACATGCCGGGATTCTCGCGCACGAAGCGTTCCTGCTGCTCGGGGGTCAGCTTCACCATGCCCTGCTGGTTGTCGGCGTGAATGGTCGCGAAGATCTTGCCGTTGACGCGGAAGTCCGGGTGGTTCATGTGCGAACTCTCCACCGCGTCCTCCATGGCAAGGGCGAGGCGCCGGAAATCCTGAGGGGTCATGCAGTGCAAGTGTAAAGGAACCTGCTTCACTTTTACGGTTTACGTAAAAATGTAGCAGGTTCCTTTTTCATCGTTCATTTCTTTTTGCGGGAGATCACCACCAGTTCGCTGCCGCCGAGTGCAGTTTTGCCAACCGTCATGCCCAGCGCCTGGAAGCCGTCGCGGCCGAGATCGTTGGCTTCCTTCTGCAGCGTCGAGGTCTTTGAGGTCGCGATCAACTTGTAGATGTACGGCGACACCGGTGCGGCACCACGCTCGACGATCGACACCACTTCCTCGCCACCGAACGCGCTCGAGAACACCGTTTGGCCGACGTAGTCGTAGCCGTCCGCCGCGGCGTCGCTCATTTCCTTCTGCATGGTGCTGGTCTTGCTGGTGGCGAGCAGGTGATAGCGATACTTCGCGCTCGCATCGCCACTCTTCTGCATCAGGACCACGACTTCGTTGCCGCCGCCAGCCGTACTGCCGCCCATCACCACATTGAACTTGAAGCCGAGCGCACCCGCTTCATTCATCTCCTTCTCCATCGTCGAGGTCTTCGACGTGGCGAGGACCTTGTACTCAATGGACTGAGCGAAGACGGGCGACGATACGAGCAGGACGACAGCAAGAGCGAATGTTGCTTTCAACACGGAACCTCCAAAGGCGGCTGGACAGTTCCTATCTTCGCACTAGCTGGCGTGGTCGGGCGCACTGAAGTGGGTGGAGACGATGCGAATCAAGCCGATACCGCTCACGACCCACACCACGCCGAAGATCGCCGCTTGCATGGTGTTGCCATACAGCACGCTGCCGGTGCCGAACAGCGTCGAATAGACGAAGGCGCAGCCAAGGACCCAACCAAGAAGCTGCGTCGCAATGCTGTCGGGCGACGGGCCGACGCCGGCCTTCGCAGGAATCGGGCCCCACCCGGATCCTGCCGGGCGCACCAGCCGATAGAAGTTGATCAGCGTCGATTCCTTTTCGGTCTGTGTCGCCAGCGTCACGCCAATCCACGCGATCGAGGTGGCCGCGACGGTGATCAGCAGGACCGAGTTGGCCGATACCGCGTAACCGGCTTTCCCGGCGAGGAAGAATCCTACCGCCACTGCAAACGACACCGCCATCGCCGCGATTTCGCTCCACGCGTTGATGCGCCACCAATACCAGCGCAGCAGATACAGCAGGCCCGAGCCGGCGCCAATCGAGAGCAGCAATTCAAAACTCGCGCGCGCGGACTCGAGCAGGAACGTCATACCGGCAGCGAGGATCATCAGCAGCCCGGTGACGAGCCGGCCGACCATCACGTAGTGACGCTCGTCAGCGTCGGTGCGGATGAATCGCCGATACAGATCGTGGACGAGATACGACGTGCCCCAGTTGAGATGCGTCGAGATCGTCGAGACGTACGCCGCCAGCAGTCCCGCGACCATCAGGCCGAGGATGCCGTGCGGCAGGAACGTCAGCATCGCCGAGTAAGCGGTGTCGTGGCCGATCAGGCTGCGATCGAGATACGGGAACGCGCGGGCGAGATCATCGAGCGTGGGAAACACCAGCATCGACGACAGGGCGACGATGATCCAGGGCCAGGGGCGGAGGGAGTAGTGAGCGACGTTGAAGAACAATGTGCCGCCGAGCGCATCGCGCTCGCTCTTCGAGGCGAGGATGCGCTGCGCGATGTAGCTGCCGCCGCCGGGCTCCGATCCGGGATACCACACCGACCACCACGAGATGGTCAGCGGCAGGATCAACACCGACAGCGTCAACGACCAGTCGCTGAAATCGGGGAGCAGTTGCAGTGTGGAGGGAGGAATCTTTTCGATCAGCCCCGACAACCCGCCTACTTGCGGCTGCTGCACCGCGTAATAGGCAGCCGCACCAGACGCGGTCATGGCGATCACGAACTGAAAGACGTCGGTGATCAAGACGCCCCACAAGCCGGCGATCGACGCAAACGAGATGTTGATCACCGCGCAGGCGCCGAGGGTCTGCCACATCGGCCAGCCAAGGAGCACGTTGGCGATCTTCGCCGCGGCGAGATTCACCGTGGCCATGATCATGATGTTGAAGAACAGTCCGAGATAGACCGCGCGAAAGGCGCGCACGATCGCAGCCGGCTTGCCCGAATAGCGGATTTCGTAGAACTCGAGATCGGTGAGCACGCCCGAGCGGCGCCACATCCGGGCGTAGAAGAACACCGTGCTCATGCCGGTGAGCAGGAACGCCCACCACACCCAGTTGTTGGCCACGCCGTGCTCGCGCACGAGGTTGGTGACCAAGTTGGGTGTGTCGGTCGAGAAGGTGGTGGCGACCATGGAGCCGCCGATCAACCACCACGGGGCAGCTCGACCCGAGGTGAAGAATTCCGTAGTGCTCGATCCCGCACGGCGCATCAGGTAAATCGCCGGAGCGAACGACAGAACGATCGAGATAATGACGATGACCCAGTCGAGGGTCGTCAGCTGCACGAGTGAGATTCTAGTAGAATTCAGTGTCCTCGTGCCCCTCACTCCAGGACAGCGCCTGGGTTGCTATGAAATTGTGTCCGCGCTCGGTGCGGGCGGAATGGGAGAGGTGTATCGCGCGCGCGATACTCGTCTTGGACGCGACGTGGCGCTCAAGGTGCTGCGGCCGGAGATCACGCAGGAGCACGGCCGCCTCGAACGCTTCGATCGCGAAGCTCGCGCCGTCGCCGCCCTGAATCACCCTCACATCGTCACGCTCTTCTCCTCCGAGGATTCGGACGGCACGCGCTTTCTGACGATGGAGTTGGTGGAGGGGTGCACGTTGGGCGACGTGATTCCGTCGGCGGGCATGTCGTTCCCGCAGTTCGTGGAGATCGCGGTGCAGCTGTCGGACGCGCTGGCGGCCGCGCATCAGAAGCAGATCACGCATCGCGACTTGAAGCCCGGCAACGTGATGGTGTCGAGCGATGGGCGCGTGAAGGTGCTCGACTTCGGCCTCGCGCGGGTCGGCGAGATCGAGGCGCACGATCAGACCATGGCCCCGATCACGCGTCAAGGCGCAGTGCTCGGCACCATGCCCTACATGTCGCCTGAGCAGGTCGAGGGGTTGCCGCTCGATCCGCGTAGCGATCTGTTCTCGCTCGGCGTGATCTTCTACGAAATGCTGAGCGGCAAGCGTCCGTTCAAGGGTTCGTCGTCGCCGGCGCTGATCTCGGCCATTCTCCGCGATACGCCGTCGAGCGTCGGGGTCACGCGGAAGGATGTGCCCGTCGTGGTGTGCCAGCTGATCGATCGACTGCTCGACAAACGCATCGAGGCGCGGGTGCAGACGGCTCGCGAGGTCGTTCAGCTGCTGAAGCAAGTGCAACGAACGCTTGGGAGCGCTGCAGAGGGCGTGCTGGCCGCGAGCCAGCTCGACACATTTGAGGCTCCGGCGTCTGACAAGCCGCCGTCATCCTCCACCCGCGATTCGTTGGGCGTGCACCTGTCGGTGACCGTTCGTCCGTTCAAGGGCAGCTCGCAGGCCGATGCCGTGGCGATTGCGGAAGGGCTGACGACCGACATTGCCACGAGGCTGGCGCGGTTCGGATATCTGCGCGTCCTCTCACCGGCGGCGATCGAATCGCATCCTCCGCCTGTGGGTGCGCGCTACGCCGTTGAAGGCGAGGTGCGCGCGAGTGGCAGCACGCTGCGCGTGAGCGCGCGACTGGTCGACCTGTCCACCAGCCTGCAGGTATGGGCGCAGAACTTCGATCGCAACATCGCCGACGGTACGTTCGAGATCCTCGACGATGTGGCGGATTGCATCGCGGCAACGGTTGCCGACTCCGGCGGTGAGCTGATCCGCGCGGTGGTGGCCGCCAATCCGGCAGCGGCTGCATCGCCACAATTGCGCTTTGCGCTGTACCTTCAGAACTTCACCGCCGACGAGCATGCGCGCCTGCGCGACGCGTTCGAGGCGATGGTGGCGCAGGAGCCTGATCACCAGAGCGCGTGGGGATACCTGTCGCTGATCTATTGCCAGGAGATCACGTTCGGTTTCAATCAGCGGCCCGATCCGATTGCGCGGGCGCGGAGTGCCGCGAATCGCGCCATTACGGTTGATGTCACGAATCAGCGCGGCTGGTTTGCGCACGCCATGTCGGCGTTCCTCGCTCACGACGAGGTGGCGTTTCGTACTGCCGCTGAGCGCGCGGTCGAGCTGAATCCGATCAGCGTGGTGACGCTGGCGACGTCGGGCATGTTCTTCTGTTACTCGGGCGATGCGAAACGTGGCGCCGAGCTGCTCCGCAAGGCGATGTCGCTCAATCAGCATCACCCCGGCTGGTATCACACGGTGTTGTTCGCCGACGCCTACATGTCGGGCGATGCGGAGGTCGCGCTCAAGCACGCCAATCTCATCACCATGCCCACCCTCCGCACGGCGGGCTTGTACGTGGCGGCGGCCGGCGGACGATTCGGCCGCGTTGATGAATCGCGGCACGGCATCGACGCCTGGGTCCGCGCCAACGGCAAGGCGTTCGACACCAACGAAGCGCGGATGATCCTGAAGGGGTGGATGTGGGAAGGTCCGCTCCTCGATGCGTTGATGGACGGCCTGGTGAAGGCGCAACAACTGGGGGCTGCATCAACCGGCGGGGGTGATGCGTCGATCGCCGTCAT
>Ga0209798_10001763_pt1 | contig 12865 bp, 16 predicted proteins | sample DOMMetBare3Fresh_FD_187475 | JGI IMG/M metagenome (GOLD analysis project Ga0209798, IMG submission 187475) | Wetland sediment microbial communities from St. Louis River estuary, USA, under dissolved organic matter induced mercury methylation -... | ecosystem: Environmental > Aquatic >...
CGGGCACGTCCCCATCTCTGGGCCGATCTCAAGACCAAGTGGCGTGGCCTCCGCATGGCCTTGGGCTTCCCGAGCCCGGGGACCTCGCCGGCCATCCAGCAGGAGCGGGGCTTGAATCGGGACGCGACGATCGCTTACAAGAAGAGCGAGGGCGCACGATTGCGGGACAAGTAGAAGTCGTGGCCAGGCCGCTCTGGCCTGAGCCGCGCCTCGCGTCGCCGAACTGGCTCACCTTCGCCTCGGGCTCTCGTTCTGACGGCCAGCCCCACGAGATGTCAGGCGTGATCCGCGACTGCCGTCACGCCCTTCTTCCGGGCGCAGTGTGCACAGCAGTAGAACGTGTTGTTAGCCTCGATCCCGTGTCCCACAATCTTGCATCCGCAGTGATCGCAGGCAGGCGCCAAGCGATGGATGGCACATTCGAAGCTGTCGAAGGTATGGGTCTGACCCGCGGCGACGACCTGAAAGGACAGGTAGTATTCGTTGCCGCAGACTTCACAGGCAGCCATGGGAACCTCCTTGGAAGGGGCAGCCTAATTCTGCCACCCTCGAACACTGCCCCAGCAACAAGATGTACGCCAGCGGTCTAACGCTCGCACTTCAGCGGCGCGCGAAGCGCGGCCGCTGCAAGCGCTGGTTGGGCCGATTCCGGAGAGAGCCCATCCTCACGATAAACTCCGGGCGATGGCTTCGATCGGCTTGATGCCCTGTCCGAATCGCGCGATGGCGTCGCGGTGCTTCGCCAACTCGCCGTACGCGATGAAGCGAACATCGAGATCGACCACCCGACTGAAGGCAGGACGCTTCAACTGTTCACGGACGTCAGCCTCGCGGGCATCGGGGGCGACTAGGAACAGGGACTGGCCGGCCTGACCCAAACCGAGCGCAAGATCCAGCATCCGTATGATCCCGGAGTAGATCGACGTCGTGTGTTCGACCTCGAACGCGGCTGTTACCCGACCGGTTGTCGCTTCAAGCCACAGTACGTCGATCAACCGGATCGTCTCGACCGCCTGCGCGTGTTCCAGCGGTTCGGGGAGGCGGCTGAGGCACCCGTCACCCAAATGCCCCACACCGCAGGGACGGTTCCGGTCGTTGCTCGCGACCCACACTCCGAATCCCAGAGCTATCCCCAGGTCCCGCAGCCACCCCTGGATCTCGGTGTGCGTGCGATCCTCGTCGCGAGCGGCTTGAATCGCACGGTTGATTCGGTCTGACTCGGCCCGGATCTGAGCAAGATCCTGCTCCCATCCCGCGAGCGCAGCGGCATCCGAGCCGCGTGGCGGCGGCGGATACCTGCCCGACCCGACATCGAACAGAGCGCCCGCGACTGCGCCGAGATCGTTCGACAGAAGGTCCCGATACTTCGTGTTTAACTCAAGAATCCCGCGGCGCATCGCCAAGTATTCGTCCCACCGGCCGAGCTTCACCTTGGCCCCCGTCACGGCGTTGTAGCCATTCACGATAGCGGTGTTGAAGGGCGGAATCACAGTCGGGTGAAGGAAGTAGAGGAGATTGGCAGCGGCGGGCCCGAGGCCCTTGATCGTGGCGCGGTCGAGGGCCTGTATGGCCCCGATCACTTGAGCCTCCTCGCCGGCACAGCAGGCGCAAGTCTGGAGGAACCGGGCGAACGCGAGCTGATTCGGACGGTTCTCGTAGATGTCGGGGATGCGCAGTTTGGGCTTCCAGAGGAAGGCGTGGTCGGCGCCGCGGAAGATCTGTCTCTGCTCCGCGATGGACCCGACGACCGTCTCTAGCGAGGAGCCCTTGTAGACGTTGCCGAACGTGTCCGCTTCAATCTCGGCGACCACCGCCGAGATACTCCGCCGGATTGAGCGGAAGTTCTTGAGCCGCTCTTCCCACAGGAACCACGTGCGGTAGGTACCAGACGGGTCCTCACGCCAACGACTGAGGAGGCCACGAACCGGGTCGGGTGTGGAACTCTGCGGGTCAGACACGCTCGTCAACCTCTTCCCGCGCGGGCGATCGAATCATCCGAATCGGCCCAACTACTACTTCGATGTCTGGGCTGTCCCCGCTATGCTAGCGCCTGCAGCCGCATCCGGAAAGCCTGCAAGACCCGGAGCTCCGCCAGACTCCGCATCCCCGGTTGACGAGGCAAGCCAGGCGGTAGGGAGCGTGGCCGGGCGAGGATTGACGATCCCGCTGGTCGTGTTTGACAGCCCCCCATGGGCGCCGTAAGGTAGACCCTGTTACCACGACAAAGGCACACCCGGCGAAAGCCGGGGCCGCAAAGCCACGGGTCCTCGCTCTCCTCCGCGACGCCGGCCTCCGGGCCAGCTCCTGACGCCACGAAGGACCCCACGACCGCCGAGCCGCCGAAAGGCTGGCTCGGCGGTTTGTGATTTGCCAATCCCGACGACGCGGAAGCAAGGAGGAGCTCATGCAGACACGCACAGAACCCGTCTTCACCGCGCAGGATGAGGCCGCGCTCCGCGGAATGTTCGATGCTGCTGCCCGCCACGTCCTGGCTGGCGACTGGGCCAGCTGGGCGGGGATGTATTCCGAGGACGGGTCCTTCAAGCCGGCCAACGGTCCCGCGATCAAGGGCCGGCCCAATATCCTGGCGTGGGCCCAGGGGTTGCCGAAGGCGGAGGCCCTGTCGTTCCAGAAGGTGGAGGTCTGGGGCGAGGGCAACATTGCTTATGGCACGAGCGGCTACACGTTCAAGTTGAATGGTCTGCCTCCTGATGCCGGCAACCAGCTGGTAGTCTTCCGGAGGAGCACTGGCGCTCCCTGGAAACTGGTGGCAGCCAATGTCAGCTCGAACCTTTCGCAGGCACCCGCCACCAAGTGAGTGCAGGAGTCCGGCAAACCCGCGCGCTGCCGAGGTGTGTGAGTCCGCTCAGGAGGCCCCAAGGCCTTTGAATCGCGCGACGCTCGTCGAGAACGAATCACTCCGGCGCAGAAACAGGAACTCATCAGCCGCCTCACCGAGGCGGTCGTGTCGGTATATGGTGAGGCCATGCGCCCCAACACGTGGGTGCTGATCGAGGAAATCAAGAGCGGCCAGTTCGGCGCGGGAGGTCACGGCATCACCACGGAAGCGATGCAGGCGCTGATCGCCGGCGAGCCAGCAGGTGTGACGTAGGTGTGGCATTGGCGAGTGCTGACAGCTTTCACCCCGAGCCTCTCCTATGAGGAGCTGAAGGGGAGTACGCGCCAAAAGGGCTGTGTGGCAGCTGAGCCACTTGGAGGTTGTCGTTGGCAGCGGAGACTGCCCGGCGATCTTGTATCGAACCGGTAAGACGCCGGAATGAGCGGGGCAGCGTCTGCTCTTGTCGGGGAACCCCAGGAATCCTCATGCACGTCTGGAAGGGGGCAGTATGAACGTCTACTCTGGCGTACTGTATCGCCCAGCAGGCCAGATCCTCATGTGTTACGCGGCCGTCCTTGCTGCCTGCGCCAAGTCGAATGACCGGGCTGCCGAAGAAGCCACTACACGCGACACAGCGGCAACGGCCCCCGTCGCAGCGGTCCCCGCCGCTCCGGCTCCCTCCGGGACGATTTCACTCGTGGATGTCGCGGGGCGATGGAAGATGCGCTCGACTGATGAGTCGGGAGGTAACGCAGTCGATGTCGAACTCGTCGCTACCACGGACTCCCACTGGACAATCGTCGGCCAAGGCCGGAAGCCGATTCCGGAGCGCGTCGTGGCTGTTGCGGGTGACAGCATCGTGACCGAGGCTGGTCCCTATGAGAGCTTCATCCGCAAGGGGATCCAGGTCAGGACGCACGACGTGCTCCGACTGCAGGGCGGCAAACTGGTAAGCAGGTTTGAAGCGCGATACGCGCTCAAAGGCGGCGACTCGGTGGCTCAGCGGCGAAGTGAAGGAACACGCGTGCCCTGAGAGCGTCGGCATCCAAGCCCAGGAGGGCTACCCATGTCCTCAAGACTCCCACAATTCGGTGCTGTCTCCTGCTTCTTTCTCACCACCCTCTGTGGAGGCGGAGGCGACAGTCCCAAAGCAAGTACCGGCGCTCCTCGATCCGTGCCGGCGGCCAGCACACCGAAGATCGACGCCTGCTCACTCCTCACGGCCGAGGAGATCGAGGCCGTCGTGGGGTGGAAACCAGTGAAGGCGGAGCCGAGCTCCTACGGCGGGACGGCGGTGTGCAACTTCTACGGGCCCAAGGGCTTCTCCCAAAGTGTGACCCTTCTAGTCGCTCCCGGCATGCCGAAAGTGGCGAGCTCGGCCGAGATGGCCGATTGGCGTCGCAAGCAGACCGAGGGGTACGGTGACGTGAAGTTCATTATCGAGCCGGTCGAGGGGCTGGGGGTCCCCGCTATCCGGAACGAGATCGAGGGAAGCGGCTCCGCCGCGATCGAGGTAGCGGCGAAGGGCATGCTCCTCGACGTCAGCAGCACCAGCCTGGAGGAGGCGAAGGCGTTGGCGGCGAAGGCGATCGCCCGGTTGCCGTGAGGCAGGCTGAGTACGAGTGTTGTGGCTCGGTTGGGCAAGCGCACCGGAACGCGGTTCCGATGGTGAGCCGCCAGTGCTCTAAGCGCCGAGGCAACCTCATGCCGCCTGCTGCTCGGCCGGGCCATCGAGCATTTCGCACGCTTCACCAGTGCCCGGCTGGTGTCTTTCCTGCGATTTCGCCTGGAGAACTGCCTGGAGTGTTCGCTGGAGTTTTGCCGCATCCGTATCCGAGCGCCCTGTCACCGTCCTCGTCGCAGAGGACGAGGACCCCTTGCGCCGGCTGGTGAGCCGGCTGCTGGGGGATGAGGGCTACCGCATCCTGGAGACTCGGGACGGCGGGGAGGCGCTCCACTTGGCGCGCTTAGCGTCGCCCTACCTGCGTCTCGTGGTGGCCGATGTGGTCATGCCGGGGATGGACGGGTGGGAACTTGGCCGGCGTCTCGCGATCGACTGCCCGGCAGTACCAGTGGTCTACATGTCGGCGTACCCCCGCGCGGACATCTTCCATCGCGGCGAGCCGAGCCCCTCCGTTCCATTCCTCGAGAAGCCGTTTGCGCCCGAGGTCTTCCTCAAGACCGTGCGGGAGCTGCTCGAGCGGGCGGGCACCCTCCCCAAGGACTCTCCCACCACGTCCGCTCCGTCGTCGCTTCACTAACACTTCCTCGCGGCACGTCTGGCTTTCACATCTCCAGGTGCGCTGCCCACACGGCCCCAGACCTCGAGTTGGGCGGTTCGCCAAGGCAGCCTGGTCCTGTCGACGCGCCGAGCTAGCATCGGTGCAACCCGCGGTCCATATTGAGCTACGACTCCTCAGAAAGAAGTGCAGGGTACCCTGCTCCCGGCAGGTGCCATATGGACGCGGCTCTCGCCACTCCCCACGGCCCGATCTGGCACGGGGCCACCGTGCTGGTGGTGGACGACGAACCGTCCATCCGTCAGGTCGTCCGCCGCACGCTCGAAGCCGAAGGCTTTCAGGTTGAAGAGGCTCCGGACGGCGCGTCCGCGCTGAGACTCGTTCAAGCGCGGGCCGAGCCGTTCGATTTGGTCCTGACCAACCTCTCGATGCCACACATCGATGGGCGTCAGCTCTCGGAAACGCTGACACGGTATCGGCCGGGCGTCGCCCTCCTCTGCATGTCCGCCGATCCCGACGCGGTGCCGCATGTCGTGTCCTCGGACACGCCCGTTCGGGTGCTGCTCAAGCCATTTACCCCCGACGACCTCTACCGCGCGGTGCGTGACGCCATCAGCCGCGCCACCGATCTTGGTGCCGTTGCTGAGGCAGAGATTGTCCGGGCGCACGCCGGATTGAGCAAGCTCGCATCGGCGCTTGAAGAGAGTCGGACCATGCGGGTGCAGACAATCGATCTCGTGGTCGCTGCCCGTGAGCTGCGGCGGGCGGCCGCGCAAGACTGATGCTGGTGGCGCGTGTGGTTTGCACACTGCCTGGGCAGCACTCTGGCCCAGGGTTGAGGCTCGGTCGACTCCATGCGGCTAGTCTAGCACTGGCCGCTCTTCTGGAGTCAAGGGGAGTCCGAGCGATGCAACGAACGGAGGCACGGGACACGCTGGCGGTGCGGTGCACGACGGCGCGGCCTATCGCGACGGCCAGCGTGCCATCACCACCACCCGAAAGCTGCGCGCAGCCTGACGCGATTTACACACCTATTGACAGGACCGCCGGCGCCCAGTGGACGGTCGTCAAGCCTGAGCCGGGTAGTCGCGTCTGGGGCACGGCGACCCATGTCTTCGTGCTCACCGACGCTGCCGTGTTGCACGGGATCCGGTGAGAGCCGGTTCGCGAAGTTGTTTGACCAACGCCGCCGCCGCGGGTTCGGAGGACGCGGGATTCTGACCCGTGATGAGATTGCCGTCGGTAACGACGTGTGGTGCCCAGTCTTCCGCTCTCGAATACTTGCCGCCGCTCTGCTTCAGCATGTCCTCCACCAGGAAGGGGACGATGTCGCTGAGGCCGGCCGCCGCCTCCTCGGAATTGGAAAAGCCGGTCACCGATCTTCCGCGCGGCAGGGGAGAGCCGTCCTGGGCCTTGGCGCGACGGAAGACCGCGGGGCCATGGCACACCGCGGCGACCGGTTTATCCGCGGTATATAGTGTTTCCAGTAGCTTGATTGAGTCGTTGTCTTCCGACAGGTCCCACAGCGGTCCGTGCCCGCCGGGATAGAACACCGCATCGAAATCGTCGGCCGAGAGGCTCGAGAGCTTCACGGTGTTGGCGAGGGCGTTCTGTGCGTCCCGGTCACCCTTGAATCGCTTCGTCGCCGCGGTCTGTGACTCGGGATCGTCGCTCTTCGGGTCGACCGGAGGCTGCCCTCCTTTGGGGGAGGCCAGCGTGACGTCAAGCCCGGCATCCTTGAGGACGTAGTAGGGCGCCGCGAACTCCTCCAACCAGAATCCTGTCTTCTTGCCGGTGTTTCCCAACTGATCGTGCGAAGTGAGTATCATTAGGACTTTCGGCATGTTCGTTCTCCACTGATCGCTGCGGTCTGAAACTACTGGCCTATGGTGGCTGCCTATCACCGAGTGATACGAAGTTCTAATGACGGGGTGGACAGGGGACAAGAGCAGACCACGCGGGTGATGTGGTTGTTGGACTTACGCTTCGGGTCTGTTTGTCCCCTAGTTCGCAGTTGTCTCCTGTTCCGGCAAAGGCCCCCGCTCGAAGAAGAAGGGCGGGGGCCGTGGAATAGGTCAGGTTCCGAGAGCGCGAGCTTGTACCGCCGGCAAACGGGGGTGGGAGTGCCCCGTTCCAAAATAAACACTCGGGCGTGAGGGAAATGTCGTCCTCGCCTGGCTCGTGGCTGGCCGGTCTCTACTTCGAGTGTGGCTAGACCACGAACATCGCCACGGCTGCCGCAAACATGAATGCGGTGGTGAGTCCCACCATGATGCGCCCCCAGCGCGAGCTGGGCTGGTTCTGCATGAGCTTGCGATCCGACGCTACCAAGAGAATGCCGGTGAGCAGGAAAGGTGCGAGCAGCCCGTTGACGACGGCGGTCCAATAGAGCGCCTTCACCGGATTGACGTTGGCAAAGTCCATAGCGACGCCGGAGGCCATGGCGGTGGCCACGACCATGTAGAAGGCACGCGCGCCTTTGAAATGGGCGTCGATGCCCTGCCGCCAGCCAAACAGTTCTGCGAGCGCGTACGCGGCGGAGCCGCTCAGCGTCGGGATCGCGAGCAGGCCGGTCCCCACGATACCGAGCGTGTAGAGCAGCGTTGCGAAGTTTCCGGCCAGCGGCCGGAGCGCCTCGGCGACCTGTCGCGAGGTGGCCAATTCGGTCAGCCCGTGGACGTGCAGGGTAAAGGCGGTGGTGAGGATGATAAAGAACATCACGAGGTTGGAGAAAAACGTCCCGACGCCGACATCGATCTTGCGGTCGAGCAGCTCGTCCGGGGAGGCCCCCCGCCGCTCGACCAGGGTATGCCGACCGAGCGCCTTCTCCTCCTCGACTTCCTGGGATGCCTGCCAGAAGAACAGATAGGGACTGATCGTGGTCCCCAGGATCGCCACCAGCGTTGCCCAGGCATCCCGTCCCGCTGGCACGGAGGGGACAAAGGTCGCGTGGAGGACTGCGCGCCAGGGTGGCCGGATGTAAATGCCGGTGATCACGTAGGCGAACAACACGAGGGCTAACCACTTGAGCACGCGGGCGATCATGGCATACCGAAGCTGAATGGTCGCCCACGCGATGCCTGCCCCGAATAGCACCACCCAGACGTGCGAGTTCACGCCCACGAGCAGCTCCATCGCGTCAGCCATGCCGGCGAGGTCGGCACCGATATTGATCGTGTTCGCCACGAGGAGCGCCGCAGCTGCTGCGCCAAGGACGCGGCGGGGGAACTTTCGCCGCAGCGCCCCCATCAGTCCCCTGCCGGTGACCATTCCAATGCGGGCGCACATGGTCTGCACGGCGGCCATCAGCGGCCAGGTGATGAGCGCCGTCCAGAGGAGGCCGGTGCCGAGTTGTGCACCAGCCACCGAGTAGGTCGCGATGCCGGAGGGGTCGTCATCGGCTGCGCCCGTGATGACGCCCGGTCCGAGCACACCCCAAATGCGCCTGGAAATCGAGCGCACCCGCTGCAACATCGACTTGGGCGGCCGACTTCCCTGCCGAGGAACAGCGCTCACTTCAGGGCGACGAGGTGGTCGCGCAGGAGATCGCGCGCGCGCCAGACCGTGGCCATGCCGCCGCGGCCGAGCTCGCGCCCGAGCACGTAGCGCTCGGCTAGGTCCGTCTGGAGTTGGTGGCGAGGATCGCTCACCCGGGGACCTGGGTTAGGGAGAGGGACCCCCTGAACATACCGCGGCGGCGGGGTAGCGGCGCGGAAGGGCCTGCCTCCCCCGCTCGGAGCCCCCGGGCAGATTTGATCGTATCGGTCGACCACTCCTCCAGCAGGGCTTCGGGCGACGCCCACTTTGGCGTGTAGAGCTGGCGCCGCCACCATTCCTGGGAGAAGACCCAGGCTGCCCAGTGCGCGGCCGACGCGGCTTGGCCCTTCAGCGGACGGGTGCGGTAGTTCCCGTCAGCGAAGGCGGCATCGGTCTGCCAGGCGCGGATCCCGGCCTCCAGAAAGACCCAGCCGTGCGGGTACGTCTTCGCCGTGCCGCACCAGGCCACGATGCGGTCCATGAACGCCGGATGGCTGACGGCCCACTGGAGCGCCTGCTGGGCACCCATCGAGTAGCCAGCCACCGCCCGCAGGTGCTGTATGCCGAGCCGCTCCGTCAGCAGCCGATAACTGGCAGCGACGTTGTCGCGGATGGTCACCTGGGGGAATCGCGGACCATCGAATGGCGGCGGGGTGTTGCTCGGGCTGGAGGAGCCGCCGCTGCCGAACATCTCGCTCAGCACGACGAAGTAGCGCGTCGTGTCGAGCCCGCCTCCGGGGCCGAGCAGGAAGTCGTAGCCGTGATGGTTTCCCCCGGCGTACGACGGAACCAAGATCGCGTTGCTGTGCGCCGTGTCGAGCGTGCCTGCGGTCGTGTAGAGGACCCTCGCATCCGACATGATGGAGCCGCTCTCGAGCTGAAGGTCGCCAAGCTCGAAGAAGTGGTGCTCGGGGTGCGGGGGCTGTTGCGCGAGGAGCCCGGGCGGGCGACTCAGGAGAACGACGAGAGCGCAGGCGGCGGTTCTGGTCGGGCGCATGGCACCTCCACGAAACACGGTCGGATCGGACCAGCACGTCGTGCGCTCATGGCGGGGGCGGTGGAGCGTTCGGCTCCCCACGCACGGGCTGATCGGGAACGTTGGCAGGAGCGTGCGACCTGGGTTCCCCGTTCAGCGTATCCGTGGGGACCACGGGTCCCTGGGTGCCGCCGTAGGTCGCGTGGCGGCAGGCGCCAGTCGCGAGTAGGAGAGCGACCACCAGCAGCACCGCGTTTCTCATAGCACCTCCTTCTGGCGCGCGGCATCCAAACGGTTCGAAGCCAAGGCCGACCGAGGATCACTCAAGATTTGGTGGACGGCACCAGCCCAATGTCCCGCACCAGCTCCGCGAACCGCGGGTCGTCGCGAATCCCGTCGTACCAGGTTGCCACGTTGATCCAGATGAGCAGAAAGGACCGCTCCTCATACGCCCGCCTCAGCCAGCGAAAGGCCTCGTCCCGCTGGCCCAGCGCAGCGTAGAGGAGGGAGAAGTCCATGGGGTGGACGTCCTCTCGTGCGGCACGCGCCACTAGACTGCGCAGGATCCCTCGTGCTCGGTCACGCTGGCCGGCCCAGGCGTACACGGCTCCGAGCACTGCATCGCTCGTCATCGCGGAGTCCGGCACTGCCTGCTCCATCGCGTGGATCGCGTCGTCATAACGTCCAAGCCCAGCATAGGCGAACCCGAGCCAGGTGCGCGCAGGAGCAAACCCCGGATCCAGGTCCAACGCATGCTGGAGTTCCACCACTGCTTCGTTGAACTGGCGGGCGAAGACGTAGCGGCACCCGAGATTCCACCGGACCGGCAGGGACACCGGATCGAGTTCCACTGCCCGGCGCAGCTCAGTGAGCGCTTCGTCGTGCCGGCCGAGGGAGGACAGGACGAAGCTCCCATACCACATGTGAGCGTAGGCCGAGTTGGGGCTGAGCTCGATGGCGCGGCGGAAGTGCGTCTCCGCGGCGTCCCAATCCCAGTCATATGCCGCCGCGATGAGCCCGAGGGCGGTGTGCGCATCGCCCAGGGTACTGTCTACGCTGAGGGCCTTGGCAGCAGCGGCTCGGGCGGCGGGCATGAGCGCATGGGGCCGCGCCCTCCCCCAGAGCACGAGAAACACCTGGGCGTCCGCCAGCGCGGCATAGGCAGGGGCGAATCCGGAATCTCTCGCGATCGCCTGCTCGAAGTACTCGATACTCCGCCGGATCGCAGGCGGCGTGTACCGCGCGAAGTAATGATGACCCAACAGGTACAAGCGGTACGCCTCCGGATCTGCGGTACGCCGTTCCACCAGGCCGGCTTTCTCGCCTGGTGTGAGCGTGGCGTTGAGCGCGACCGCGATATGTTCAGCGACCTCTCGCTGGATGCCCAACACATCTCGGAGGGTCCGGTCATAGTCGTCGGCCCAGAGTTGCTCGCCGGTCCGGGCATCGACGAGCCGCGCGGTGACCCGGATCTGGTCTCCAGCTCGCCGTACACTCCCTTCCAACAGGGCGGCCACCCCTAAGGCTGTCCCGATCTCCCGTGAGTCCGTGGTGCGCAGAGCGACGGCACGCGCTGACGTGTAGGCGACGACGCGGAGGCCACTTAGGCGGGCAAGCTGACTGGAGACGTCTTCCGATATGCCGGTGGCGAAGTACTCGTCCGAGGAGTCCGCGCTCAAGCTCTGGAACGGGAGCACTGCCACCGACCTGGGGGAGGGTAGACCAATTGGGGCGTCGCCGACTCTCGCGTTGTGGCGGCCCACACCCCATCCCACAGCGATCACTGCCAACACAGCGGCCGCTGCCCCGGCCCAGGCAAACACGCGTCCGTGCGGGCGTTTCGAGCCTTCCAAGGCTGCCGGGGCCTTCGCAAGAGCCTCAGAGAACTCCCGCACAGACCCGAACCGATCGGCGGGCGCCCGGGCCAGCGCCCGCGTGACCGCGCGCTCCACTGCGGGCGGCACCTCGCGCACGATCGAGAGATGCGGCACCGGCTCCCCCAACCGCTTCGCCATGATGGCCTGTGCCGTCGGCCCGGTATACGGCGGCTCCCCCGCCAGCATCTCGTACAGCACGCAAGCCAGGCTGTACTGGTCGCTCCGGCCGTCCAGCCTGGGCTCGGCGCTCGACTGCTCCGGGCTCATGTAGGCGGGCGTCCCCAGCGAGAGCCCGGTCTCGGTGAGCCGCCCCCCGCCGGCCTGCGTCACCGCCAGCGCGATCCCGAAGTCGGCCACCAGCGCATGGCCGCGGCTCAACAGGATGTTCTCGGGCTTGATGTCCCGGTGGATGATCCCCTGCCCGTGGGCGTAGTCGAGCGCCTCGGACACCTCGCCCGCCAGCCGGAGCGCCTCCGACAGCGGGAGCTGGCCCTCGCGTTGGAGCCGCTGACGGAGCGACTCGCCCTCCACGTAGGGCATGACGTAGTAGCACTGGCCGGCGGCGCTGCCCGAGTCGAGCAGCGGCAGGATGTGGGGGTGCTGGAGCTGGGCGGTGAGCCGAATCTCGCGCAGGAACCGCTCCGCACCGAGGACGGCGGCGAACTCGGGGCGGAGGACCTTGAGGGCGACGCCGCGGTCGTGCTTGAGGTCGTGGGCCAGGTAGACCGTGGCCATGCCGCCCCGACCGAGCTCGCGTTCGAGCACGTAGCGATCGGCTAAGTCCGCCTGGAGTTGATCGCGAGGATCGCCCACCCGGGGACCTGGGTTAGGGAGGAGAGACCCCCTAAACATACCGCATCGGCGGGGTAGCGTCGCGGAAGGGCCTGGCCCCGCTCAGAGCACCCACGCAGCTTGTGATGGGCGGGTAGGAAGCTGGCCTGACGGGCGGCGAGACATGCTGGAAATGTATACTTTTCGGGATGCTCTGGTATATCGCCATCGGAAGCGCGATCGGCGGTGTGAGCCGGTACCTGGTCGGGGGACTGGTGCAGCGCCTGACGGCCGGCACCTTCCCCGCCGGCACGCTGCTCATCAACGTCACCGGGTCGTTCCTGCTGGGGGCCATCCTGCGGTACGGCGTCGAGACGACCACGCTCACGCCCGAGGTGCGGGCGCTCCTCACCGTCGGCTTCTGCGGCGGCTACACGACCTTCTCCACCTTCAGCTACGAGGCCGTCGCCCTGCTCGAGGACGGCGAATGGACCCGAGCGGCGCTCTACGTCACGCTCAGCGTCGGCCTGTCGTTGCTGGCCACGTTCCTCGGATTCGCGGCGGCTCGCGAGCTGATCGCCGTTCGCGGCCGCGCCTAGACGTCCTCCATGGAGCCCGCATGCAC
>Ga0209798_10001766_pt1 | contig 12856 bp, 7 predicted proteins | sample DOMMetBare3Fresh_FD_187475 | JGI IMG/M metagenome (GOLD analysis project Ga0209798, IMG submission 187475) | Wetland sediment microbial communities from St. Louis River estuary, USA, under dissolved organic matter induced mercury methylation -... | ecosystem: Environmental > Aquatic > Freshwater...
GGCATACGCGGCAATCGAGTCGGGGCAGGTGACGAGGGTGCCTCCGCCGTTGTCGCCGGTCAGGAGCCAGGAGGTGCTCATGTCGGGGGGCGTGACGGTGATCGGGCCGCCGGAGACCGATGCGGCGACCGAGCCGGTCACGCTGACCGGGCCGGTCACGCCCACCGAGCCGGTCACGCTGAGCGGGCCATACCCATTGGTCACGGGGATCACCGAGGAGTTCCTGACGTTCACCTCGACCGCGGAGTAGCTGGTGTCGATGCGCACGGGCGTCGAGATCGCCGACACCGTCACCGGGGAGGAGATCCCCGACACGGCCACCGGGCTTGCGATCTCGCTCACGGCGACCGCAGAGCCGATCCCGGAGACCGCAACGGGAGCGGCGATCGACGACACCGGCACGGGATCGACGACGTGCGAGACCTCGACCGACTGCGCCACCGACGCGGCGGCGAGGAGGTCCCAGGCGGTGCCGGGCGGCTGGGCGCCGCTGTTCGCCGCGACCGCGACGTAGGCCGAGCCGGCCGATTCGACGACGTCCCCGGCCACGTACGCCTGAGACGCGTTCCAGGCGCCGCGCCACGCCAGCCCCGGGCTCCCGGTCAGCCCTGCCTGCCCGGTCGCTCCGTTGCACGCTGCGATCGCGATGGACGCTGCCACGCCGAGAATGAAGCGCATGTGCCTCCCGTGCAGAGCGCGGAGGACCTGAGCTCCACTTCCCAAGGTCGATCCCGCACTGCGGGTCGAGTCTGGCAAGGCCGGCAAGAACCGTCAACGGTCCTGGTGGGCGTGCCATTGACCTGAATCATTCCCGTGCAGGCGGGCGCGAGCCATGGGTAGCCTCGTCTTCGAGACGAAGCCGCCTCCGTCACCGGCGGCGATCGGATCCGGGATCGTCGCCGTTTGGCCCGGAAGGACCCAGCCGGCCGGCGAGCCTGCGCAGGGCGATCTCCGTCTTGGCGTCCTCGATCTCCCCGCGCTCGCAGGCGCGGATGGCCTCCCCGAGCTCGCGCCACGCGAGCAACGCTCCCTCCTCGAGCGGCGATCCGTCCCCGACGTGCGGGGCGTCGTGCGGGCCGTCCGGCCCGGTGCGCGCCACCTCGCCGGCGACTAGGTGGATCTTCTCCGAGGCGATGCCCGGCAGCATGAAGAAGGGGCCGCCGAGCGGCTCGAGCCGAGCCGGGTCCACCTCGATGCCCGCCTCCTCCCGAACCTCCTCGGCGCCGCGCCGCCGGATGGCCTCGAGGCCCCGCTCGCCCGGCTCGAGCACCCCGGCCACCACCTCCTCGAGCAGCAGGTACTCCGGCTCGGGCAGGGCCGTGGCCTTGCCGCGCCGGAAGAGGGCCGCGGGCCTGAGGCCCCGCCGCAGCAGGACCTCGATCCCGCGGGGCGTGCGGGCCCACAGGCACACCGCCACCGCGTCCAGCGTGGGGCGGTCGATGACGTCGATGGGGTAGACGGGCGAGGTGGAGCCGTCGTCGCGGCGGTTGCGGGCCCGGTAGCGCTTGAGTCGCAGGAAGCCCTCGTCGCAGCGGGAGGCGGCGGTGCGATCCTCGACGATCTCGATGGCGGTGACGCGAGGCATGGCCGGGTCATACGCTCCCGGCCCGCATGCGCGCAACCGGTGGAACCGCGCGAATCCTCGGCGAGCCTAGGCGACGACCCGCAGCTTCCTGGCGCCGGCCGGCTGGTACTCGGCCAGCTCGTCGAACTGCAGGTAGCGGTACACCTTGTCGGCCTTGGGCTGGATCTTCTCGTTGTAGGCCTTGAAGTACTCCTCCGGCGTGGGGAGCCGCCCGAGGTTCGCGGCCACCGCCCCGAGCTCCGCCGAGCCGAGGAACACCTTGGCCCCGTCGCCCATGCGGTCGTCGAAGTTGCGGGTCGAGGTGGAGTAGACCGTGGCGGCGCTCGGAACCCGGGCCTGGTTGCCCATGCACAGCGAGCAGCCGGCCACCTCGACGCGCGCCCCGATGGAGCTGAAGATCGAGAAGTAGGCCTCGTCCTTCAGCTGCTGCTGGTCCATGCGGGTGGGCGGACAGATCCAGGTGCGGACGGCCGGGTTGAACTTCTGGCCCTTCCAGATCTCCCCGGCCGCCCGGAAGTGGCCGATGTTGGTCATGCACGAGCCGAGGAACACGTCGTCGATCTTGGTGTTCGCCACGTCGGAGAGGAGCTTCACGTCGTCCGGGTCGTTCGGGCAGGCCAGGATCGGCTGGGTGATCTCGGCGAGGTCGATCTCGATGACCGCGGCGTACTCCGCCTTCGCGTCGGCGGAGAGGAGCTGCGGCTTCTTGAGCCACTTCTCGTCGTCCTGGATGCGCCCCTGCAGCGTCTTCGGGTCGCCGTAGCCGTCGGCGATCATCTTGCGCATCAGCGCCACGTTGGACCTGAGATAGGCGGCGACGCTCTTCTCCGACAGCTTCACGGTGGCCGCGGCGGCGCTGCGCTCGGCGGCGGCGTCGGTCAGCTCGAAGGCCTGCTCCACGGTGAGGTCGGGCAGCCCCTCCATCTCGAGGATGCGGCCGTTGAAGACGTTCTTCTTCCCCTTCTTCGGCACGGTGAGCAGGCCCTGCCGGATGGCCCAGAACGGGATGGCGTTCACCACGTCGCGGAGCGTGATGCCCTGGGAGAGCTTGCCCCGGAAGCGGACGAGCACGCTCTCCGGCATGTCGAGCGGCATGAAGCCCATGGCGCCGGCGAAGGCCACGAGCCCCGAGCCCGCCGGGAAGGAGATGCCGATGGGGAAGCGGGTGTGGCTGTCGCCGCCCGTGCCGACGGTGTCGGGCAGGAGCAGGCGGTTCAGCCAGGAGTGGATGACGCCGTCGCCCGGCTTCAGCGCCACCCCGCCTCGGGCCTGCACGAAGCCCGGCAGCGTCTGGTGCATCTTCACGTCGGCCGCCTTCGGGTAGGCCGCGGTGTGGCAGAAGGACTGCATGAACATCGGCGCCTGGAACTTGAGGCAGGCGAGCTCCTTCAGCTCGTCGGCGGTCATCGGGCCGGTGGTGTCCTGCGAGCCCACCGTGGCCATCCTCGGCTCGACGTACCAGCCCGGCAGCGCGCCGGGGATGCCGCAGGCCTTGCCCACCATCTTCTGCGCCAGCGAATAGCCCTGGCCCGCCTTCGGGGTCGGGTTCACCTTGGCGACGAAGAGGTCGGCCGGCCCCTTCTTCAGGGCCTTGCGCGCCTTCTCGGTGACGGCGCGGCCGATGATGAGCGGGATGCGTCCGCCGGCGCGGAACTCGTCGCCGATGGTGCCGGGGGAGAGCTGGAAGGTCGAGAGCACCTCGCCCGACTCGCTCCGGATCTCACCCTTCGCCGTGTCGACGACCACGACGTCGCCGGTCTTCAGCCTGGAGACGTCGGCCTTGATGGGGAGCGCGCCCGAGTCCTGGGCGGTGTTGAAGAAGATCGGGGCGATGACGCCGCCGATGATGACGCCGCCCCGCTTCTTGTTGGGGACGTGAGGGATGTCGTCGCCGATGGCCCACTGCACGCTGTTGCAGGCCGACTTGCGGGAGGAACCCGTCCCGACCACGTCGCCGACGAAGGCCACCTGGAAGCCCTGCTCCCGGAAGCCGGCGATGGTTGCGAGGCCGACGGGGAAGCGGGTCTTGCCCATGGCGAGCGCGTGCAGCGGGATGTCCGGCCGGGTCGAGGCGTCGCCGGCGGGCGAGAAGTCGTCGGTGTTGATCTCTCCGTCCACCTTGAAGACCTTCACCTTGATCTCGGCGGGTACGCCGGGCCGGGAGGTGAACCACTCCGCGGCGGCCCAGCTCTCGAGCACCTTCCTCGCGGCGGCGTTCTTCGCCTTGGCGAGCGCGGCCACCTGGTCGAAGCCGTCGTAGACGTAGGTGAGGCCCGCGAGCGCGTTGGCGGCGTCGTCGGCGAGCGCCTTCACCTTCAAGGTGGCGACGAGCGGGGGGACGTTGTAGCCGCCGCCCATGGTGCCGAGCATGAAGACGGCTTCCTTCGCCGAGATGGCCGGCGACCTGGCCTTGCCCTTCACGACGTCGGCGAGGAAGGCTGCCTTCACCTCGGCCGCGGGGTCGACGCCGGGCGAGACGCGGTCCCGAAGGAGCGCCACCAGCGATTCCCCCATGCCCTTCGGCGGCTTCTGGAGCAGCTTCACCAGCTCGCGGGTCTGCTCGGGGTCGAGGGGCCTCGGGGGGATACCGAGCTGCTTCCGCTCCTCCACGTGCTTCCGATAGGCGTCGATCACTGCGTTCTCCTTGCGGTTTTCTGGAGTCCTGCGACCAAAGGGGCCCAGCCGGAGAGGGGTGTCCTTATACCCCATCCCGCCGAGGCTTGTCAGTCGCCTCGGAGGTCAGCGCGCGTCCGCGGGGCCGGCCGCGCGGACGTCCACCCGGTTGTCGTAGAAGGTGCTGCCGGCCCCCTCGTCGGTGAGCCGCTGCGAGGTGAGCGCGTTCACGTTGCGTCCGCCGGGCGCGTGGACGAGCCAGAAGACCCCCTCGGCCACCACCACGCCGCGGGGCACCCGCTTGGACACCTCCAGATCGAAGGCCACCTCGCCGAGTTCGTTCCAGGCGACGACGCGCTCGCCGTCGGCGAGTCCGCGCGCGCCCGCGTCCGCGGCGCTCATCTTGAGCCGCATCCCCTTTTGCTTGCGGCGCAGCTCCTCCCGCTCGTTGAAGGACGAGTTGAGGGCGTACGGGGTGACACCCGTCATCAGCCGCAGCGGCAGCTTCCCCTTCTCCTCGTGCGTCGGCACCCAGCACGGTAGCGGCTGGGCGTGGCGCGGGTTCAGGATCTCGATCCTGCCCGACGGCGTGCGGAACCGGGTCCTCGCGTCCCCGGGGAGCCGGAGCTCCACGGCGCTCCCCGCGTCGAGCGCGGCGCGGTCCAGCCCCTCGCGCATGGGCGAAGGGCTGTCGAGGAGCGCTTCCACCATTTCGGACGCGCTCCGGTCGAAGATCGGGTCGTCGAACCCCATGGCCCGTGCGAGCAGCCGGAACACCTCCCAGTTGGACCTGGCCTCGCCCACCGGCGGCACGGCCTGCGCCGCCCGCTGGATGCAGTAGCTGCCGTAGGCGCGGTACAGGTCGTCGTGCTCGAGCGAGGTGGTGGCGGGAAGCACCACGTCGGCATACCTCGCCGTGTCGGTCAGGAAGCGCTCGTGCACCACCGTGAAGAGGTCGTCGCGGGCGAGGCCCCGCAGAACCGCGTTCTGGTCCGGGGTCACCGCCGCCGGGTTCGCGCTGTACACGTAGAGCGAGAGGACGGGCGGCTCGAGCTCGGTGAGGGCGTGGCCGAGCCGGTTCATGTTCACGATGCGCGCGGGCTGCCTCTGGAGGTCCGGGCGCACGATCGGCTCGAGGTCGAACGCCTGCGAGGAGCCCGTGTCGCAGAGGCAGCCGCCGCCGGGGCGCGCCCAGGCGCCGGTGAGCGCCGGCAGGCAGACGATGGAGCGGATGTTCATGGCGCCGTTGCCGTAGCGGGAGAGGCCGCTCCCCACCCGGATGAACGGCGCCCGGGCGCCGGCGAAGGACCGCGCCATGAACTCGAGGTCCGCGACCGGGAGGCCGGTGAGCCGGCTCACCCGCTCCGGCGTGAAGTCGGGAAGGATCCGCTCGGCGAGCTCGGTGAAGCCCTGCACGTGCTCCTGCACGAAGGCGGCGTCCACCAGCCCCTCGTGCACGATGAGGTGCATGAGGCCGAGCGCCAGCGCGCCGTCGCTGCCGGGCCGGACGAGGAACACCCGGTCGGCGGCTGCGGCGGTGGGCGTCTCGTAGGTGTCGACGAGCCAGACCTCGGCGCCGCGGCTGCGGGCCTGCTTCACGCGCTCCACGAAGTGGATGTTCGTGGCGACGGCGTTGATGCCCCAGAGCACGACCAGGTCGGACTCCCGGACCTCGTCCGGGGAGGGGCCCAGGGTGTCGCCCATCACCGCCTTCCAGCCGGCGTCCTTCGCGGGCGAGCAGATGGTGCGGTCGAGGCGCGAGGCGCCGAGCCGGTGGAAGAAGGCGTGGCCGGCGTTCCGCTGAACGAGCCCCATGGTGCCGGCGTACGAGTACGGGAGGATGGCCTCGGCCCCGTGCTCGAGGACGATCTCGTTCCAGCGCGCGGCGATGCGGGCGATGGCCCGCTCCCAGGAGATGGGCCTGAACGCCCCTTCCCCCTTCGGCCCCACCCGCTCGAGCGGCGTCGTGAGCCGGTGCGGCGAGTGAACGGTGTCCTGGTACCGGTTCATCTTGGGGCACAGCGTGCCCTGGCTGTAGGGATGCTCCGGGTCGCCGCGCACCGACACCGCCCTGCCGTCCTCCACCTCGACGAGGAGGCCGCAGGCGTCGGGGCAGTCGTAAGGGCAGGTCGAGCGGGCGACGCGGGTCATGCGGCGACCATGATAACCCCCATTCGGGCGGTTTTTCGATCCCTCGAGCAGCTTCCGGACCTCCCGCGGCCCGGGCAGCGTGCCGCCCACCTTCGCTCGCTGCAACGTGACGGCCGCCCCGCTTTGTGATTGGGTGGAGACCAGCGCGCGGAGTGCTGCGGCGCCGGCTCGGGGGCTCGCCTTGCACGTCCTGATGGTGCACCCCACGACTCGAATCCCCGTGACCCAGTACGGCGGCACGGAGCGGGTGATGTGGGACCTCGGCAAGGAGCTCGCTCGAATGGGCCATCGGGTCACGTACCTGGTCCGGGAGGGCTCCTGCCCGTTCGCCCGGGTGCTCACCTGGGATCGCGAGAGGACGCTCGCCGAGCAGGTACCCGGCGACGTGGACGTCCTGCACTTCCACGCCGACCCGCCCGAGGGAGAGGCGCTCCGGAAGCCCTACGTCTTCACCTTTCACTCGGCCGGGAGACGCAGGTCCGCCCTGGATCGGAACACCATCTTCGTGTCCCGGAGCCACGCTCGGAGGTTCGCCTCGGACTGCTTCGTCCACAACGGGCTCGACTGGGACGACTACGGCAGGCCCGATCTCGGCCGCGAGCGCACCTACGTCCACTTCCTCGGGGATGCCGCCTGGAGGGTGAAGAACGTCCGCGGGGCCATCCGGGTCGCGCGGGCGGCGGGGGAGACGCTGTACGTGATGGGCGGCCGGAGGATCAACTTCCGGATGGGCTTCCGGCTGACGCTCTCGCCGTACGTGAAGTTCTTCGGGTGGGTCGGGGGCGAGGAGAAGCTGGGGCTCATCGGCGGCTCGAAGGGCCTCGTCTTCCCGGTGCGATGGCACGAGCCCTTCGGGCTGGCAATCATCGAGAGCCTCTTCTTCGGATGCCCGGTGTTCGGCACGCCGTACGGATCGCTGCCCGAGCTCGTCCCCGCCGACGTCGGCCATCTCTCGACCCGGGCCGCGGACCTCGCCGAGGCCGTGAGGAATTCCGGCGCCTTCGACCGGAGGAGGTGCCACGACCATGCCGTCGCCTCCTTCAACTCCCGGGTCATGGCGCTCGCCTACCTCTCGAAATACGAGAAGGTCCTCGGCGGCGAGCCGTTGAACCCGGTCCCGCCCAGGCAGGACGTGACCGCGAAGGGATTCCTGCCGTTCGACTGAGGGGCGCGGCGAATGGACGGTCGAGCCTTGGACCGTTGACGGATCGGCCCGGGTGGGCCAGCCTGCCGGCATGAAGGCCCTCGTCACCGGCGCCGCCGGGTTCCTCGGAGCGTGGCTCGTGCGGCTCCTGCTCGAGCGCGGCCACTCGGTCCGGGCCATGGTCCGGCCCGGCCATCCGCTGGGCGCGCTCGAGGGACTCGGCGTCGAGGAGGCCCGCGCCGACGTCACCGACGCGGGGTCGCTCGTCCGCGCCGTCCGGGGCTGCGACGTGGTCTTCCACCTCGCCGGCGTCCGGCGCGCCGCGAAGCGCGAGGAGTTCATGCGGGTGAACGCCGAGGCGACCCGCCTCCTCCTCGACGCCTGCCTCGAGGGCGCGCCCGGCCTCTCGCGGTTCGTCCTCGCCGGCTCCATCACCGCGGCCGGGCCGTCGCGCGAGGGGAAGCGCGAGGAGGACCCGCTCGAGCCCGCCGAGTGGTACGGCGAGTCGAAGGCGGACGCGGAGCGCATCGCCCTCTCCTTTGCCGACCGCCTTCCGGTGGCCGTGGCCCGCCCGCCCCGCGTCACCGGCCCGGGCGACCGCGAGAACCTCCTCTTCTTCAAGCTCGTGAAGGCGGGCTTCCTCTTCACCTTCTCCGGCGAGCCGAGGCCACTGTCGTTCGTGGACGTCGAGGACTGCGTCCGGGGCTTCCTCCTCCTCGCCGAGCGCCCCGAGGCGAAGGGGCAGGCCTTCTTCCTCGCCTCGCGCGAGCGGACCGACGTCGAGGGATTGCAGCGCGAGGCGGCGAGGGCGCTCGGCGTCTCGCCGCGGACCATCCGCCTGCCCGCCGCCGTACTCGGCGCCGCCGCGGCGCTCGCCGACGCGGTCACGACGGTCACCGGGATGCGCCTGCCGCTCAACCGCAAGCTCGCCCGCCAGATCCTCGCGCCGGGCTGGACCTGCGACCCCGGCAAGGCGGAGCGCCTCCTCGGCTTCGAGGCGAAGGTACCGCTCGCAGCCTCGATCGACCGCGCCGCCCGCTGGTACCTCGATCACCACTGGTTGTGAGCGACCACTCCCTCGCCCGCGCAGGGACGCGCCCCGGGCCCGCCAAACGTGAGCATTTCGGGCATGCCGTTCGCTCGGTCCGCTAGAGGTGGAGCTCGAACACCCGCCGGAAGTGGAATCCGTAGATGGCGAGGGTGATGGCCGTCGAGAACTGCCGCGGCCGGCGAAAGAGCGACCAGAAGAAGAGCCTCCAGTAGTGGAGACGCCCCTTTCCGACGACTCCCAGCAGGAGCATCGATCTCAGCAGTGCCCGAAGGTGCGCCATCTCGAGGGGCGGCTGGTGCCGCCCCAGCGGCTCGTGGGTCTCGAGGAAGTCGATGACCCTCCGGGTGTACTCCCTGGGTGAGTATATGGCTTCCAGGACCCTTCTGTACCCGGTTGCGAGCGCCTCCGGATCCATCTTGGGGATGAAGTTCATCGAGAAGTCGGTATTGTCCCCCGAGAACACGTGAAGCAGCCGGTTCTCTCTTCCCATCCGGCCATGCAGTCGCGAATGGATGGGAGCGTTGAGAAGTCCGACCATGGCGACGACGATCCCGCTCTCCTCGATGAACCGGATCAGGGTGTCGAAGATGGACGGAGGGTCGTGGTCGAATCCGACGATGAACCCTCCCTGGACCTGAAGCCCCGCCTTCTGGAGCGTGTTGACGCTTGCGATGAGATCCCTGTTCTTGTTCGGGGTCTTCCTGCATTCCTCCAGGCTTTCCACGTTCGGGCTCTCTATCCCGACGAACACTTCCTCGAATCCTGCCCGGGCCATCAGGTCCAGCAACACCGGGTCGTCGGAGAGGTTGAGGGACGCCTCGGTCCCCAGCGAGAACGGATGCCCGTTCTCCTCCATCCACCGGATGATCCGGGGCAGGACGTCCTTCTTCAGCTTGTCCCTGTTCCCGATGAAGTTGTCGTCGACGAAGAACAGGTGGCCACGCCACCCGGTCCGGTAGAGCGCGTCCATCTCGGCGATCACCTGGGCACCGGATTTCGTGCGCGGCACGCGACCGTAGAGCACAGTGATGTCGCAGAACTCGCAGTCGTACGGGCAGCCGCGCGAGTACTGGATGTTCATGGTGGCGTATTGCCGGCGGTCGATCAGCTCCCACCTGGGCAGCGGGGTCGTGGTCAGGTCCGCCCACCCGGTGGTCGTGTACAGCTGCTTCTGCCGGCCATGCCGGAGGTCATCGAGAAAGTCCGGAAGCGTGATCTCCGCCTCGTTCAGGACGAAATGGTCCACGCCGCGGAATTCCTGGTGTCGCGCGGTGAAGAGCGGTCCTCCGGCGACGACCTTGGTCCCCGCCTCATTGCAGCGCTCGATGACCTTCCGGGCGGATTCCGCCTGGACCGACATCCCGCCCAGGAAGACGTAGTCGGCCCAGCGAAGATCCTCGGGGGTGAGCGGCCCGAGATTGAGATCGATCAGCCGCTTCTCCCACTCGGCGGGGAGGAGAGAGGCTACGGTCAGCAGACCCAGTGGAGGCTGCCCGGCCCGCTTGGAGACGAATCGAAGAGCGTGCTTGAAGGACCAGAACGTATCCGGATACTCGGGGCAGACGAGAAGGACCTTCATGGCGCGCCTCTCTCCGGAACCGAGCGGTGTCTCCGGAGCATCCCCTTGATCCGAATCCGTTCACGCCTACGCAACGGAAGGACACGCCACAATCCACCAAAGGATTGAAAAGGGGAATAGGGCCTGTCATCGGAAAGGCGCCGCCGAGCTTCCATCGCGGGCGCGGCCCCACCAGCCAGGTCCGCCCTCCGCCCGTGGGGTGAGTGGCCTTCTTCGCCTGGGTCGTCTGGCGCGTCGTCAGCCCGAGCAGGGCACCGGCACGGGCCTGCGGCCACCCGCTCTCAACGACCCGCCAGACGTCATCGGACTCTATCCGTTACCAGACGCCGTGCTTTCGGCAGGCCGACTCGGAACCAGAGGTTCTGCCGGCGAGTAGGAATTGCCCGCTGCCGGAGTCGAGCGCCCCGAAGATCGCTGGCGGCCAATGCCGAAGACCATGACACCCATGAGGACGATACCGACGAAAGCGCTGAGGACCACAATAGTAGTCAACATCGAGTCTCCCTTGTCCCTTCCCTTTACGGAAGGTCCATAACCAACTCCGGGTGCCTTGCTCGGTGCGCCGCTAGCTATTGCGGGGCGTAGACAGGACTCGACGTGTCAGGGCGGCATGCGTGGCTCCGTGGTCGTCGTAGACGTAGACGGTGCGGGCACCACTGAATCAGCGTGGGCGTGCCGTGCCCGGAATCAGTGGAATTGAAGCTACCCTGGGTTACGCTAGGACCTGCTCTCGGATCTGGACCGCGGGTCGAGCGTCCCAGCCCCCGAGGAGGGAGCCATGCGCATCGCCGCCGCCGCCTTCGCGTTGACCGCGGCCTCCGCCCTGGCCGCGGACCCCCAGCCCCGGCCAGACCCGGCCAGGCCCAAGTTCGAGATGGAGTCGTTCCAGCTGGTGCTGCTGCGCCGCGGTCCGGCCTGGACGCCCGAGGTCACCCCGGCCGTGGAGGCCCTGCAGAAGCAGCACCTCGCCCACCTCGAGGCCATGCACGAGGCCGGCAAGATGCTCATCGCCGGGCCCCTCGGCGATCAGCCCGACCCCACGCTCCGCGGCGTCTGCCTGTACCGGGTCGGGTCCGTCGAAGAGGCTCGCGCCCTGGCCGAGCAGGACCCGGCCGTGAAGGCCGGTCGCCTCAAGGTGGAGGCGATGAGCTGGTGGGTCGGCAAGGGATACCTGGCCTTCCCCAAGGCCCCCGGCGCGGCCGGGAGGCCGTGACCGAGGACGGCCGGCGTGCGCGTACTTGATCGTTCGCGCCATGGAGCGTCGCTAGCGGCTTCTCCTGACCTCGACTCGCCTGCGGGCTGGCCGGTGGCTGAAGCGGCTCGCACCCGGGCTCACCGACAGGATCGTCGCTCGGGCAGTGGCTGGCCAGTAGTGAACCGGCAGGCCCGCCAGCCCCTGGCACCGGGCTGGACCTGCGGCCCCGGCAAGGCGGAGCGCCTCCCCGGCTTCGACGCGAAGGCGCCGCTCGCCGCCTCCATCGAGCGCGCCGCCCGCTGGTACGTCGACCACCACTGGTTGTGAGCGACCATTCCTTCGCCCGCGCAGGGACGGGCCCTGTGCCTCGCCAATCGTGAACATTCCCCGCGAAGGTCCGGCGCGCACACTCGGTCGCGTTCTTCAGCCAATTGCTTCCAGTTCTGACGAAATAATCCCAGGTTCGGGAACGGCTTTCCCCGAGGGTCCCTTTCCGCCGGGATCGCCGAGGGCCCGATCCGAGGTCGGCCGGGGTCGGCCCGTAGGAAGCTAGGACCCGTACAGCTCGGCGCTCGCGAGGTAGAAGTACGAGGTCCCGGAGGTCCCGGCCCCTCCCACGATGAGCACCTTCCCGTTGGGCAGCAACGTCTCCGTGTGACGGCCTCGCGCGGTTGCCAGGCTCCCCGTGGTCGTGAACGTCCCGGCGGCCGGGTCGTACAGTTCCGCGCTCGCGAGGAGAGCCGAGATGGCCGGCCCTGCCAACCCTCCCGCGATGAGCACCTCCCCGCTGGGCAGCGGCGTAGCCGTGTGGGCAAATCGCGCCGTCGTCAGGCTCCCCGTACCCGTGAACGTGCCCGTGGCCGGGTCGTACATCTCCGCGCTCGCGAGAGTTTCGAAATACTCGATCAGCCCTCCCGCGATGAGCACCTTCCCGCTGGACAGGAGCGTGGCCGTGTGTTGGTACCGCGCCGTCGCCAGGCTCCCCGTGCTCGTGAACGTGCCCGCGACCGGGTCATACAGCTCGCCACTGGCGAGGAGGCCCACCAAGTTTCCTTCTCCTCCCGCGATTAGCACCTTCCCGCCGGGCAGGAGCGTCACGACGTCGCCGATGTCGTAGCCGAGCGTGACGTCGGCGTCGCTGACCACGCCTTGGTTGTCGGCCGTCGGGAGGGTGCCCTCGACGAGCGTGGTCGGGGCGCCGATCCCGTCACCGTCGGGCCCCAGTTCGTAGCCGATCAGTGTCGTGTCGAACGTCTTGCCGTCGGCGTTCCCGCTCGGCTGGCCAGTGAAGGTGCCCTGGGCGATCGGGCCGACGTCGCCGACCCCTTCGGCGGCTCGCACCTGGGCCTCCATCTCCGGGGTGATGACGCTGCCCTGGAGGACCCGTTGGCCGTCGACGCTGTAGACGAGGACGGGAGCGTTCTGGTCACGGATGGCACCGATGAACCCGTTGATCAGCCCGTTCTGCAAGGACTGCTGGAACAGGATCAGGAACACCAGCAGCCCGATCGCCGCGATGAGCAGCGCGAAGCGCACCA
>Ga0209798_10001768_pt1 | contig 12849 bp, 9 predicted proteins | sample DOMMetBare3Fresh_FD_187475 | JGI IMG/M metagenome (GOLD analysis project Ga0209798, IMG submission 187475) | Wetland sediment microbial communities from St. Louis River estuary, USA, under dissolved organic matter induced mercury methylation -... | ecosystem: Environmental > Aquatic > Freshwater...
AATCCAAGAAAAGTGAAGAAAGATTAATCAAAAAATTAAAAGAGTAAAAAACGTTATTCTGTTTTTGTAGAATAATGTACCGAGCAGGATTAAGAATGAAGAAATATTTTGCCGGCAGTTAAAAGAGTGATAATTAAAATAAATAAATATGAATCGTAATCAATTTTTATACAATGACTGGGGAATGCCTGCTAAACCGATAAGCGGGGATGATGATGATGAAAAAGAAGAACAACCAAAAAGTGATATTGGCATGTTCAGTAAAAAATTAGAAAAATACTTTTTTGAAAAGAGAGCTGTTTACCTGTGGGGTGTTGTAGATGATAAGAGTGCAAAAGATATTGTAAGTAAGTTGCTGTTGCTGGATGCTGATAAACCCGGTGCTGAAATTAAATTCTACATCAACAGCCCTGGTGGTGTTGTAACCAGCGGCATGGTAATGTATGATACCATGCAAATGATAAGCAGTCCAGTAAGTACGATTTGCATGGGACTTGCGGCTTCAATGGGCAGTATTTTACTAAGTGGCGGTGAAAAAGGAAAACGCTTTATTTATCCTCATGGTGAGGTAATGATACACCAACCCTCATTAGGTGGATATATTCAGGGAGTAAGCACAGATTTGGAAATACAGGCTACGCAGACTAAACGTGTAAAAGAAATAGGAGCAACAATACTTGCCAAGAACTGTGGTAAAACTATCGAGCAAATAATGAAGGACTTTGACCGTGACTTCTGGATGGATGCTAAGCAGGCTATCGAATATGGAATAGCGGATAAGATGGTTGAAAAACTCTAAAAGCCTCTATACGAGAGCTTTATATTAAAATAACAAATAAAACCGCCCTTATCAGGGTGGTTTTATAATTTTGTAACTGGTAAATCGTTTATATCTCGTTATACCTTAAGAAAATATGGCAAAAAATCCTTTACATTGTTCTTTTTGTGGCCGTAGCCGGGATGAGGTAAAAATTCTCATAGCTGGCCAGGATGGACATATCTGCGAAAACTGCGTAGAACATGCCCGAGAAATCATTGACCAGGAACTTACTATTAAAGATGAAAAAGGTTCTTCGGGTTTTAAACTCACGGTTAAAAAACCGATGGAGATTAAAAAATTCCTGGATGAGTATGCAATAGGCCAGGATGAGGCTAAAAAGGTGTTAGCGGTAGCTGTTTACAATCACTACAAACGTTTACAGCAAAAACCTTCTGAAACAAATAATGGCAATGATGTTGAAATAGAAAAAAGCAACATCATTATGGTAGGTGAAACCGGTACCGGTAAAACCTTATTGGCAAAAAGCATTGCCAGGATGCTGAATGTACCTTTTGCAATAGTTGATGCAACTGTATTTACTGAAGCAGGGTATGTAGGTGAAGATGTGGAGAGCATTCTTACCAGGTTATTGCAGGTTTGTAACTATGATGTGGCATCTGCAGAAAGAGGAATCGTTTATATTGATGAAATAGATAAGATTGCCCGAAAAGGTGACAATCCTTCCATAACCCGTGATGTAAGTGGCGAAGGAGTACAACAGGGAATGCTGAAATTACTTGAAGGAACTGATGTGCTTGTTCCACCACAGGGAGGTCGCAAACATCCGGAGCAGAAACTGATAAAGATTAATACACAGAATATACTTTTTATCTGTGGAGGTGCTTTTGACGGAATTGATAAAATCATTGCACGCAGGGTTCAAACCAATACCATAGGTTTTAATGTAGATAAAGAATTGCAGGAAAGTATGAAGAAAAACCTGCTGCGTTATATAAATGCAACAGACCTGAAAACTTTTGGCCTGATTCCTGAATTGCTTGGCCGGCTGCCTGTTGTTACACATCTGGACCCACTCGATGCAGAAACATTAAGAGCTATTCTTACCGAACCAAAGAATGCATTGGTAAAACAGTATAAAAAATTATTTGAACTGGAAGGCATTCAGCTGACCATAGAAGAAGATGTACTGAATTTTATGGTAGAGAAAGCCATGGAGTACAAACTTGGCGCAAGGGGTCTAAGAAGTATCAGTGAAGGGATCCTTACAGATGCTATGTATGAAATGCCTTCATCAAAAGAAACACAGTTTAACCTGGACCTGGAATATGCCAAACGAAAGTTTGATAAGAGTAAACTTAGTTTGCTGAAAGTAGCTTAGGAACCAGAATAAATATAATTTTGTTACCCCGGCCCTTTAGCCGGGGTCTTTTATTTATTAAATCTATTAATATGCAGGAACTAATTGAAAAATTGAAAGCTGAAGCCGGCCTGACTGATGAACAGGCCAGGAAAGCAATTGAAGCCATGAAAAACTTTGTTGTTGAAAAATTCCCGATGCTGGAAAGTGCAGTGAATAATATGTTTGGTGGAGAATAAAATAATTATCCAAAGCAAATAGGACACTCTTCCAGTCACGGTATTTTCTGGATGTCTAGAAAAGGATTATCTGATTACTCCACATCTTTTTCCACTTGGGCTATTGGCAGCCTGGTAAGGGGTGAAACTGCGGGCACAACTTTCAAAAAACACAACTGCAATCAGCAGTATAATAACAATTCTTGTTTTCATAGTTAGCAGATTAGAAAACAAAGCTACAAACCGTTTTTAAAAAAAGTGATAGGGAACTACTACTGAAATATGCTTTTTTTAACCGGAGTTTTTCACCATGCCTTTATAGAAATTTTACCAAAAAAAACATCCCATCTCGTTAATAACGAAATGGGATGCAGAACTAATGGGTACATTTTTTTATTTGGTTTTTCCGTCCAAACATGGTTGAAGTCTAACTGCAGCCACCCTGGTTTCCGCAGTTCAGACATTTATAACAAGTGCCGCTACGCATCATGATGTGACCGCACACATTACAGGCCGGAGCATCGCTCTGCATATTTTTTGCTGCTGCATTCATCGCATCCATACCGCTTTCTGCTTTCACAGACTGTGCTGCTCTTTGATTCTTTACGGGTTGCGGTGCAATTGAACCGGAAGAAGGAGTAACTCTTACACTTGACAATTCAGGATCTTTTGCATACTCCAGCGGGTTGGAAGGAACTTCATCCCAATCATCAGCACCGGTATTCATCACTTCGGGCTTATCCAATACATGTACTAAATCTGTACGTCCTAAATATTCATAACCGAGTACCCGGAAGATAAAGTCAACAATGGAGGTAGTCGATTTAATATTCGGATGTTCTACAAATCCTGATGGATCAAATCTTGTAAATGCAAACTTGTCAACAAATTCTTCCAGCGGCACACCATACTGCAAACCAATTGAGATAGAAATAGCAAAGCAGTTCATCATACTACGCATGGTAGCACCTTCTTTAGCCATATCAATAAAAATTTCTCCCAGTGTACCGTCACCATACTCACCGGTGCGGAGGAAGATGGCCTGTCCGTTAATTTTAGCTTTTTGTGTAAACCCACGACGCTTGGCAGGTAAAGCACGGCGTTCTACAATGCTGGCCAGTTTTCTTTTCAACTTGGTATCCGGTGATGACTGTACTCTTTTCTGTACTTCTTCCAACAATTCTTCAACAGTTAGTTTACCCAGGTCAACAATATTTGATTCCCCCGGAAGCTCATTTAATAATACCTGCTCTTCAGCTACTGTCTCAGTTTTCTTTTTCTTATCTGATTTATTGCTGAGTGGTTGAGACAGTTTTGAACCATCACGATACAATGCATTTGCTTTTAATCCAAGCTTCCAGCTCAGGTAATACGCATCAGCTATTTCGTCTACTTTCGCTTCATGAGGCAGATTAATTGTTTTGGAGATAGCCCCGCTGATGAATGGCTGTGTTGCACCCATCATACGGATATGTCCATGTGCATGGATATACCGCTCTCCTTTCTTTCCACATTTGTTGGCACAGTCAAAAACGGGCAAATGTTCTTCTTTGAGTAATGGAGCTCCTTCCAGCATCATCGTTCCGCATACATAATCGTTTACGGATTCAATCTGATCTTCGGTAAAGCCCAAAGCTTCCAGCAGGCTCCATTCAAAATCATTGTATTGTTCCGGTGTGAAACCCAAACGCTGCAGGCACTCTTCACCTAATGTATATTTATTAAATACAAATCCAATTTCAAAAGCTGTTAATGCTGCTGCATCCAGTCGTTTGATTTCATCTGCAATAAATCCTTTTTCGCTCAGGGTTTGATGATTGATATAAGGTGCTCCTGCAAATGATCCTGTTCCTACTGCATACTTTATTATTGCATCAATTTCTTTTTCAGAATAATTTAAATTTCTTAATGCGGCAGGTACTGACTGGTTGATGATTTTAAAATAACCACCACCGGAAAGTTTTTTAAATTTCACCAGTGCAAAATCAGGTTCTACTCCGGTTGTATCACAATCCATCACCAGGCCGATGGTTCCTGTTGGTGCAATTACAGTAGCCTGCGCATTCCTGTAGCCATATTTTTCACCGAGTTCTACAGCATCATCCCAAGCTTTGCATGCCGCTTTTAATAAATAATCAGGGCAATACTGTGATTTAATTCCCTGTGGTTTCAAACTCAGGCTTTCATATTCATCAGCATCATAGGCAGCAAGGCGGTGATTACGCATCACTCTCATCATATGCTCTCTGTTCTCTTCATATCTTGGGAATGTGCCTAATGCATTGGCCATTTCTGCCGAGGTTTTATAAGAAATGCCGGTCATAATAGCTGTGATTGCTCCGGCAATAGCTCTTGCTTCTTCGCTATCATAAGGAATACCACTTACCATCAACATTGTTCCAAGATTAGCATAGCCTAATCCAAGTGTTCTGTATTCATAACTAAGCTGGGCTACTTCTTTTGAAGGGAACTGTGCCATCAATACAGATATTTCTAATACCAGAGTCCATAAACGGCAATTGTATTCATATCCTTCAACATCAAACTGATTATTCTCGGTATTGAAGAATTTCATCAGGTTGGCTGATGCAAGATTACATGCTGTATTGTCAAGGAACATGTACTCAGAGCAGGGATTAGAAGCTCTTATTTCACCACCTTCAGGACATGTGTGCCATTCATTGATAGTGGTATTGTATTGAGTTCCCGGATCAGCACAACGCCATGCTGCATAGGCAATCTGGTTCCACAATTCCCTTGCAGGAATTTTTTTCATAACTCTTCCATCCATTCTTCCGGTCAGTTCCCAGTCTTCATTGTTATCTAATTTTTCAAAGAAGGAATTTGGTATGCGTATTGAGTTGTTAGAGTTTTGGCCGCTAACTGTTCTATATGCCTCATCTTCATAACCGGATGAATAACCCGCAGCAATCAAAGCACCTACTTTCTTTTCTTCTTCTACTTTCCAACTGATAAAATCAATAATCTCTGGATGATCTAAATCCAGACAAACCATTTTAGCTGCACGACGTGTAGTACCACCTGATTTGATGGCACCGGCAGCCCTGTCGCCAATTTTTAAGAAACTCATCAAACCTGAAGAGGTACCACCCCCGCTAAGTTTTTCGCCGGCTCCACGAAGATTAGAATAATTGGTGCCGACTCCAGAACCATATTTAAAAATCCTGGCTTCACGAACCCACAGGTCCATGATACCGCCTTCATTTACCAGGTCATCATCCACACTTAATATAAAGCAGGCATGTGGCTGGGGACGTTCATATGCATTTTTTGATTTTTTTAATTCGCCATCAACCGGATCTACATAATAATGGCCTTGCGGCTTTCCGGTGATGCCATAGCTTTCATACAAACCGGTATTGAACCATTGCGGACTATTAGGTACACACATCTGGTTAAGGATGCTATATACCAGTTCATCATAAAAAATTTTTGCATCTTTTTCAGAAGCGAAGTAACCATAACGTTCACCCCAAACTCTCCAGCAATTGGCTAAACGGTGGGCTACCTGTTTTGCAGAAGTTTCTCTGCCTAAGCTGCCATCAGCTTGTGGTATACCAGCCTTTCGAAAATATTTTTGTGCAAGAATATCGGTTGCAATCTGACTCCATTGATTGGGTACTTCAACATTGTTCATTTCAAAAACAACTTCTCCGGTAGGATTGCGAATCACTGAGGTACGATAATCATACTCAAACATGTCATATACATTCACATCTTCACGAGTGAAGCGACGACTAAACTGCAGCCCGCTTTTGGCGGATGCCTGCTTCTTATTTGCCATAACTAAAAAGAATTTACTGGGTTAAAAGCCTTTGTTTTGGTTCGACCAATTCTGGCGAAAAGGTCTGTAACGAAAATATTTTTTAATGACTGAAATTCAAGCTGCCAAATATCAACATTGTGTGGATAAGCAATGTGTATAATCCGCAAGTGCTTTACAGTATTGATTTTTGGGATTTTTGCACAGGAACAACTTTTTTTCAGGGCAAAAAATTTTGGAAAATTCAATCGCAACCTGTAAAAAAAAATTAATTGAAAGTGCTTGTCATGAAACGCAAAACTGGCAAGGCTTTTTTGTTATTGATCCGCTGAAAGTGCCGTCGTTACTGCATTTCAGAGAAATACAAGACTGAAAGCCTTGCCAGTCGCATAATACAGGCATAATATAAGTTTCACAATATGATAATACCAAATTGAAGCATTTTTGCATATATGAAGAGATTAATTTCAACAGCAGCTTTCATTCTGACCAATTCAATTTTATTCATCATCCAGGCACAGCCCCAGTTCACAGGATGGATGGCATCTTTTAATACAATCAGGACAGGAAAAAAAATAAGTATGCATGCTGATATGCAGATTAGAAGTAACAATCAATGGAAGCAAACACAAACAATTTTATTGCGGCCCGGCATTAATTTTCACCTGAATAAAAAAACAATTATAACTGTTGGCTATGCTTTTATTAATAGTAAAAGAACGGTAAACAATGTTTCTGGTTTTATTCCTGAACATAGAATATGGGAACAACTGATCTATAATCATAAAGTAAAAAATTTTTTTATCAGTCATCGGTTCAGGCTGGAACAAAGATTTATTTCAAAAATCATAGTTTCAAATAATGAACTGGAAGCTAACGGCGTTGTTTATGCTAATCGCTTCCGGTATTTTAACCGGAATATTCTTCCAATCAGGAAAGTTGATGCTTTTAAAAAAGGAATATTTGTTGCATTACAGAATGAAGTTTTTATTAATATCGGAAATACTGCCAATGTAAATGGAGAATTTTTTGATCAAAACCGCCTTTACATAGCAACCGGCTATCGTATCCACCCAAAAGCAGATATTGAAATCGGTTATATGAATCAATACGTAAATGGCAGGGGCACACAGTTTACGAATAATCATGTTTTGCAGTTGGCTTCCTACCTCAGGCTATGATAAAAAGAAGATAATTTACGTGCCAGAAAGCCAACTATTTTTCGCATTTTTGCATTAATCAAGCGATTCCGGATGAAATCAAAAATTTATAATACATTGACCGATAAAAAGAAGCAGGGGAAAAAATCCTTTGCTGTGTTGGTGGACCCTGATAAGGTTAATAAAACAGTGCTTGATGAGCTAATTGAGCTTTCAATTTCTGCACGGGTGGATTATTTACTGGTTGGTGGCAGCCTGGTTATTTCGAATCATTTGGATGAATGTGTCCAGCATATTAAGCAGAATTGTGACATACCTGTCATTCTTTTTCCCGGTAGCCCATCACAGGTAAGTAAATATGCAGATGCCCTATTATATCTTTCTTTAATATCCGGAAGAAATCCTGAATTATTAATTGGCCAGCATGTGGTTTCGGCGCCATTTGTAAAACAAAGCGGATTGGAAATAATGCCTACTGGTTATATTGTAGTAGATGGCGGCGCACCAACCACAGTTTCGTATATCAGTAATGCTGCTCCGATTCCTGCTGATAAAAATGAAATCGCCATGTGTACAGCAATGGCTGGTGAAATGCTGGGCATGAAGTTAATTTACATGGATGCAGGCAGTGGTGCCAAACGCCCCATCACAGAAAGTATGATAAAAGCTGTTGCTGATCATATAGAAGCCCCTTTGATTATTGGCGGTGGCATTCTGCAACCTGAAAAAGCTTACCTGAACTGCAAAGCCGGTGCTGATGTAATTGTTGTTGGTAATGCCATAGAAAAAGATGCTTCATTGATTAAAGAAATGGCAGCGGCAATACATTCAGTCCCTGTTAAGGCTTAACGTAATTCTTCAGTCTTTATTCTTGTTGGTGTTTCTTTACCTGCTATAATACTTTTAGAACTGAGAGCTATGGCTTTAATAATCTGGGTCATGTTTTCTATATCCAGATTCTCAAAATGATCGGTCGGTTTATGGTAATGTGGTTCGATATCCATTTTCGAGGTAGATATTGTATGTGCCGGCACTCCGAGTTTCGCCAATGTTGCATTATCAGAACGATAGAAAAGCTGCTCCTGAGTATAAGGATCGGGATAGAAAGTAAACCCTGTTCCCTGTAAATTTTTTACCAAAATTTCACCCATATTAGTTTTCTCATATCCTGTGATGTAGGCTGAGTTCTTTCCCCATTTACTTTCGGTACCAATCATTTCAATATTGAACATAGCAATTACTTTCTTTGGTTCAATCTGGCTTGAAAAATATTGTGATCCCAAACCACCTATTTCTTCTGCTGTAAATGCCACGAAGAGAATTGTCCGCTCATTATTATTTATTTGTTTAAAATATTTTGCCAGCATAATAACGCCGGTTGTACCTGCTGCATCATCGTTGGCCCCATTGTAAATAGAATCTCCATTTACGGGCCTGCCTATTCCTAAATGATCATAATGCCCTGAGAATATTACAACCTCATCTATTCTGCTTTTTCCCGGAAGAATACCTGCAACATTGGCCATCTTTTGTTCCGTTATTTCATGCGCCGCGTCTAAAGACCAGGATACCGGATCAATATCTGATAAAATAAATATTACTGACGAATTTGATTTAAATATTGATGATTTAAACCTGGATAAACTTCCAAAACTATTGGCGAAACTTTTATCAATGAGTACAAGGAAATTCTTTTTACTTCGGACATATTTCCTGGCTTCCGATTGCAGATCAGGACCTTTCTTTATAAATGCCTTCTCATAACCGGATGACTGGTTAATCTTTAATTGTGGCTGGCTGGTAACTATAATAATATTTTTTTGATCAATACTGATACTATCAAACTGAACTGAGGCACTGATGAGCTTTGTACGAATCATCGAAAATTCCTGCCGGTAAGATCCACTGTTATTTAATGTTTGCAAACCAACTTTCTTAAATTCAGCGGCAATAAAATCTGCCGCTCTTTCTATATCAGGAGTAAATGTTTTTCTGCCTCTCATTTCATCTGATGAGAGTGCCTTTTCTATCCGCTCAACTTCATTAAAATTAATAGCTTCTGCTGCTGCAGTTGTAACTGACAGGGCTTTTTCTGCAGGCTTACATCCTGTCAACAATAGAAAAGAGGTTGCTGAAATCAACAACCCCTTCAGAAAAAATCTCATCATTTCTTTTTTAAATTTTAACCTGCTATTAGAATCCTTTTAAACATTCACTTTTACAGGCTCATCATTTCTTTAAATTTTACTGTCTGTCTTCTGCTTACTTCAATTTTCTCACCCCCTTTTAATTCCAGTAATAATCCGCCATTAAAATAAGGTTCTATTTTGTCTATCAACCTCAGGTTAACAATATGCTTTCGGTTTGCCCTGAAAAATGTTTTTTCATCCAATCTTTCTTCGAGTGCATTTAAAGATTTTAGAATTAACGGCTTATTGTTTCCAAAAAATACTTTTGCATAATTGCCAACACTTTCAAACAATCGGATTTCACTCAGCTTTACAAACCAGCAACGTTCGCCATCTTTTACAAACACCTGGTCGTTTTCTGACAGGAGGCTTGTATTTATATTTTCAGCATCGGTACGGTTTTCTTTTACGTCTGAGAAATGTAATTTTTGTAAAGCATCAGCAAGTCTTTTTGGTTCTATCGGCTTCAACAGGTAATCCAATGCATTTACTTCAAAAGCTTTTAATGCAAATTCATCATACGCAGTCGTAAATATTACCAGCGGTGCTTTTTCAAGTTCTGAAAGCATATCAAAACCGGTTTTTCCCGGCATCTGAATATCCAGGAAAATAAGATCAGGATGAAGACTTTCAATCTTCGCAATTCCATCTTCTGCATTAGTTGCTTCATCTATTATTTCCACTTCCGGAAAATCCTGTAATAGTTTTTTTAACTCAGATCTTGCCAAACGTTCGTCATCAATAATAATAGCTTTCATGAATAACAATTTAAATGGTGGTGGCAGGCAGTTGCAATTTTGCTTCTACCAATGAACCAGAAATTTGTTTTATATCGAACCGGGCTTTTTCGCCATACAATAAATTTAACCGGTTCGTTGTACTTGAGAGTCCAAACCCATCAGCATTAATAGTACCGTTTAAATAACCGGTGTTTTGCACAATCATTTCATGAAAATCGCCTTTGAAATCTGAAATTACTTTAACGACACCTCCATTAATATTTTTGCTGATTCCATGTTTAATGGCATTTTCAACCAGGGTTTGCAGCATCATAGTTGGCACAGGTTGATCAAGGGTATCTTCATCAATTTCATATTCAACTTTCAGCCTGTCTTCAAATCGCATATGTTCAAGAGCCAGGTAGTCTTTCACAATCATCAATTCTTTTTCAAAAGACACCATTTCCACTTTTTCTGTCTGCATGCTGCTTCGTAAAATATTACTTAGTTCAGTTATTGCCCTGCGGGCCCGTTGCGGATTTTCATCTACCAAAGCCCGGATACTGTTCAGGGAATTAAAAATAAAGTGCGGATTGATATGTGCTTTAATCGTCTCGAGTTCAAGTTCTTTTACAAGGGACTCCAGTTTGAGTGTATCAAGCTGTTGTTTCTGGCTTTTATTATAATAATGATAAAAGTAATATATCATCATCCATGGAAAAATAAATAAACCATTATCAAACGTGGAACCCAGTACTTTCTGAAAAAATGAAAGTTTTTGTTTTGATTCCACACCAAGTTTAAAAATTTCTATAGAACCTAGTATCAGAACACTAAAAAGAACAGATGTGATGACGACAGAAATAATAAGTCGTGGCAAAGCTTTTTCTACCGGTAACAGCATCCAGCCCCTCCAGTTGATAAAAGAACGTAAGATGTGTGTGGTTAAAATACCAGCAAAAAAAACAATGATGATTCTCTTTAAAAGTATGGGTGTTGAAATCTGGACTTTATAAATATGTGCAAACAATAACATAATCAGGCCTACAAGCCCCCAACCTCCTACCTGGAGTATCCAATAAAGTTTATTTCGGTTCATTGTTGCCATAAATATAACTGTAAAAATAAACGTTCTCTGCACCGGTGAGCCTTTCTTTATTTCAATGGCAAAAATGGTTTGTAAAAGGAAATAGCCCTTTAAGAACCATTTCTGGCAGATTTTGTTAATTACAGTTTGGTCCGAATTCATACCCATAAAACACTAATTTTGTAACGTTTAAACTGATTAAATGGAAATCACACCAGGACCGCTATTAAAAACGATAGATTCCCCTGCCGATTTAAAAAAGCTACCCCGTGAAAAACTTCACCAGGTATGTGATGAACTGAGGCAGTATATTATTGACGTAGTGAGTGTTCATGGTGGTCATTTCGGCGCCAGCCTGGGTGTGGTAGAACTGACGACGGCCCTGCATTATGTTTACAACACTCCTTATGATCAACTGGTTTGGGATGTAGGACATCAGGCATATGGACATAAAATACTGACCGGAAGAAGAGATAATTTTCCCAGCAACAGAAAATATAATGGCTTAAGCGGATTTCCAAAAAGAAGCGAAAGCGAATATGATACATTTGGTGTGGGGCACTCCTCCACTTCTATTTCTGCTGCCCTTGGTATGGCGATAGCAGCCAAATACAAAGGCGAAAAAGAACGAAAAGTTGTTGCTGTTATTGGCGATGGTGCTATGACAGCCGGTTTGGCTTTTGAAGGGATGAACCATGCAGGGGTGGCAGATGCGGACATGCTGATTGTATTAAATGATAATTGTATGGGCATTGATCCCAATGTAGGTGCCCTGAAAGAATACCTGACAGACATTACTACATCTCCAACTTATAATAAGGTAAAAGACGATGTGTGGAAATTGATGGGCAAATTGCCAGTAGGTAAAAATTTCACCCGTGCAATGGCCCATAAACTGACTGAAGGTATGAAAGGAATGGTCAGCAGCAGTGCTAATTTATTTGAAGCATTGAAACTCCGCTATTTTGGGCCGATTGATGGACATAATATTGCCAAGCTAGTTGATACCTTAAAAGATCTCCGTGATATACCCGGTCCCAAAATCTTGCATATCGTAACTACAAAAGGAAAAGGATATGCATTGGCCGAAAAAGATCAAACCAAATGGCATGCCCCTGGTTTGTTTGATAAAATAACCGGTGAAATTCAAAAGAAGAAATTTGATTTACCCCAGCCTCCAAAGTACCAGGATGTATTTGGTCATACTATTATTGAACTGGCAGAAAAGAATGAAAAAATTTTTGGCATCACTCCAGCGATGCCTTCAGGTTCTTCTCTAAAATATATGATGGAGAAAATGCCTGACCGGGCTTTTGATGTGGGCATTGCAGAACAACATGCAGTAACCTTAAGTGCCGGCATGGCTACACAGGGTATGAAAGTTTTTTGCAATATTTATTCATCCTTTATGCAGCGGGCATATGACCAGGTGGTGCATGACGTAGCAATTCAGAAACTGCCGGTTATATTCTGCCTTGACAGAGCTGGTTTGGTGGGTGATGACGGGCCCACCCATCATGGATGTTATGATATTCCCTTCTTCAGGTGTATCCC
>Ga0209798_10001769_pt1 | contig 12847 bp, 7 predicted proteins | sample DOMMetBare3Fresh_FD_187475 | JGI IMG/M metagenome (GOLD analysis project Ga0209798, IMG submission 187475) | Wetland sediment microbial communities from St. Louis River estuary, USA, under dissolved organic matter induced mercury methylation -... | ecosystem: Environmental > Aquatic > Freshwater...
CCTTCGTAAAAGCAGCCATGGGTGCTCGAATTGCCGGTTTCCCAATTCACGTTCGAGCACCGTTTACTCCAGTCCCTGCCGAAGAAATCAATCGAATTCGAAGGGTAATCAGCAACTGTATGAGGGACTTTAAGCTATTGAATCATGTCGTTAATTTAATCTGATAATGCGAGGCTAAATTTGGCCGACAGCTGATATTCGTCAGCTGTAAAATTTAATTCTCAATACCGGCCATTCAGATTTGTAATATTTTTAATGAGATCACAGTCGCTACCGGCCAAATATAGTCCTTCCGTCCTGTTTTCAGTGATACTAAGCAAGCTGGCAGGTAGCTGCCAGTGGAAGCAGGACATGCACTTGCAAGCTACGAATAGTTCGGCCATAACATTCGATGTTCTCGGGTTTTATTTCGAGCTCGCAGGTGCGCTTGTGATCGTTAACGAATACTCAGGGCTTGCCGTGGCATCGGCTCACCTATATTTCTTTCGCAGATCCCAAGCATGCATGTCCCTTAGTTTTAATTTATCACGCTGGAGGTCAGTTATGAAGAGCCCCACTAACCAATCTTTTACCGCCTTTGTTGGTATTGACTGGGCTGACAGAAAGCACGACGTTTGTGTCCGACCAGCAGGCAGTGAGACGCGGGAGTTTTCGGTCATCCAACATAACGTTGACATGATCAATGACTGGGCGCAATCCTTAATCCAGCGCTTTGGCTCGCCCATCGCAGTTGCTGTTGAATTGTCGAAAGGCCCAATTGTGTCTGCGTTGCAGAAATTTGATTGTTTTGTCATTTATCCAATTAACCCTTCAACTTTGGCCAAGTACAGGCAAGCGTTTACGCCCAGCAGGGCAAAAGATGATCCGACTGATGCCGAGTTCGCTGTTGATTTACTTTTAAGACATCCTGATCGCTTTAAACCGTTGCGGCCACAAAGTATGGAAATGCGGGCGCTAGCAACGCTGGTTGAACAACGAAGGACGATGGTTGACGAAAAAAACCGCATCACTAACCGCTTACGCACTGCATTAAAGCAGTATTATCCACAGGTATTGGACTGGTTTGACCATATCGACACCCCGTTATTTTGTGATTTTATACGACAATGGCCAACCCTGATCCAAGTCAAGCGTGCCAGGAAGAACACCCTGGAAACATTTTTTCATCAACATAACATGCGTTTTGCCCAGGTTTTGGAAGCCCGATTAGACGCCATAAAAACAGCAACGCCTTTGACGATGGATGACGCCATTATCATTCCTTACCGGCTACAGGTGCAGGTATTGATCGAACAGTTGAGCGTTACTCTGGAGGGGATCAAACAATTCGACCAAGCCGTTGAAAGTATCGCAAGAAAACACCCTGATTTCCCCTTATTCGACGCCTTGCCAGGTGCAGGCCCATCGCTCGCACCCAGGCTGTTGGTGGCGTTTGGAGAACAGCGGACACGATACCCAAGTGCAGCAGACTTGCAAAAATACGCAGGTATTGCACCGGTGACTGAGCGCAGCGGCAAAAAACATTGGGTGCATTGGCGCTGGCAGTGCCCGACATTCCTGCGGCAAACGTTCACCGAATGGGCAGCACAGACGATAAACAAATCGTTCTGGGCTGGCCAATACTATCGGCAAAAGCGAGCAAAAGGCTATTCCTATCAAGCAGCAGTACGCGCTTTGGCGTTTAAGTGGATCCGCATTATTTACCGTTGTTGGCAAACGGGCAAACCTTACAATGAATCAACCTATCTAAAAGCTTTGGAGCATCGCGGCTCTCCATTGCTAAAATAAGCCTGAAAAACAGTCAAAATATCTTGACGGACTAACTCAGGGCGTGATATGGCGATATGATGCAAGTCGTGGGGAAATAGGCATAGCCCACTTGCGCTCCTGATTCATGAAGGACTTTGCCGAGTTCCATCGGAACGAGCTCCAAACAGGGCAAAAGGCGTTCGTATTCTTCTTTCGGCAAAGCGTCGAGAAGATGGTTTTGGCGTGGTTTATTGCGATCAGTCATTAATAATCCTTTTTTTACCAGGTCATTTCGGTTAGCCAAACTTTGGCGGACATTACGAAGTAATAAGGCTATAGGCAATGTTGCTTTTCCATAGTTAGGATTAATGTAATAAGGTTTAGCTTTCCTTATTCGCTACCGGCAGTGTCAATTCTTGCTCAGCCTCAAGCCAATCATCAAGTTCGTGGCCGGGGGTGAACCCCAATCTTTCTGCTTTCCGATAAGCGATCTCGGCAATTTTGGCATCACGATCCGGGAGGTTTAGGCTATGGCCGGAAGCATTGGATTCGGCTATATTCGCTGTTACGGTTGTAGTAGTTTTAGTCTTGTTTCGCCTCTTCATGGTTATGTGCTTTGATTGAGCTTAAGTTGTATGAATACATTTACGACAAAAGCTAAATTAAAACAGTTCCGGGATAATAATTTCAGCAATGAACCATTTGATCTTAATCAATATTTTATGAAACTTTATTTTTTGCATGGTTACGCAGAAATTAACCTTCGCCGGATCAAAGTCCAACCATTTTGCGTGTGATTTTGATTGAGTGATCAGGCTCATTGCGGTACCAGTCTAAATAAATCCTACTTTCTCGCACGATCACGCTTTTTTTCATCTCGCCGACGGGTTCTATGTGCGATAGCGCACATACTCCATTCAATTTCGAAGTTAGACTTTATCACAGAAACTGGCGGAGAACCTTTATGAATTTCACTATCAAACCCATATTACTTGAATCCTTACTGGCACTTGTGGTGGGGATATTGATTTTGCTGTAGCCAAGATTTCTTAATTATATTTCTTAATTATTTCGTCGCGTGTATTTGATCGGGGTGGGTATTTTGGGGCTCATCCACCATAACGTATAAACTATTTTAATACCTAGTTCCGGTTATTTAACTGCAATTTGACGATTCGAATATTACTGTGAAAAACGTAAGTCGACATCAATGGATTGAAGTGGCCGCTTATTACAAAGCAGAAGCCAGAAATTTCGAACCGAACAAAGAACTGGACGATTGGCTGGCAGCCGAACATGAATACATAAAGATGCAAATTGCACTTTATCTTGGTAAAGTTGAAGAAGATCATGCGATGACAATTCTCGGTCTACAACAGTTGGCAAAGTTGGCTGGTGTTGAAAACTCTGAAAACATCAAGCTGAAAATAGAATTGATTCAGTCCATACAGAGTGCTACCCATCATCGACCTTGTTTTCGCTCAAACCTCCGCTTGATTTGTCATGAAAACGATTGTATATGGCGATCTGAATGCCGAAAATTGATTGCGGAATGGTGCCGCAGTATATAAGTTTAAACGCATGTCTTAAAAAGATATCAATCCACTTGGTCGTAGTTACTGATTTATTGACAAGACAGCAGGTACTTACGCTTTTTGGAACTTAGAAAATATTGTAAACCGAGGCACGAGGAAAAGAATTGTTAGCTTTAATAGAGTTTTTACACTTGGTTCAATCATGTGCATAACTCAAGTAAACGGACAAGATCTGCACTATACCGATATATTGTAGGGATGATTTACTGAAAAAATAATGATTTACGTTCAATTGCATGAGGAGAAAGTGATAGTTTGACAACTTTGTGCAGATGAGGGCTATGAACCAGACAAAACCCAACGAATCAATAAAGCCTCAGCTTGACAACACAGATTGGATGGAAGACCCGCTCTGGTATAAAGACGCAGTTATTTATGAACTGCACATCAAGGCTTTCTTTGACAGCGACAATAATGGCACCGGAGATTTTGCCGGATTAATCCAAAAGCTCGATTATCTCCAGGATTTAGGCGTTAACACACTCTGGTTGTTACCGTTCTATCCCTCTCCCATGAGAGATGACGGTTATGACATTTCAGACTATCGTAACATCCATCCCGATTACGGCACCATGGCCGATTTCAAGCAATTTGTAAAGGAAGCGCATCAACGCAACCTCAAAATCATCACCGAGTTAGTCATAAATCACACTTCCGATCAGCATCCTTGGTTTCAGGCTGCGCGTCGCGCCCCTGCTGGATCAAGCAAGCGGAACTTTTATGTATGGAGCGATTCAAACAAAAAATTTTCCGAGACGCGGATTATCTTCAAAGATTCCGAGAAATCCAACTGGGCATGGGATGAGGAAGCGCATGCGTATTACTGGCATCGTTTCTTCTACCATCAACCAGACCTCAACTTTAACAACCCGAAGGTAGTGAAAGCGGTCATCAAACTGATGCGGTTTTGGTTGGATCTGGGTGTGGACGGTATGCGTCTGGATGCAATTCCTTATTTGTGCGTAAGTGAGGGCACCCAAAATGAAAACCTCCCAGGAACGCACGCCGTCATCAAACAAATGCGCGCTGTTCTCGATGCCCATTACCCTCATTGCGTTTTTCTTGCTGAAGTCAACCAATGGCCTGAAGATGTAAGCGACTACTTCAGTAATGGCGATGAATGTCACATGGCTTACCATTTTCCACTTATGCCACGGATGTATATGGCTATTGCTCAGGAAGACCGCCATCCCATCGTCGATATTATGCGCCAGACCCCAAATATTCCAGACACCTGCCAATGGGCTGTTTTTTTACGCAACCATGATGAACTGACTTTGGAGATGGTCACTAATAAAGAGCGTGACTATATGTACCAAATTTATCTCATTGATCCTCGCGCCCGCGTCAACGTAGGTATCCGACGACGATTGGCGCCCTTGATGGATAATGAAATAGACAAAATTATACTAATGAATAGCTTACTGCTGTCTATGCCGGGTTCGCCAAGCCTCTATTATGGCGACGAGATCGGCATGGGGGACAATTTCTTCCTGGGCGATCGAAATGGAGTGCGTACCCCCATGCAATGGAGTCCTGACCGTAATGCCGGTTTTTCCCGTGCTGATCCCCAGCGCCTATATCTACCGCCAATCATGGACCCGGTATATGGTTTCGGATCAGTTAATGTTGAGGCACAACTGCGCGAGCGAGGATCGTTGCTAAACTGGACACAACGAGTGTTGGCGCTGCGTAAAAATCATCAAGCATTTGGTCGTGGGGAACTAGTTTTTTTACACCCCAAAAATCGCAAAATTCTCGCCTATTTCCGACTATACCAAGACGATATTATACTTTGCGTTGCCAACCTGTCGCGTGCTGCACAAGCGGTAGAACTTGGCCTTTCCCGTTATAAGGGATTGGTTCCGGTGGAATTGATGGGGCGTGCATCTTTTCCGCCTATTGGTGAATTACCTTATTTGCTGACTTTGCCTGGGCATCACTTTTATTGGTTCCGGCTGGCGAGTGACGAAGAGGTTCCGGCCTGGCATGAGGAGCATTTGCAGCCTGAAGAACTGCCGACCCTGGTGTTGTTTGATGGTTGGAACAGTTTTTTCCATGACCGGGTTTTACCTTCGCGTGTTGCCATTGCTGAAAAGGTCCGTACTCAACTCGAAGAAGAGGTATTGCCACACTTTGTCGCAGCGCAGCGCTGGCATGGAGCTAAAGGTGAAGAGGTAAGACACGTAGCCATTGAAGATTATGCAGCGTGGGGACATGATGATAATAAATGGCTAGTGGCCCTATTTAGAATTGAAGATGCGTTAGGTAAGTCATACTCCTGTTTTTTACCACTTGCACTGGCTTGGGAAAATGGCGATGAAAAACACATGCGTGCCATGTCACACGCAACCATTGCCAAAGTGCGTCAACGGGCTGAAATTGGAATCCTGGCGGATGCATTTGCTGACGAGTCATTTTGTCAAGCATTGGTACAAGCTATTGCTACTAGTGAAAAACTATCTTGCGAAAAAGGTACTTTCCACTTCTCGCCAACCCAGGCTTTCTCGCCACTCACCAAGGAGGCATCCAACAACCTTTCAGTACGCCAACTTAGCTCTAAAGGTTGCAATACCGCTGTCGTGCTGAATGAGCAGCTTTTTCTGAAAGCTTATCGATATCTACAAAATGGAACTTGCCCGGAAATTGAGGTTGGTCGCTTTCTTACCGAGGTGGCCAAATTCCCTAATATAGCGCCGGTGTTTGGCGTAGTTGAGTACGAAGGTAGTGAGGGTCAAATAATGACGCTTACCCTGTTACAGGAATATGTCAAAAATCAGGGTGACTGCTGGAACTATACACTTGATTATTTAAACCGTTTCCTGGAAGAATGCCGTTCAACTGTCGAGCCAATTGAACCTTTGGAACAAGCTCATGCTGCCTATTTGGTTCTTATTCGATTACTGGGCCTGCGAACAGCTGAACTACACAATGCGTTAGGAAAAACAACCGGAGATTCTGGCTTTGATCCCGAACCAGTTTCCGGCAGCGATGTTACGGCCTGGATACAGGGTGCGCAAGCTGAGGCGCTAGCAACGTTGGATCTGCTCGAACGTTGGGAGGCTGAGCTGGCCGTATCTGCGCGCGATTTAGCACAAATTTTGCTCTTGCGACGAAACTTTCTATTAGAACGTCTACGGGCGTGTTATTCCGGACATATTAAATTAGTTAAGACACGCTACCACGGTGATTTAAAGCTCGAGAATGTGCTGATCAAACAGAATGATTTCGTGTTTACCGATTTTAAGGGCAATCTTGAGCGACCTTTCGCCGAACGCCTCCACAAATGTTCACCGTTGAGGGATGTGGCCAACATGCTTTTATCATTCAACTATGCCGCTTATACGGCACTTGGGCATATATGCGCAGAACAACACAAGGATATGGCAAAATTTGAGCATTGGGTACTTGAATGGCAACGACAGGTTAGACGTGTTTTCCTGGAATCCTATACTCAAACAGTTAGTGATACAGAATTGTTTTTAACGGACGCATCGGTACTTGCCTTACTCGAATTTTTCCAACTAGAAAAGGCCCTATATGAAGTGCGTCATAAACTAGGTAATCGCTCGGATTTGGTAATAATTTCTTTGAAGTACATTCTGTCGCTACTATAACTTGAAATCTAACAAATATAATTCGAGCAGCAGATGATAAATCGGGGGTTTAATCTTTACCAATCAGCTTTATGTACCAATGGAAAATTTATACTCGAGGAATCAAAATGCCTAAACAGATAACCGCCGTATGGCCCGGACGTCCCTATCCTCGCGGTGCATATTGGGATGGAGAAGGTGTAAATTTTGCCATTTTTTCCGAGCATGCCGAAAAGGTTGAATTGTGCTTGTTCGATACCAAAGGAAAGAACGAGGTTCAGCGCGTCGAACTAAAGGAGCGTAGCGATTTAGTCTGGCACTGCTATCTACCCGAGGCCCGTCCCGGACTGCTTTATGGTTTTCGGGTATATGGGCCTTACCGCCCGGAAGAGGGACATCGTTTTAATCCGAACAAGCTGCTGATAGAACCCTATGCAAAAGATATTGTGGGGACGCCGCTCTGGAGCGACGCCCATTTTGGTTACCGCATAGGCGCCAAGGACGAGGATCTTTCTTTTAGTCGTCGCGACAATGCCAATGTCATGCCGAAGTGCCGGGTTATCGATCAGGCCTTCGCCTGGGGGAATGATCATCCCCCCGACATTCAATGGTGCGATATGGTGATATATGAGCTGCACGTCAAAGGCTTTACCATGCAACATCCTGATATTCTGCCTAAATTGCGCGGCACCTATGCCGGATTGGCGATGGATCCCGTCATCGAGCACCTCCAACGGCTAGGCGTTACAACCGTTGAACTGATGCCGATTCATGCATTTCTTGATGATCGCCACCTGGTTGAACGAGGCATGCGCAATTACTGGGGATATAACTCCATAGGCTTTCTGGCGCCTGATTCCCGTTATTCGGCCAGCGGTCAAATCAGTGAATTTAAAACCATGGTAAAAACACTACACAAAGCAGGTATTGAGGTGATTCTGGATGTGGTATACAACCATACCGCCGAAGGAAATCAACTAGGACCGACTCTGTCCTTCCGTGGTATCGACAATGCTTCCTACTATCGCCTAGTGAGTGATAATCCACGCTTTTATATGGACTACACCGGCTGTGGCAATACTCTGGACATGCAGGAATCATGTGTGCTGCAATTAATGATGGACAGCCTGCGTTATTGGGTGCTGGAAATGCATGTAGACGGCTTCCGTTTTGATCTGGCGTCCTCACTGGCAAGAGAGTTACACGACGTGAACCAGCTTGGCACCTTTTTCAATACCATTCGTCAGGATCCTATCCTGAGCACCATCAAGTTGATTGCCGAACCCTGGGATCTGGGCGAGGGGGGCTATCAAGTGGGTAATTTCCCGCTGGGATGGTCAGAATGGAATGATAAGTATCGCGATTGTATTCGTGCATATTGGAAAGGCGATGAAGGGCTCATCGGGGAACTGGCGCAACGCTTGACAGGATCCAGCGACCTCTACGAACGCAGTGGACGAACCCATGCTAGCATCAATTTCATCAGTGCGCACGACGGCTTTACCTTGCATGACCTGGTTACTTACAACGACAAGCACAACGAAGTCAATCAAGAAGATAATTCCGGAAATGACAATAACCGTTCCTGGAATTGCGGCGTCGAGGGAGAAACCGACGAACCAGCGATTAATGCCTTGCGTGCCAGACAAAAGCGCAATCTTCTCGCCACTCTGCTATTTTCTCAAGGGGTTCCTATGCTGCAGGCAGGCGATGAGATCGGGCGTACCCAGCAGGGTAATAACAATGCCTATTGTCAGGACAATGCGATTAGCTGGCTTTCGTGGGAATTGAAGAAACAAGATCAGGATTTGCTTGCATTCACCCGACGTATTATCAGTTTGCGCAACGAGCATCCCTTATTTCGAAGACGTTATTTTTTTCAGGGAACTCCTATTTATGGAGGGGAGGTAAAAGATATTATCTGGCTCAATTCCGATGGTTCAGAAACTAAAGATGACGATTGGAATCAAGCCTCTTCGCATTGTCTGGGCGTGTATTTTGCTGGCGGTAAACTGATCGAAACCGATGGACGCGGACGGCGTTTAAAGGACAATAATCTCTTGTTGCTTCTCAATGCCTATCATGAGGAAATCGCATTTATGCTGCCACAATTCGAGGAGCATGAATATTGGGAAGTGTTGCTCGACACGCAGGATGCTATCGGTACACCGAATATTTCTCGTTACAAGGCAGAGCAAACTTATCCATTGGTCGGACGCTCGCTAGTGTTGCTGAAACAGGCGTAGACAATACGAAACTTGAGAATGAAATGCCATTTGGGGTTAGCGTGCTTTCCGATAGCAAGAGGTTTTTCTGTTTGTGGAATTGTAGGTCACGCATAGTCGCGCTTTGCTTGGGAAACCTGGGTATGCATTATCTTTGGGGGTAGAACTTATTATGCTTAGAGCATATCAAATGCTCCTTTATCCTTTCCGGAATTTGCTAAGGTGAGATCCCATCAATTTACTTCCATTAACCTGATTAGTCGGAAATCTTTACCATCCGTCATCCGCCCCTTTGGGATGCCCAATGGTTCATTGCGGAAACACGCATATGAAGAATCGAAATAGGTTGGAAAGGCCATCTATACTTGAGATGCAAGCTATAGATAGTTCAGCTGCTCTGCAGGTTAAATCTCATATCACGAAATCGGAGAATGAATATCGATGGCTGTTGACGCGAAATGATGGTGCGCATAATGATAAGTCGTCTCAGTTACCCGCGCCATATATTCCGTTATCTACTTATCGGCTGCAATTCAACCGGGATTTTACGTTTAATCAAGCATGCGATATCGTTCCTTACTTGCATGCACTAGGTATTTCTCACCTCTATGCCTCGCCTTATCTTAAGGCTCGACCGGGTAGTCGGCATGGTTACGATATCATCGATCATAATCAACTGAATCCCGAGATTGGCACGTACGAGGAGTTTGAGCACCTATGCACAACGCTCGTCGAGCATGGTATGGGGCAAATACTCGATTTCGTACCAAATCACATGGGCGTTGGTGGTGATAATGCGTGGTGGCTGGATGTGCTTGAAAACGGACAGGCCTCCGTATATGCCGGATTTTTTGATATTGACTGGGAACCGATTAAGCCAACGCTTCGCGGCAAGGTTCTTTTGCCTGTATTGGGCAATCATTATGGTACGGTTCTTGAGAATGCCGAATTACAACTACGCTTTGATGAGAAACAAGGTGAATTTGCCATTTATTATTACGAGCACCGCTTTCCAGTTGATCCGGCTGAATACCCGGCTATTTTGGCATATCGCATGGATACCTTGATTAAACAATTGGAAATCAATAATCCGTTATTGATGGAATATCAGAGTCTGATTACGGAGTTCCACAATCTGCCATCTCGTGGGGAAAAATCACTTGAGCGTCTAATTGAACGTAGGCGTGACCAAGAAGTGTATAAAAATCATCTTGCAGGTCTCGTTGCGGACTCTGCTGAAATTAGCGAATTCCTGGAAGAAAACCTGAATATTTTCAACGGAAAGACAGGAGAACCCTCCAGTTTCGATCAGCTTCATCACTTAATTGAAGCCCAAGCTTACCGACTTACATTTTGGCGGGTGGCTTCGGACGAGATTAACTACCGGAGATTTTTTGATATCAACGATCTTGCTGGATTACGGATGGAAAATGATGAAGTTTTCCGGGCGACCCATCAACTAGTTCTGAAACTGGTTCAAGATGGCAAGCTTGATGGTTTGCGTTTGGATCATCCCGATGGACTGTATGATCCGGAGGCTTATTTTTGTAAACTGACCGATCATTGCTGCCGTGCTGGGCACGCGCCGTATCTGATAGTGGAAAAAATCTTGGCGGTTGACGAGAAATTGCCCACTCACTGGCCAGTGCACGGTACGACAGGTTACGAATTCACAAATCTACTCAATGGGCTATTTGTGGTTACCAGTAACGTTGAACGCATGGAACGCCTGTATAAGAGCTTCATAGGTGAACATTTCACTTTCGATGATCTGCTCTATCGTTCCAAACATTTGATAATGAAGACTGCACTTGCAGGCGAGTTAAATGTGTTGGCCAATCTACTTTCGAAAATCGCCGAAGCTGATCGTCACACCTGTGATTACACACTAAACGGATTACGTACCGCATTGTCTGAAGTAGTTGCTTGCTTTCCGGTTTATCGAGGATATATATGCGCCCGCGAGATTTCGATGGGAGACCGGCGAAACGTTGAGCAGGCAACGGTGATGGCTAAACTTAGAAGTACTGCAGCTGATACCAGCATCTTTGATTTTCTGGGTACTGTGCTTACCCTTTCTGCAGTAGATGGAAAATCGGCTGAGTACTATCAACAAGTTCTCTCATTTATTATGAAATTCCAGCAATTCACTAGCCCGGTTATGGCTAAAGGGATGGAGGATACTAGCGCATATATCTATAATCGCTTGCTGTCGCTCAACGAAGTCGGCGGTGATCCACGTCAATTCGGTGTAACCCGAACCGCATTCCATCGTGCCAACCAGGCGCGCGCAGGAGATTGGCCACATACGATGTTGACAACTTCCACGCACGACACCAAGCACAGTGAAGATGTGCGTGCCCGCCTTAATGTGTTGTCTGAAATGCCTGCTGCCTGGAGGATACAACTTCGACATTGGAGTCACGCCAACCGTAACCTTAAACAAATGGTTGGTGGAATCTTGGTGCCTACACCCAATGATGAATATTTTATCTATCAAACTTTGCTGGGTATTTGGCCGCTAGGAGAGCTAGAAACATTTGAGATCGAGAGCTTGTGGCTCCGGTTAGCGGAATATTTTGTCAAGGCTGCGCGTGAAGCTAAGGTTTATACGAGTTGGATAAACCCCAATAAGGCATATGAAGACGCCCTATTGGCATTCATAGACGCATTGATACATTCGCCACTTGAGAGTACATTTCTATCGAGTTTTATACCTTTTCAACGGCGTATTGCGCGCTTCGGAATGTTAAATAGTTTGTCACAGACATTGATAAAGTTCACTGTCCCAGGTGTCCCTGATATTTATCAAGGTTGTGAATTGTGGGACTTTAGCCTTGTAGACCCGGACAATCGGCGACCGGTTAATTTCGGTCATCGCCAAAAACTTCTTGATGAACTGCTGAAGTTAGCTTCGCTGACATCGGAACAACGTAGATCAGAAGTACTTGCGTTGTGTGACACCCTGGAAAACGGCCAAGCCAAACTATTGATAGTGAGATCGGCGTTAGCGTTGCGAGAGCGCTGGCCAGAAGTGTTCCAATTAGGCAGATATCTGCCGCTAACAGTCAAAGGAGAGCATGCATCTCATCTGTGCGCCTACGCGCGCATTGAAGGCGGAAGGTACGTCATTGCAGTAGCGCCACGCTTCTTTGCTAGTTTGCTGGACGATGCAGATCAGCCGCCCCTTCCTCTGGGGGGGGATATTTGGGGTAATACGACGCTTGATATACCCTTTCATCAGCAAGATACCCAATACATCTGTGCCTTCACTGGAAAGGAGCTGATACCCGATCAAAAGTTGTCTAGCTGGAACTTTCCTATTGCCCAAGTACTAGTAGATTTTCCGGTCGGACTAATTATTGGTGAAAAAGCACATTCCGGCTCAGCCGAATAGATACACAATCTGGTCAATAATCCCGAATAAATTAGAATAAATACGCAAATAACCAATCTAAAGGAGGCATCTATCAGTAAAGCTGACGTTCATATCCCTCGATGAAGGGATAGAGTACAGGTATTTTACTTAACTTGCCTTTTAGTCTTCTTTTACCTTAACCCAGGCACGAAGGATTTCCGCCACGCTCCATGCCTGAGCGATACAGCCTCGTGGGGTGAATAAACCTTCGGCATCGAAAACTTCGCTGACGGAGCCGATACAGGCTTCATGCAAATGTCTCGT
>Ga0209798_10001770_pt1 | contig 12837 bp, 11 predicted proteins | sample DOMMetBare3Fresh_FD_187475 | JGI IMG/M metagenome (GOLD analysis project Ga0209798, IMG submission 187475) | Wetland sediment microbial communities from St. Louis River estuary, USA, under dissolved organic matter induced mercury methylation -... | ecosystem: Environmental > Aquatic >...
ACGCTGGAACTCAGCGAAGAAAAGCCGATCGTCTGGCTGCTTGGCCCTCACCCCAATGCTGAACTCGCCGCCCGCGCCAAAGCCTTCATCGAGCGCATCCAGCTGGACGGCACCCTGGCCCGCCTGGAAGACCGTTATTTCGGCCATGTCCGTCGGCTGGAGCAAGGCGACATCGTCAAGTTCCTCGGCGAAATCGAGACGACCTTGCCGCGCCTGCGCAAACATTTCGAGGCAGCCGAGGCGATTACCGGCATCGACTGGCGATTGATCGCCTCGGTGGCCTATCACGAGTCTCACTGGGACCCGAACGCGACCAGCTACACCAGCGTTCGCGGGATCATGATGCTGACCGAGGAAACCGCCGACCGCCTGGGGGTGAGCAACCGTCTCGACCCGCGCGAAAGCATCATCGCCGGCGCCCGCTACATCAACATCCTGAAAGACCAGCTGGCCAGCGAGATCCGCGAACCGGACCGCACCTGGCTGGCGCTCGCTGCCTACAACATCGGCCCCGGCCATTTCAACGCCGCCCGCCGCCTGGCAAAATTGCTCAACGCCGAAGACGGTAATTGGTTCGAGATGAAGCGCATCCTGCCACTCCTCGCCCAGCCAAAGTATTACCAGAAGATCAAATCGAGCCGGGCACGCGGTGGCGAAGCCGTCATCCTGGTCGAGAACATTCGCAGCTACTACGACATCCTGATGCGCAACGAACGCCCCTACCAGTCACTGGCAGCCAGAATGGAAGGCAACGCCGGCAAGCTCGGCAACACCCCGGGCCTGAAACTGAAGCAGAAATGAAAAATCCCCGCCGCAGCGGGGATTTTTCATCGTATCCGGCCAGGAAGCTTCAGGCAGCGACTTCGAGCTTTTCCAGCCCGCCCATGTAAGGGCGCAGCACGGCAGGAATGGTGACGCTGCCATCGGCGTTCTGGAAGTTCTCGAGAATAGCGACCAGGGTACGGCCAACCGCCAACCCGGAACCATTCAAGGTATGGGCCAGTTCCGGCTTGTTCTTCTCGTTGCGGAAACGCGCCTGCATGCGGCGGGCCTGGAAGGCGCCGAAATTCGAGCAGGAAGAAATTTCGCGGTAGGTATTCTGGGCCGGCAGCCAGACTTCCAGATCGTAGGTCTTGGCGGCAGAAAAGCCCATGTCGCCCGAGCACAGGGCCATCCGGCGATAGGGCAGCTCGAGCTTTTCGAGAATCACTTCGGCATGGCGCGTCAGCTCCTCGTGCGCTTCGGCCGACTTTTCCGGATGAACCACCTGCACCAACTCAACCTTGTCGAACTGGTGCTGGCGAATCATGCCGCGCACATCGCGACCACCGGAGCCCGCTTCAGAGCGGAAGCATGGCGTATGGCAGACGAACTTGAGTGGCAGCGCTTCGGCGGCCAGGATTTCGTCACGGACGATGTTGGTCACCGGCACTTCGGCGGTCGGGATCAGGTACAGCGGATCCTGGTCGCCGCGCAGCACCTTGAAGAGATCTTCCTCGAACTTGGGCAACTGGCCGGTGCCGTGCAGGCTGGCGGCATTGACCAGATAGGGCGCATACAGCTCGGTATAGCCGTGCTCGCTGCCATGGGTGTCGAGCATGAACTGGGCAAGCGCCCGATGCAGACGAGCCAGGCCGCCCTTGAGCAGCGAGAAGCGCGCCCCGGCAATCTTGGCGGCGGTGGCGAAATCAAGCTGTCCCAGTGCCTCGCCGACATCGGTATGGTCCTTGATCGCGAAACCGAAGCTGCGCGGCGTTCCCCAGCGCTTGATCTCGACATTGCCGGTTTCATCGCTGCCGACCGGCACCGACTCGTCCGGAATGTTCGGCAGTGCGGCAAGAATCGCATTGAATTTTTCCAGCAATTCGCCAAGACGGGCTTCCGAGGCCTTCAATTCGTCACCGAGGGCACCCACCTGGGCCATCACGTCGGAGGCATCCTGGCCTTGCCCCTTGAGCATGCCGATCTGCTTCGACAGCGTATTGCGCTGGGCCTGCAAATCCTGGGTGCGGGTCTGCAGGGTCTTGCGTTCGGCTTCCAGCGCCGAGAATTCCGAAAAGTCGATCGGCTTGCCGCGTTTGGCCAGGCCTTCGGCCACGGCATCGAGATTGGAGCGAAGGAGTTGGATGTCGAGCATGCTATTTCCTGATTTTGTACAAACGGCCGTCGCAGACGGCCGGAAAACGCCAAATTATACGCGAGGAGAAGCCCTGCCCTCAGCGCTTGCCGGCCTTGCGGTCGAGATCGCGCAAATGCACCAGCTTTTCACCGATCTTGCCCTCCAGGCCCCGCGGCGTCGGCGCGTACCAACCCGGCTCGGGCATGCCGTCAGGCAGGTAGGACTCGCCCGCGGCATAGGCTTCCGGCTCATCGTGCGCATAGCGATAGGCCTTGCCGTAGCCGAGTTCCTTCATCAGCTTGGTTGGCGCATTGCGCAGATGCACCGGCACCGGCCTTGAACCCTCCTTGCCGACAAAGGCGCGGGCCGCGTTGTAGGCGTTGTAACCGGCGTTCGATTTGGCCGCCACCGCCAGGTAAATCACCGCCTGCCCCAAGGCCAGCTCGCCTTCCGGCGAACCGAGCCGCTCGTAGGTTGCGGCGGCATCGTTGGCGATCTGCATGGCGCGCGGATCGGCCAGGCCGATATCCTCCCAGGCCATGCGAATGATGCGCCGGGCGAGATAGCGCGGATCGGCGCCCCCATCGAGCATCCGGCACAGCCAATAGAGCGCACCATCCGGACTCGAACCGCGTACCGACTTGTGCAGCGCCGAAATCTGGTCGTAGAAGGCATCGCCGCCCTTGTCGAAGCGGCGCAGGTTCTGCGCCATCGTTTCTTCGATGAAGCAGCCGCTGACCTCGACCACACCGGCGGTTCGCGCTGCCGTCCGCACCTGCTCCAGCACATTGAGCAGCCGCCGGGCATCGCCGTCGGCCAGACCGATCAGGCGCTCGCGCGCCTCGGCATCGAAGCTCAGGTCGGCCAGCGCCTGATTGCAGGCGCGGTCGAACAGTTGCCCCATCTCGGCTTCGTTCAGGGACTTCAGGACATAAACCGAGGCCCGTGACAGCAAGGCGGAATTGACTTCGAAGGAAGGATTCTCGGTCGTCGCACCGATGAAGGTCAGCAGGCCGGATTCGACGAAGGGCAGGAAACCGTCCTGCTGCGCCTTGTTGAAGCGATGAATTTCATCGACGAAGAGAATCGTCCGCTTGCCCTGCCCGCGCCACATCTCGGCTTGCGATACCGCCTCGCGGACTTCCTTGATGCCGGAAAAGACCGCCGACAAGGCAATGAATTCGCACTGGAACTGCGTCGCCATCATCCGCGCCAGCGTCGTCTTGCCGACGCCGGGCGGCCCCCAGAGGATCATCGAATGCGGCTGGCCGGACTCGAAGGCCAAGCGCAAGGGCTTGCCCGGACCGAGCAGATGCTGCTGGCCGATCACCTCGTCCGGCGTGCGCGGCCGAAGCTGCTCGGCCAGCGGTGCATGGCGATCTTCGTCGGCGGGTTTGGAAAACAGATCGTCAGCCATGCCTCACCTGCAAGCGCCGCACCGACTCACTCGCCGACCACGTCGACGCCGGCCGGCGGCGTGAATTTGAAGCTGCTGGCCGGCAAGGCCGGATTCCGTTCGAGCTTCGAGAAGCGGATCACCGTGGTTTGGCCAAAACTGTCCTGCAGTTCCATGGCTTTCAGATCGCTGCCGGCAAACCCCAGGCGCACTTTCTCGAAGCCGCTGTCGCCCGACTTCGGCGTCGCCTCGACCCAGTTCAGCCCCTCGGCATCACCGGCTTCCTTGAGATTGAAATTCTTTTCCAGATCGTTGTTGCCGGAAAGCAGGGTCGCCGGCGAACCGCCAATCGCCTGGCCGGCCTTGCGCACCGTGACCTGCTGCAGTTCCTGGTCGTAGATCCATATCTTCTCGCCATCACCGACCACCAGTTGTGGATACGGCTTGAGGATTTCCCAGCGCAACTTGCCGGGGCGCGATATTGCCACCACGCCTGACGACAGCTGCGGCTTGCGACCGTTACGGGCCATCACCGTCTGGGCGAACTCGGCCTTCAGAGTACGCGTGCTTTGCAGGAACTGATGCAATTGATCGATTGCGCCGGCCTCGGCCAGCAACGGGGAAACCGCCATCGCTGCAAAGAGCAGCGCCTTCAGTGAAAATTTCATTCGCCTTCCTTGCGGGACAGCACTTCACGGCCGCCGCGTCCATCCATCGAGGAAACCAGCCCGGCTTTTTCCATCGCTTCGATCAGCCGTGCCGAACGGTTGTAGCCAATACGCAGGTGACGCTGCACCAGCGAAATCGAGGCCCGTTTATTCTTGAGCACGATATCGACCGCCTGGTCGTAGAGCGGGTCGCTCTCGGCATCGCCGCTGCCTTCACCAGCCTCGCCGCCACCTTCCTCGTCGCCGCCGCTGCCGTTGAGGATGTCCTCGACGTACTCCGGCGCACCGGTAGCCTTGAGGTGTTCGACGACGCGATGCACCTCATCATCGGAAACAAAGGCGCCATGGACGCGGGTCGGGTAACCGGTACCCGGCGCCAGATAGAGCATATCGCCCTGCCCGAGCAAGGCTTCGGCCCCCATCTGGTCGAGAATGGTACGCGAGTCGATCTTGCTGGAAACCTGGAAAGACAGGCGGGTCGGGATGTTGGCCTTGATCAGGCCGGTAATCACATCGACGCTCGGCCGCTGCGTCGCCAGCACCAGGTGGATACCGGCTGCACGCGCCTTCTGGGCCAGGCGGGCGATCTGCTCTTCGACCTTCTTGCCGACCACCATCATCAGGTCGGCCAGTTCGTCGATGATGACGACGATGAAAGGCATCACCTTCAAGGGTTCCGGCGTTTCGGGCGTCAGCGTCAGCGGATTCGGGATGTGTTCGCCGCGCTTCTCGGCATCGCGGATCTTGCTATTGAGGCCGGCGATATTGCGTACGCCCATCGCCGACATCAGCTTGTAGCGCTTTTCCATCTCGGTAACGCACCAGTGCAGCGCGTTGGCCGCCTGCTTCATGTCGGTGACGACCGGCGCCAGCAGATGGGGAATGCCTTCGTAGATCGACAGCTCGAGCATCTTCGGATCGACCATGATCAGGCGAACCTGATCCGGCTCGGCCTTGTAGAGCATGGAGAGGATCATTGCATTGACCCCGACCGACTTGCCGGAACCCGTCGTTCCCGCCACCAGCAAATGCGGTGTCTTGGCCAGGTCGGCGACCACTGGCAGACCGCCGATATCCTTGCCAAGGCAGACCGTCAGCGGACTGCTCATGTCGTTGTAGGGCTTACTGGATATGATCTCGGAAAGTTTGACCGTCTGCCGTTTCGGATTGGGCAACTCCAGGGCCATGCACGACTTGCCGGGCACCGTTTCGACCACCCGGATCGACACCATGGCCAGCGCCCGTGCCAGGTCACGCGCCAGATTGACGATCTGGGCGCCCTTGACGCCAACCGCCGGCTCGATTTCGTAGCGGGTGATCACCGGCCCCGGCATCGCCGCCAGCACCTTGACCTGTACGCCGAAGTCGGCAAGCTTGCGCTCGATCAGGCGCGAGGTGTACTCCAGCGTCTCCGGGCTGACCGTTTCGGTCACCGGTGGCGCCGGATCAAGCAAATGCAGGGGTGGCAACTGCCCGCCCAGCACGGCTTCGGGGAACAATGCCGCCTGCTTTTCGCGCTCGACACGGGCCTCCGCCTTTTTTGAAACAGGCACTTCAGGCTTGGGCGTCTCGATGATGATCGGATCGTGCAGTTCGACGCGGCGCTTTTCTTCCTCGACCACCACCTCGCGCTGCTGCGCCACTTCCTTGCCGATCTGACGGTCGCGCCAGGTATCGACCCGGCCGTAGAAGAAGCCGACCAGGGTTTCCAGCCCGGCACCGATACGCTCGAAGGCCCATAACCAGGACATGCCGGAGAATATCGCCCAGCCAGCTGCCATCAGCGCCAGCAGCAGCAAGGTCGAGCCGGTATAGCCGAGCTGAATCGACAGCACACGGCTCAATTCAATACCCAACAGGCCGCCCGGACTCAACGGCAAGGCAAGCTTCATCGAATAGAAGCGCAAGGCTTCCAAAGCCGAACTGGCCAGCAGCAAAAATACAAAGCCAAGCAAAGCAATGAACAAGGGGCGGCGATCGGCCGACTCGAAGCCATGCAGACGGCGGACGCCCCACCAGACGAACATGCCAAGCAGAACAATCGCCCACCAGGCGGAAAAACCGAACATGTAAAGCAGCAGATCGGCCACCCAGGCCCCTGCGCGCCCGGCCGGGTTGTGCATGACATTGCCGGCGACGGCATGCGACCAGCCCGGATCTTCCTTGTTGAATCCCCACAAGGCCATGCACAGGAAAAGCGCGACTGCGCCTACACCGAGCCAGCGAGACTCCTGCAACAAGCCGCCGATTTTCTCCGGCAGCGGGCTGGACGTATTGCGCTCAAGCTTACGCGCCATGCTCAAGCCCCGAGAATGACCACCCGGTCACCTTCTGTCGCGATATAACCGCTCAATTCGAGATCGCGCATGACTTTGCTGACCATTTCACGGGAAGCGCCGATCATCCGTGCCATATCCTGTTTTGAAATTTTCTTCTTCACCACCCGACGGCCTTCCGCCAACTCCGACATATCAAGCAGCAGGCGGGCAACGCGGCCATAAACATCGAGCAAGGCCAGGCTCTCGATCTTGCGATCGGCTTCGCGCAAACGCCGAACCAGAATCTGCATCAGCTTCTGGGCAACCTGGAAGTTATCCTGCAGGCAACGCTGGAACGCCTCCTTGCTCAAGCAGAGCAATTCGCAAGGCTCGCTCGCCACGACACTGGCCGAACGCGGGCTACTGTCGATCAGGCCCATTTCACCGAAAAATTCTCCCGGGCCGAGCCAGGCAAGGATGATTTCACGCCCTTCTTCATCACAATTGGTCACTTTGGCGCGCCCGGCCAGCATGATGTAGAGCGAATCAGTTTCATCTCCGGCCCGAACGACAAAAGCGCCGCGCTCGACGCGCTTGCGCCCTGATACCTTGGAGAGTTTTTCCAGTTCGGCCTCTTCCAGTCCGGAAAACAGGGGCACATTGCGCAGCACGACCAGACTTAGACCGAAATTGGTGGCGGACATAAATCATTTTCCGTTCATATAGTTACGAGATGATTATAAACTGCTTTCCCAAACAACATAGGAACTTGGGAAAAAACTGCGACTCTGAGAAGGCTATAATTTTCAGTTCAACAACCCAAGAGGATGCACATGTCCCAAGCCGCCCGCCACTGCCCCCTGATTATTCTCGGTTCCGGTCCTGCCGGTTATACCGCCGCCGTCTACGCTGCCCGCGCCAACCTCAAGCCGGTGCTGATCACCGGCATGGCCCAAGGCGGTCAATTAATGACCACGACCGAAGTCGACAACTGGCCGGCCGCCGCTGAAGGCATCCAGGGGCCAGAACTGATGGCCCAGTTCGAAGCCCATGCCCGCCGCTTCGAAACCGAAATCCTGTTCGACCACATTCATACCACCAAGCTGACCGAAAAGCCGTTCACGCTGATCGGCGATGCCGGCACCTATACCTGCGACGCCCTGATCATTGCCACCGGTGCCTCGGCCCAGTACTTGGGTTTGCCATCCGAAGAAAAGTTCATGGGCAAAGGCGTTTCCGCCTGTGCCACCTGCGACGGCTTCTTCTACCGCAACAAGCCGGTCGCCGTGGTCGGCGGCGGCAACACGGCCGTTGAAGAAGCGCTCTACCTGGCCAATATCGCCAGCCATGTGACGCTGATCCACCGCCGCGAGAAGTTCCGCGCCGAAAAAATCATGCAGGACAAGCTGTTCGAGAAGGAAAAGGCCGGCAAGATCACCATCCTGTTCAACAGCGCACTCGATGAAGTGCTCGGCGACGACTCCGGTGTCACCGGCCTGAAGGTCAAGAACGTGCAAAGCGGCGCCACACAGCAGGTCGATGTCCATGGCGTCTTCATCGCCATCGGCCACAAGCCGAACACCGATATCTTCGCCGGCCAGCTTGAGATGGAAAACGGCTACTTGATTACCCAGATGGGGCGTAACGGCAACGCGACGCAAACCAGCATTCCCGGCATTTTTGCCGCCGGCGACGTGCAGGATCACATCTACCGCCAGGCCTGCACCTCCGCCGGCACCGGCTGCATGGCCGCGCTCGATGCCGAGCGCTACCTCGACCAACTCGGCTAACTGCCGATCTTGATCGACCCGGACGATCTGGCGGCCTTTCGGGCAGCCGTGGCCGATGCCCGCCCACTGCCCGATTCCGGCCGCGTCCATCTGGGCGTCCCAACACCGCCACCGCGCCCGCTCCAGCACCTGGCGGACGAGCGAGCGGCATTGCACGAAAGCCTGCATGGCAGGATCACGCTGCAGGACAGGCTGGAAGGCGGCGATGAGCCGCATTATCTGCATCAGGGTCTGGCCAGTACGGTCCTGAAAGACCTGCGCCGCGGCCGCTGGGTGATCCAGGACGAAGTCGACCTGCATGGCGCCAATCGCGAAGAGGCCCGCCAACTGCTGGCCGGCTTTCTCGCCGAGAACATCCACCACGGCCGGCGCTGCGTCCGCGTCATCCACGGCAAGGGCCTGGGCTCGCCGCAAAGGATCTCGATCCTGCGCCAACTCGTCCGTGGCTGGTTGATGCAACGTAGCGAAGTGCTGGCCTATTGCCAGGCCCGGCCGCAAGACGGCGGCGAAGGCGCACTGATCGTCCTGCTGCGCGCCCCAAAAAAATAAAGGGCGACCTCGGTCGCCCTTTGCTCGCCGCTTCAGCAGGAACTCAGACAGCCGCTTCGTTGGTTTCGCCGGTGCGGATACGCACGACCTGCTCGACCGGCATGACGAAAATCTTGCCGTCGCCGATCTTGCCGGTACGGGCTGCCTTGACGATGGCATCGATGGCGGCTTCGACGTTTTCGGAGGTGACCACGACTTCGATCTTCACTTTCGGCAGGAAATCGACGACGTACTCGGCACCACGATAAAGCTCGGTATGCCCCTTCTGACGGCCAAACCCCTTGACCTCGGTGACCGTCAAACCGGTAATCCCCATTTCGGACAGCGCTTCACGGACTTCATCGAGCTTGAAGGGTTTGATGACGGCTTCGATTTTTTTCATGTTCTCTTTCCTCGTGATGTCAGTTTCTTAGAACTCGTCTTGATAACGGTTGGTAATAGGATACCGCCAATCCTTGCCAAAACCACGCGGCGTAATGCGAATGCCAACCGGTGCCTGACGCCGCTTGTACTCGGCAATGCGGAGCAGGCGAACGACACGTCGGACATCGGCTTCCGGCAAGCCGGCAGCAATGATTTCGCGCGGGCTGCGATCCTCTTCCATGTAGGCACGAACGATCGCATCGAGAATTTCGTAAGGCGGCAGCGAGTCCTGATCGGTCTGGTCCGGTTTCAATTCTGCTGACGGCGGCCGTACGATGATGTTCTCGGGAATCACCGCCTCACCGTCGGCACACAACGTATTGCGATAGCGCGACAGGCGGTAGACCAGCGTCTTGTAAACATCCTTGATCACTGCAAAGCCGCCGGCCATGTCGCCGTACAGCGTGCAATAGCCGACCGCCATCTCGGACTTGTTGCCGGTGGTGAGCACCAGCGCACCGGTCTTATTCGAAAGCGCCATCAGGATATTGCCGCGAATCCGCGCCTGGATGTTTTCTTCCGTCGTATCAGCCGGCAGCCCGGCGAACAGCGGCTCAAGCAGGCTGGCGTAAGTCTGCATCGCCGGCTCAATGGCAATTTCATCGTAACGCACGCCCAGCTTGCGAATCATTTCGCGCGAGTCATCCAGGCTCATCTGCGCGGTGTAAGGCGACGGCATCATCACCGCCCGGACCTTGTCCGCCCCCAGGGCATCGACCGCAACACACAACGTCAGGGCCGAATCGATGCCACCGGACAAACCGATGATGGCGCCCTTGAAACCGCTCTTGCCGATGTAGTCGCGAACGCCCAACACCAGGGCCTGATAGGCCTCTGCCTCCAAACCCAGTTCTTCCGCCATGTCGTCCGAGCACAACTGGCCGGCGGCATAATCGACAATCCCGAGGGCTTCCTCGAACGCTGGCAGACGCATCCGGCAGGAGCGATCGGCATTCAGCGCAAAGGATGCGCCGTCGAACACCAGTTCATCCTGCCCACCAACCAGATTGGCGTAAATGGCCGGCACCCCGGCAGCCTCGACCAGATCGCCCAGCACTTGGGTGCGTTGCTGATGCTTTTCGAGATGGCAGGGCGAAGCATTGAGCACAAGCAGCAATTCAGCGCCCGAACGACGCGCCTGTTCGGCGGTTCCGGCCACCCATACATCCTCGCAGATGCTGATGCCGCAACGCACGCCGGCCAGCGTGACGACACAAGTCTCGCTACCGGCGGAAAAATAGCGCTTCTCGTCGAAAACTTCGTAGTTGGGCAGGTTGTTCTTGCGATAGACCGCCAGCTGCCGGCCATTCTCGATGACCGTCGCGGCGTTGTAGCAGCGACCTTCGCTTTCTTCGGGATGGCCGACTACCAGCGCAATCCCTTCGACCCGGGCTGCCAGATCGTCAAGCGCCCGCTTACAGGCCCGATAGAAGTCCGGACGCAACAGCAAATCTTCCGGCGGATAGCCACACAGGGCCAGTTCCGGGGTGAGCAAAACCTGCGCCCCCCGGGCCTTGGCCCGGGATGCACAGTCGATGATACGTTCGACGTTGCCCGTCAGGTCTCCGACGGTAGCGTTGAACTGGGCAACGGCGATACGCAGCATGAGTTCTTCTGATTACTTGGCAGCAGCCTGGTAACGCGCAACGCCGTCCAGGATTTCCTTGCGGGCGGAGTCGATGCCTTCCCAGCCCAGAACCTTGACCCACTTGCCTTTTTCGAGATCCTTGTAGTGTTCGAAAAAGTGGGTGATCTGGTCGCGCAGGATCTGCGGCACATCTTCGAACGACTTGACGTCGTTGTAGAGCTGGCTGAGCTTTTCGACCGGAACGGCGAGCAGCTTCGCATCCTGACCACCTTCGTCTTCCATGGCCAGCATGCCGAGCGGACGGCAGCGAACGACGACACCCGGCGGCAAACCGAACGGGCTAACAACCAGAACGTCTACCGGATCACCATCGCCGGCGATGGTGTTGTTGATGTAGCCGTAGTTGCACGGATAGTGCATGGCGGTACCCATGAAACGATCAACGAAGATCGCACCGGACTCCTTGTCGACTTCGTACTTGACGGGGTCGGCGTGAGCGGTGATTTCGATGATGACGTTGAAATCGTCGGGGAGGGACTTACCGGAAGGAACGTTATTTAGAGCCATCGTGATCTCTCTGCGATTAGGTTTTGAGAACTTGTAATTATAACGTCGGGCTAAGCCGATTCACTGCCAAGCGGCGATAAACTCCTGCCAGTGAGGCGCGCCAATCTTGGCCAACTGAGCCTTGACGAAATTGCACTCGGCGACTTCCTCTTCGGCAGTCAGTTCGCCGCGCATCCGGCGAAAACGGTTGTACACGAGATAGGTGTTGATCACGTCGGTTTCGCAGTAGTCGCGAATCTCGGCCGATTTGCCGGCCTGCCACGCTTCCCAAACCTTGCCGCCATCCATGCCGAGCTTGCCGGGAAAACCGAAAAGCTTGGCCAGATCGTCGAGCGGCGCATTGGCCCGGGCGTTGTACATGGCCAGCAGGTCCATCAGATCGAGATGACGCATGTGGTAGCGACTGATGTAGTTGTTCCACTTGAAATCGCGGCTATCGGCATAGTCGCCATCACCCAGATCCCAGTAACGCGGCGCACAAACGCCGTGCAGCATGCCGCGGTAGTGCAACACCGGCAGGTCGAAACCGCTGCCATTCCAGGACACGATCTGCGGCGTGAATTTCTCGATGCCATCGAAAAAGCGCTGGATGATCTCGCCCTCGCCCTGATCGGGCTCGGCGAGCGACCAGACCTTCAGCCCCTCACTGGTCCGCAGGACGCAGGAAATACTGACAACCCGCTGCAGATGCAGTTGCAGAAAATCGTTGCCGGTCTTGGCGCGCCGCTGCTGGAAAGCCAGTTCGGCGACCTCGTCGTCGGAAAGTTCGCCGGGCAGATCATTCAATCGACGCAGGCCGGCGACATCGGGAATCGTCTCGATGTCAAAAACCAGAACTGGCTTCATGCCGGGAAAACGCCCGTCGACAGGTAGCGGTCACCCCGGTCGCAAACGATCGAAACGATCACCGCATTCTCCAGTTCCTGCGAAATGCGCAAGGCCACGGCCAGCGCACCGCCCGAAGAAATGCCGGCGAAAATCCCCTCTTCCATCGCCAGGCGACGGGTCATGGCCTCGGCATCAGCTTGGCTGACATTCTCGACGCGGTCTACCCGGCTACGATCGAAGATCTTGGGCAAATAGGCTTCCGGCCACTTGCGAATACCGGGAATCTGGCTGCCGTCTTCCGGTTGGCAACCGACGATCTGGATTGCCGGGTTCTGCGACTTCAAAAACGTCGAGGTGCCCATGATGGTCCCGGTCGTACCCATGCTGGAGACGAAATGCGTGATCTTGCCGGCGGTATCGCGCCAGATCTCCGGCCCGGTGCCTTCGACGTGGGCCAGCGGATTATCCGGATTGGCAAACTGATCGAGGATGATGCCCCTGCCTTCATCGCGCATCTTTTCCGCGACGTCGCGCGCCAGTTCCATGCCGCCATCGCGCGGTGTCAGTACCAGATCGGCACCGAAGGCGCGCATGCTCTGGCGGCGTTCGACACTCTGGTTTTCCGGCATGACGAGGATCATCTTGTAACCC
>Ga0209798_10001771_pt1 | contig 12837 bp, 7 predicted proteins | sample DOMMetBare3Fresh_FD_187475 | JGI IMG/M metagenome (GOLD analysis project Ga0209798, IMG submission 187475) | Wetland sediment microbial communities from St. Louis River estuary, USA, under dissolved organic matter induced mercury methylation -... | ecosystem: Environmental > Aquatic > Freshwater...
CCATTATGCCTGGGCATAGCGCTGGCATCGGGAGCGCCATTGTTCTCCGGATTAATTGGAGGGCTGGTCGGCGGGCTTGTTGTTTCCTGGCTCAGTGGCTCGCAACTCGCTGTTTCGGGCCCGGCTGCCGGTTTAACCGTTATTGTTTTTAATGCCATTGAAACTCTTGGCAGTTTCCAAGGCTTGCTGGTTGCCTGTGTTTTGGCGGGCTTCATGCAACTTGTATTGGGATTTTTGAGAGCCGGAATTATTGGCGCTTTTTTTCCTTCCGCTGTCATTGAAGGCATGTTGGCGGCAATTGGCTTGATTTTGATTATAAAACAGATACCTCATGCCACGGGATACGATACCAGTTATGAAGGCGATGAAAGCTACATGAAGGAAACCGCCGAATCCAGCTTCTTTGAATTATTTGACGCATTTGGCGGTGTATCGCCAGGCTCGATCGTTATCAGCGTTGTGGCATTATTACTGTTAATTTTATGGGGCACGGCATGGTTTAAACAACAAAAATGGTTAAAATTGATCCCCGGCCCCTTAGTGGCAGTCGTTTGGGGTATTGGCTATAACCTGTTCACCAAACAGTTTGCGCCTAGCTGGGCAGTCAGCAGCAAGCATTTGGTGAGCTTACCGGTTTCAGAAAATGCCAGCGATTTTTTCAATAACTTTGTGCTGCCAAACGCTAGTTATCTCAGCCACCTCGGCAATCCGCATGTTTATACGGCTGCCGTAACGATTGCGATTATCGCCAGTCTGGAAACACTATTAAGTCTTGAAGCGACTGAAAAACTGGATCCTTTGAAACGTCTCGCGCCCACCAACCGCGAGTTAAAAGCGCAAGGCGTTGGCAATATTATCAGTGGCCTGCTTGGCGGCCTGCCAATGACTGCCGTCATTGTGCGCAGTTCGGCCAATATAAACGCGGGAGGTCAAACCCGCGTGGCCTGCTTCACTCATGGGGTGTTTTTGTTGCTCAGCGTGATGTTTTTTTCGCGTTACTTAAACACTATTCCGCTGGCTTGTTTAGCGGCCATTTTATTGCATACCGGTTACAAACTTGCCAATCCGGTACTGTTCAAAAAATTTTACCAAAAAGGCATGAGTCAATTTCTTCCCTTTATCATCACCGTGATTGCGATTCTGGTAACCGATTTATTGAAGGGTATGGCCATAGGTATGGTTATTGGCTTGTTTTTTGTTATCAAAGCGAATTATCACGCGGCCATTACCCTCACGCAAGTTGGCTCGCATTATCTGTTATCGCTGAACAAAGATGTTTCCTTCCTGAATAAAGCACTATTAAGAAAATTTATTTTGAGCATTCCGGAACAAAGCACGGTAACCATCGCCGCGAGCAAGGCCACGTTTATTGATCACGATATTTTGGAGACAATTGAAGATTTTTTGGCAGCTGCGCCGGACGACCTTATCACTGTCGAAATCATTGATTTGTATGGCAAAGAAAAAATCAAAAAAAACGAGACCAGGTTGGTTAAAGTAACCGAGTGAAAATAGACTGAACAACATATTGCCCTTTCTTTTTTTAACGGCAACTATAGTTTTAAGGATCACAAACTGAGTTTTTCAGGAAGCCTTTACCTCGACCTTCTCCCGAAGAGAGAAGAATAGAGCTGCAATTTTTACCCGAGTTAATTTAATTACCCTATATAAAATATGTAAATACTATGAAAACGCAAGCAATAGAAATGCATATTGATGCAAGCCCGAAGGCTAATAACAGCGGCCTGTTTGCAAACCTGAAATACGATCTACCAGCAGGTATTGCGGTTTTTCTGATAGCCATACCGTTATCATTAGGAATAGCGTTGGCATCTGGTGCGCCGCTTTTCTCCGGGTTGATTGCCGGTATTATCAGCGGAATCATTGTGGCGCCATTAAGCGATTCCTCGCTGGGAATCAGCGGTCCAACAGCGGGTCTCGCCGTCATTGTGCTGACAGCTATTGAAAAACTGGGGTTCAATGGCTTTCTGCTCGCCTTGTTCGTGGCCGGCGTCCTACAAATCGTCATGGGTCTGTCCAAAGCCGGGGTAATTGCCTATTATTTTCCTTCATCCGTCATTAACGGCATGTTGTCGGGTATGGGTTTTATTATTTTTCTCAAGCAGATCCCTCATGCCATCGGCTATGACCGGGATTACGAAGGCGATACCTCTTTTTTTCAGCCCGATAGCTATTCGTCTTTTTCTGAACTGACGCATATGCTTGAATTCAGTTCGCCCACGGCTATCATGATTGCGCTCATATCGCTGGCGATTCTTATTCTGTGGGAACAACCCTTTATGAAAAATTATCGCTTTTTTCAACTGTTCCAGGGTGTTTTAATCGCAATTTTAACCGGCGTGCTAATCAATCAAAGTTTGGAAAAATTTTATCCCGAATTGGCGCTAAGTGGGAGCCATCTGGTTATGTTGCCCGTGCTGCAAAATCCCGGTGATTTATTAAGTCAGCTGCATTACCCGGATTTTTCCCAGTTCAACAATCCGTCTATTTATATGACGGCGTTAACTTTGGCGGTTGTAGCCAGTTTGAAGACCCTACTCTCCGTGGAAGCGGTTGATAAAATGGATCCCTATAAAAGAGTGACTTCCACTAACCGGGAGCTGATCGCCCAGGGTATAGGTAATGCCTGTAGCGGTTTGCTGGGCGGATTGCCGCTGGCACAAGTCATTGTGCGCAGTTCCATCGGCATTCAATCCGGCGCCAGAACCAGGGCAACCGGGATTATATGCGGAGTGCTATTGCTGTTTGCGGTCATTCTTATTCCAGCTCTGCTCAACAAAATTCCTTTAGCAAGTTTAGCGAGCGTGTTACTGGTTGTCGGTTATAAATTGATCCGGCCTAAATCCTTTAAAATCATGTATAAAGCGGGTATGTATCATTTCATTCCCTTTTGCGTCACTATTTTAGGCATGGTATTTACTGATATGCTCATCGGTCTTGGTATTGGACTGATCACCGCCTTGTTTTCGATATTGCTGGAAAATTATAAAAGCGCTTTTTATTTCAATGAGTCGCATATTGGCACTAAAACCATACTGCGGTTATCGGAGCATGTCTCCTTTCTTAATAAAGCCAATATTCAACAAACCCTTGAGCAGTTACCCGATCATTCAGAAGTCATCATTGATGCAAGCCGTTCAAAATACATTGATTACGATGTCTTCGAAATTATTGAAAACTTTAAAATCGAAGCACAACGAAAGCACATCAAACTGATTATTGAAAACCTGCGCGGTTATGGCGTGCTGGAACCGCTTGAGAATGCGCGAGCGCCTACCTACGATACCCAGAAATCACTGACACCGGCTAAGGTGTTGACACTGCTGAAAGAAGGTAATGAGCGCTTTGTTAATAATTTGAAATCAAACCGGAATTTGCTGGAGCAGATTAACGACACCCGGCAAGGTCAATTTCCCATTGCCATCATTCTTAGTTGTATGGACTCACGCACTTCCGTGGAACTGATTTTCGATCAGGGATTAGGCGATGTGTTCAGTGCTCGAGTTGCAGGGAATATTATTAATGACGATATTCTGGGCAGCATGGAGTATGCCTGCAAGATTGCGGGTTCGAAGCTGATTGTGGTGCTGGGGCATTCGCATTGCGGCGCAATCAAGGGCGCTTGCGCAAATGTGGAGCTGGACCATTTAAGCGGACTATTGCACAAAATAAAGCCTGCCGTGGATGCTGTACACGCCGAAGAATCTGCAGTAATCACCGCTAATGATGACAGAGTTGTGCAAAAAGTGGCTGATAAAAATGTGCAACTGACTGTCGAGCAAATCAGAAGCAGAAGCCCTTTGTTGGACGCCATGGTGAAAAGCGGTGATTGTGGCATAGCCGGCGCGATGTATGACATTGAAACCGGAAATGTGAAGTTCTATTCGGATGTTTAATGTGAATTAAGAGTTCAATTTAACACTATGAAATAAAAGAATTATATAAGCCTGATTTCCCTTTGCCCAACCCTCTTTCTGGAGAGGGCTTCTATTTTGTACGTGTTAGATGTTTAGCTCATAATTCGTATTTTTTAACGCATTCCATCTGTGTTTATCAGTAATTGAATTTTATTACCCATGATCCCCTTCGATAATAGAAAAATACTGTTCCAATTGATCCTGATTGGTATTGCTATAACAATGTATGATGTAATGTTGCATTCCTTTTTTTCAATCTTGCATTTCGCTTTCGAGTGGTTCGAGCTTGCTCTTGAGAAAATCGTCGAGCATATTTTTCACACCAACCGTCAACAAAGCCAAATCATCGTCTTTTACCTGTTATGGCTTATTGCGCTGCTAGGACTTTACCGCTTATGGCGAATGCTTCGAGTTTTTTACAGCCAGCTTAAAGAACAGCTTGTTGCCACCAACTTGCGCTATAAATCATATATGGCTGGTTATTGGAGCGAGCAGTCTTTAATCCATAAAATAAAATGGCTTACTACTTTTTCAGTGAGCGTATCCTGTCTTGCCCTTTTTGTATTCAGCTAATAGTAATGCTATATACCTTGTTTTTTGGAGTTAGTTTGAACATTGCATTTTATGAAAAATTGGTGCTACTAAATTTCAATGAGTCAGGTTCGTCATTACTATAAAAAAATCAATTTTCAGAAGCTCCCTTATAACTAAACTGTTAATAAAAGGAACCATGTCGCTTTTGCAAAAACAAGCTTTCACGAAAACATCTCTCTCGCCGTTATTCCGCACTTGAAAAGTTGTATACAAGAAGCAACTATAATCTCAAACTAGTCATTATAATCCACTTCTGCAAGCGTTTTTCTTACCTTTGTAGAAACAGAATCGGGAGTCAAACATGCTTAATTTTATTAAATCGAGTCTGAAATATTTTATAGTCGGTATTTTAGCGCTCATCCCCGTTGTTATTGTCATTCAAGTCCTGGTTTTTTTGGAAACGATCCTGAGGGGTTTTTTTGTTTATATTTACGGTTACTCCAACAATATTTTTATTACTCTTCTGGCATTCACGCTTTCGTTTATGGCCATTGCCTATACCGGCTATAGAATCACAATCTCCGAAAAACTATGGCTGCTGCACCAACTTGAAGTACTGATAAACCAGATTCCAATGATAAGGACCATTTATAGAGTCAGTAAAAAACTGGTCAATTTGTTCGGTAATCAGGAAAAAAGTGAAGCCAAAGAAATTATTTTTATTGAATATCCCAAAGAAGGCTTATGGGTACCTGGATATATCACTAATAAGGTGGGAGAAATGCTGGTTGTTTATGTGCCTACTTCGCCAAATCCAACGTCCGGGTTTACCATTGTTGTGCACCGCTCGAAGGTCGTAAAATCGAAGATGGATATTGAAGCCGTTACCAGTTTTATTGTCAGCGTGGGCGTTGATTTGCATCAAAAAGAGGAGCTTGAGAAGCTTGCAGATGTGAACCACACAAGAGATCAGTCATAATGAAAAAAAACAAACCATCAGACAGTCGACCCTGGCACACCTGGTCGCCAAAGGCAACGTGCGAGGCTTTAACCAGCACTGAACAAGGCTTAAGCCAGCAAGAAGCTGAGCGTCGGCTGAAGCAATACGATTTCAATAAACTGACACCTGCCGTCAATCGCGGCCCTTTAAAACGCTTTTTCAGCCAGTTTCACAATGTGCTCATTTATGTATTGCTGATTGCTGCGGGAGTTACGGCGGCCATTGGCCATTGGGTTGACAGTAGCGTTATCGTCGGTGTGGTGGTGATCAATGCACTGATCGGTTTCATTCAGGAGGGCAAGGCAGAAAAAGCCCTGGATGCGATACGCAATATGCTCACGCTCCAGGCTATGGTGCAACGGGATGGCAAGCACTTTCTGATGCCTGCCGAACAACTGGTGCCGGGCGATATTGTTACCCTCGAAAGCGGTGACAAGGTACCGGCTGATTTGCGTCTGTTACAGGTCAAAAATCTGCGTGTCGATGAGTCCATGCTCACGGGAGAATCTTTACCTGTCGAAAAAAATACGGCGGCAGTCGGCGTTAATTCACTCTTAGGAGATCGATTTTGTCTGGCTTATTCTGGCACATTAATTACCTACGGAACTGCTCTTGGCATGGTTGTCGCAACCGGAGACAAGACCGAAATTGGCCGTATCAGTTCTATGCTGCGCACTGTTCCGCGACTGACCACACCGCTGCTGCGGCAGATTGCCGGTTTCAGCCAATGGTTGGCCCTAGCTATTTTAACGCTGGCCTCAGCTACGTTTGCTTATGGCTGGGCCATTCAGCACTCTTCTGTGACGGAGCTGTTTATGTCGGCGGTTGGGCTTGCCGTGGCCGCCATTCCCGAAGGTTTGCCGGCTATTATGACCATTACCCTGGCTATCGGCGTGCAACGCATGGCTAAGCGCAACGCTATTATCCGGCGCTTACCGGCGGTCGAGACTTTGGGCTCGGTGACTGTCATCTGTTCTGATAAAACCGGCACCCTAACCTGTAACGAAATGACCGTCAAATCGGTCTTCGTGAATAACAAGCTATTTACTGTCGCCGGTGTAGGCTATAACCCTCACGGTAGTTTTAAGCTCGGGGACGAAAGGATTCTTGTGGACGATCATCCGTATTTGCATGAGGTGATTCGTGCCGCCGTACTGTGTAATAACGCGAGATTGGAGCAAAAATCCGGCAACTGGATTGTACACGGTGACCCTACCGAGGGCGCCTTGATAACGCTGGCGCACAAAGCAGGGATGAATCATGATTTGCTCAATCAGGACATGCCGCGTACCGACAGTATCCCGTTCGAATCGGAACATCGCTATATGGCGACCCTGCATCATGACCATAGCGGCCGAGCATTTGTATTTATCAAAGGCGCTCCTGAGCGAGTGCTGACCATGTGCAGTCGGCAGCGCCTTAATGGCGAAGATGTGCCTATTGATGTTGCCCAGAGTCAGCTAGTGATGGAAGAAATTGCTGGCCTTGGTCAGCGTGTGCTAGCGATTGCCTTCAAGACTACCTCTGCCACGCAGAAACAAATCGGTGTTGCCGATGTTGAAAACGGACTGACTTTGCTAGGCCTTGTTGGCATGATTGACCCGCCCCGACCTGAGGCCGTTACAGCGGTTCTCAAGTGTCAAAAAGCGGGTATTCGCGTCAAAATGATTACCGGTGATCATGCGGCGACGGCTGTAGCTATTGCCGCACAGATTAATATCGGTAATGGCTCGGTATTGAGCGGAGCAGATCTTGATCTTATGACCGATAGTGAACTTACCGCCGCCATTCGCAATGTCGATGTGTTTGCCCGCACCAGTCCTGAAAACAAGCTGCGTTTGGTGACAGCCCTGCAAGCAGACGGGCATGTGGTGGCGATGACCGGTGACGGTGTTAATGATGCGCCTGCATTAAAACGCGCCGATGTCGGCGTGGCAATGGGTAAAAAGGGTACCGAAGTTGCGAAGGAAACCAGTGAAATGGTGTTGGCGGATGATAACTTTGCGTCCATCGCCCATGCTGTTGAAGAAGGTCGTGGCATTTACGACAATCTGAAAAAAGCCATTATTTTTATTTTGCCTACCGGTGGGGGTGAAGCGTTAATCATCGTCGCAGCTATTGTCATGGCTGAAACATTGCCGATTACTCCGGTACAAATATTATGGGTGAACACGATCACGGCGGTTACTTTATCACTTACGTTGGCCTTTGAGCCACCAGAGAGCAACATTATGAGCCGAAAGCCCAGTAAACCTAATGAGCCATTACTCTCGCCGCTGTTGGTATGGCGCATTGTGTTTGTGTCGCTCATTATGGTAACCGGGGCTTTCGGCCTTTTTCTCTGGGAACGCTCAATGGGCACCTCGATTGAACAAGCAAGAACGGTTACTGTGAATACGCTGGTGGTGTTTGAAATGTTTTATCTCTTCAATAGCCGTTACTTGTACCATTCCGTTCTCAATGTGCAAGGTCTGTTTGGTAACCGTCTGATATGGCTGGCGATCCTGCTGCTAATAGTCTTTCAAATGGCTTTTACCTATTGGCGACCCATGCAAGTGTTATTTGGTACGGTTGCTATAGATGCGCATACCTGGCGAATGATAGTCGCCGTCGCCTCAAGCGTGTTCATACTGGTTGAAATCGAAAAGTTTTTCATCCGCTTGTTCCTGCCCAAAGCGGCGGTCATTAATGTGGGTTCTAAGCCAAAAATCTAGAGATTTTTAAAATTATAAAAAAATGCGACGCTTGTTAATGAGTCCGAAATAGTTGGATTGCGGTCATATTTCCTCGTGGGTATAAGAAAGTATGAAAATTCTTTTTTGATGCTGGCCAGCTTACTGCTTTGAAAGAAACAGCCCTTCTATTTTTTTTACAAGCTCTGCAGCTTCAACGGGTTTATTATCAACAATGGTTACGCACTTTTTATAAGTGCGTAGCTGGATACAAAGCTTTTTTTTACTTACGTTGACCTGCTTCGTGACAACGGTTGCTACGGTAGTAATGTCCTTGAGCACCACCTGCTTTTTAACGGCGTACGTATCCGGTAACTCAAAAAAATGGATTTTGTAAAAGTCATTGACCAGCTCAAGCAAGATTTCATTTGGAACAGCTAAAGTTTGTTTTTCTTTGCTGTTTTGGCTATAAAAACTGTTGCCGTCACCACTAAGAGTAATCTGGTAACCACCCGGAGTACCGGCACCTGGTTGGTGCAAAATAGAAATTGTTATCTTTTTCAACGGATACTGCGCCGGCAAACGAGATAAATGAGGGTTTGCCGATAGGCTACTGCTTGTTAAGCTCATCCCCAGCATCATTAAAAAACTTATCGCGAATTTGATCATGTGTTTTCCTGCAAAACAATTAAAAAGTTAGTTAATTAATAGCGAGATAGACGACTTGTGTATTTTGGTTAGTTTGGACATTTATTTTGGTCGAACTTAATCAAAACCTCTCTTCGGTTTGAAGCGTATTGATACTCTAAGTGTGCAGCTTGGGTCAAGGAATTGATAACTTGCTGTGGTTGTGGAGGTACTGTGTTACCCACTTGAACCGGGAGGCCCGACTGGCTTAAGCTCTCAAATAAAGGGGAAAAAGGGGGCTGGATCGCATATTCCTTCATCATGAGTTAAAAGTCAGTCTTTGCTCTCTTCATAGGGTGGAGAGTTAATCGCCGGTCTTTTGCATACCGATTTACGTGCCGATATTACTGTTGGTAAAGTGTTGTTTGACATCCTGCCTGAAAAAAACATCCACTCGAAGCCGTGAATTCAACCCCACTTTGCCGCTTTGCTGTGGTACATTGAATAACCAAAATACACAATCAAGCCAATTACCAGCCAGATTATAAAACGTAACCAGGTGATGGACGGCAAAAATGCCATTAACGCCGCACAGGAAAGCATACCCAGTACAGGAAACAAGGGACTGAATGGCGAGCGGAAGGGGCGCTCCATGTCCGGTTTGGTAATGCGAAGAACGATCACCCCCAAACACACCAGAAAGAACGCCGCCAAAGTGCCAATATTAACCAGCTCGGCCAGATCTCCCAACGGTATAAAACCAGCGATGAGCGCCATAATAGTCCCGCAGATTACTATAACCCGAACCGGTGTTTGGGTTTTAGAGTTCACCTTACTAAAAAAAGGTGACAGCAAGCCGTCGCGCGACATGGCGAAAATGATGCGGGTCAGTCCGTAGTAGAGCACCAGCATAACAGTCGTAAGGCCAGCGATAACACCTGTTGAAATCAGCGCAGATGCCCAGTTGTATCCGAGCAAGGTCAGTGCGTGAGCCACAGGCGAGGATACATTAAGGTCGGTATAGTGAACCACGCCCGTGAGCAAACCCGCAACTATAATGTAGATGACGGTACAAAATGTCAGCGAGGCGACGATGCCAAAAGGCAGGTCGCGTTGTGGATTTTTTGCTTCTTCGGCGGCTGTAGACACTGCATCAAAACCGACATAGGCAAAAAATAACAGCGATGCGCCCGCCAGGACACCTGTCGTTTTGCCGTCAGGCAGCGTTTGAAACCAGCCGAACGGCATGAAAGGATGCCAGTTTTCCGGGTGAACATTAAACACTGCAACACCGACAAATATACTGATGGTAATCAATTTAACAACTACCATGGCATTGTTGACTTTAGCGCTGTGTTTTACTCCGATAATCAGTAAGCCCATAAGTATTAAGATGATGACTGATGCGGGTAGATTGATCATTCCACCAAGCTTGGGCGCTTTAGTTAGCATTTCGGGCAATGGTATGCCGATCGCAGTAAGTGTGTTGTTGAAATAGCCAGACCACCCATTAGAGACCGCCGACACTGCAATGCCATATTCCAATAGTAAATCCCAACCGATAATAAAGGCAATCAATTCGCCAAAAGCAGCGTAGCTGTAACCATAAGCGCTACCGCAGCCGCCGATGGAAGACGAAAGTTCTGCATAAGACAATGCGGCGAAAGCACAGGCAATTCCAGCGATAATGAATGATATTATGATGGCAGGGCCTGCCTGCGTTGCAGCGGCAATACCCGTGAGTACAAAAATACCCGTACCTATAATAGCGCCTACACCAAGAAAGGCCAGATCCCATGCCGACAGGCAGCGTTTAAGAACGTGATCAGTGTCATCATGGGAAGTTACGCTTTTGGTGCGAAAAATTTGCAGTGACATGATTAAGAACCCTCGAGGTAATAGAATGTGAAGTTAGGGGAGATGGATGAGCTTCACTCTTTCAGATTGTAAAATTATAACGCACACGAAGAGGAACCTTAAGGCTCAAAAAGGGATGATGAATTCAGAAAAATCCCTATGAAGCAGCTATATTTGTACTGTTGAGGTGATTTCAAGCCAAATTTTGCAGGATTTATGTATTTTCAAGGCGTAGAAAAGCGTTTTTCGATCTATATAACTACCTTTACAACGCAGAAAATGGGCTAAAAGACTAGCAAGAAGTGTATATGCTTCTCAGGAAATCGTTTAACTGCAATTCTTGAGCTTTATTGTTGTCATAGTTCCAAATGGTTTAATGATCAGGCTCATGATAAAATGCAAATATCTATAATCGGCACTAATCGCAATTCATTCTGAATATCTGCCAATATTTGACCATAAATTATTTATTATTTTGTTCCTGAGAAAATTATCGTAATGAAAATCCGTACTCTCTTTGCTTGTTCATTGTTATTGCTCGCTATAGCCGGTAATGCGTATGCCATCACTTACAATTTGCCGGAAACGAAGGGCGATAAAGTTGTTATGTCATCCCCTGAAGATACCGTGACGATAACAATTGACCAAAACCAAACCTTGTTGGATGTGGCTAGGCGCTTTAATCTGGGACAAACTGAAATTGTAACATTAAATCCCAAACTTGATCGCTGGCTTATTAAAACAGGCACCGTTGTTCGCTTACCCAATAGACGTATTTTACCGGATACGCCTCATGAGGGTATCACCCTGAATATTTCAGAATATCGTATGTATTTTTATCCGCCGGATCAACCCGGTACGGTAAGATCATACGCGCATGGGATAGGAAGACAAGATTGGCAAACCCCGTTGGGTAAGACCAGCATTGCCAGAAAAGTTAAAGATCCGGCATGGCATCCTCCCGAATCAATCAGACGCGAACATGCTGCAAATGGTGATCCCCTGCCTGCTATCGTGCCGCCCGGCCCCAATAATCCTCTGGGAGCTTATGCGCTGCACCTCAATCTTCCAGGAGAGTATCGAATCCATGGGACTGACGTTGACAAAATTTATGGCATAGGTATGCAAATAACGCATGGTTGTGTGCGTATGTATCCTGAAGACATTGAGGCTTTATACAATTCCGCACCCATAGGAACACCTGTTTACATAGTCAAGCAACCCATCAAGGTTGGCTGGTTAAACAATGTTTTGTATCTCGAAGCTCACCCTGATCTTGAAGGTGAGGAAAAGAGCCAGGATGAACGGTATGCATTGGCTTTAGCTCTTATTCAAAAAGCCAACAATGGGGAACTGCCTGAATTTGATCAAGTAGCTTTAAATAAGGCACTTAAAGACTTGGATGGAACGCCGGTACCGCTGTATGAAAGACTACCGCCGCTGGAAGAGGAAATACCAGCGGTTGAACCAGAGCCAGCTCCAGAACCTGTAGCTAAAATCCCAAAACCGGTTCCAGTACCTGTAGCTAAAATCCCAAAACCGGTTCCAGTATCTGTAGCTAAAAGTAAAAAACCAACTGTAGCATCTGTAGCCAAAAGCTCAAAATCAGAGGGGTCAACAGCAAGCACAAGCAAGAAGCAAGTAACGACAACTGCCAGCAAATCCAGGAAACAAGAACCACCAACAATAAATCAAAGTAAAAAACTACGGCCAGCAACAGCAAGCAATAGTAAAAAACAAATGCCGGCAACTGCCAGTAAAACCAAGAAATTAGAGTCAGCAACAACCAATAAAAGCAAAAAACAAGAACCAACTACCGTAAATAAAAGAAAAAAACAACCGACTGAAACGGCCAATAAAAACCAAAGCCAGAGTTCAACTCGCGGTTATTATCATGGGACTTAAGTTATTGGCTTTGAATAAAAAAATCACGCAAATCGAATTTTTTTGGTGATTTGCAGTATTAAATCTCTGACCATGATGAAGTGAATGAGCATATAAATAGTTTGGAGTTGCCCACAAAATTAGGTGGTTTACAATCCCACTGTTTTTATTGATAAAGTCAAAATAAAATCAGTTTCAATTTCAAGTTCTGGAACGCTTTTAATGTATTCCTGAGCAGTTTCATTGGCTCGCCATGCAAAAGGCGTCATCTGTAAAAGAGCTATTCTTTGCTGGGGATCGGGGATAATTTTGTAACTGATCCGCT
>Ga0209798_10001772_pt1 | contig 12832 bp, 15 predicted proteins | sample DOMMetBare3Fresh_FD_187475 | JGI IMG/M metagenome (GOLD analysis project Ga0209798, IMG submission 187475) | Wetland sediment microbial communities from St. Louis River estuary, USA, under dissolved organic matter induced mercury methylation -... | ecosystem: Environmental > Aquatic >...
GAGCGCGATCGCCCGGCGCGCGTGCTTTCCGGCGGCCAGCAGCAGCGCCTTGCGCTGGCGCGCGCATGGGCCGTGACGCCCGAAGTCCTGCTCCTCGACGAGCCCACCGCCAGCCTCGACCCCGGCGCCAAGCGCGAAGTCGAAGCACTGATCGAGTCGTTCGCGCACGCCGACGGCGTGGCCATCGTCATGAGCACACACAACCTCGGCCAGGCCAAGCGGCTGGGCACGCGGGTGGTCTATCTCGATGCCGGCCAAGTGCGGGTCGATCTGCCGACAGCGATGTTCTTCTGTCACTCGCTACCCGAACCGGCAGCGCAATTCGTCAAAGGAGAAAACCCGTGGGCGGCCTGATCGGCCGATCAACGGGCGCAGCGCCTTGTTCCGTGCGCCAGCATCCACGGTGCTAGATTTGCCCATGGCTCGTCTGCGCGCAAACTCGCGACGACGAGGCCGTCCATGGACGCAAAGCATTGCTGGCACGGCAGTGCCTTGTGCATGCAACCTGCGGCGTTGCAGAAGACAGGCCACCTGAACTGACGACGCCATCTGTTTCAGGCCACAGCCGGGGGGCCCAGCATGCCGATATCCGAATCCGATCCTCGTGTCTTCTTCGCCGCAGAGCGAACCTTGCTGGCGTGGCTGAGAACGGGCCTGACGATCATTGCACTGGGCTTTGTCGTTTCGCGGTTTGGCCTGTTCATGCAACTGCTTGCTTTGCAATCACATCAGACCTCGCCGTCCCTGCGCGCGTCACTTTCCGCGGGACTGGGGCTCGCGTTCGTTGTCATCGGATCCCTGGCCATCGTCTTGGCTGCGGTGCAGCATCGCCGATTCACGGCGACGCTGGCCCAGCAAGACCTTCCCCGCTCCTATTCGAGGAGCCTCGCGGTCAGTCTCTCCCTCGCGGTCGGAGCGCTGGGAATTGCACTGTCGGCATACTTGGTCATCTCTCAACCGTGATCAGACAAGCCATCGGTCGAGGCGACGCCAAGGCCTTCGAAGTGAGTCTGCGCAGCGAGCGGACATCCAGCCGTCGCTCATGCCAGACTTTCGGCGTCACGAAGACCATCCTGCGAGGTGCTCCATGTCCTTGCGAACCGCCACCTGCTGCTGCGGACAACTGCGCATTCAAGTCCAGGGCGAACCACGAAGTGTCGGCCTGTGCCACTGCCTGGCCTGCCAGCAAAGGACCGGCAGTGTCTTTGCAGCACTGGCCAGCTTCTCGGCTCCGTTCAAGGTCTTCGGCAACGCCACCGAGTATGTTCGGATTGGCGACCAGGGAGCGAAGTTCATCTTCAGGTTCTGTCCGGTCTGCGGTACGACCGTCTTCCACAGCGAAGAAGGTTGCGACGGGTCGGTGGGCGTCGCGGTCGGTGCGTTTGCCGATCCTGGCTTTCCGGTGCCCCTGGTATCCATCTACGACAGCCGCAGGCACCCGTGGGTTCGATTGCCGCACGAAACGACGACTTTCGACAAAGACCCCTCATGATCGAAAACGCGCGGCCGCAAGGCGTTTGCAACGACCTCGATCCTTCAGAATCCACTGCTGAAGGAGGCTGGCATGGCATTGCGAATCGTCCGGCTCGGCTCTGCGAGGGCAGACGATGAAGGCACCCGCATCGGCACCGTCCGCCGGCCACCGCGGGGCGTGCCGAAGGCCGAGTTTGCATCGGGCAATTGGTACGACGTGTGGTTTCCGTTGCTGGCGCCCAGCGCCGAGACCATGAAGCTGGGCCGGCAGGCCGACACACCATCCGAGTGGACCGCATTCATCCGCAAGTACCGGTCCGAGATGGCCGCGCCAGAGGCGGCCCATTCGCTGAACCTGCTGGCCGAGTTGTCCCACTGCGCCAACCTCTCCGTCGGCTGCTACTGCGCAGACGAGCAGCGCTGTCACCGCTCGGTGCTCCGTGAGTTGCTGCTGGCGCGTGGAGCGGCATTGGCGTAGCGATGCAGCACTTGGCGGCGGCTGTTCCTGAGATCCACGGGCACGTCGTGTCCACAGTCGCGCTGGCCGACGTCGACGACTGGGCGAGCTTCGCCGTGCTGCCTGAAGTGCAGGAGCACACGAGTTCGTCCGTCTCGTCTGCCGCCGATCTGGTGCCGATGATCGAGCGCACGATGTCCACCGACCCGAATGCGCCTGTCCTGTTCGCGGTCCGGGAACCGCCGCTGGGGCTGCTCGTTGCGGTCGTCGGCTTTCACACCGTCTCTGCCCTCAACAAGACGGCCGAGGTCACCTACGTCGTGCGGCCAGACCGCTGGGGTGCGGGTCTTGCGACCGCCGTGTGCCATGCCGCCGTGCAATGGGCATTCCGGACTCGCGGCTGGGTTCGCGTGCAGGCGACGACGCTGGAGGCGAACGTCGCCTCGCAGCGCGTGCTGAAGAAGTGCGGATTCGCGTTCGAGGGGCGGCTTCGAAACTTCCGCATGGTGCGCGGCCAGCCTGGCGATTACTTGCTGTTTTCCACGGTGCCGACGTCGCCCGCGGCCGGCTGCGGGCACCGATGAGCGCGCTCGCTGTCGTGCTGCGCTACCTGTGGGCCGCGCCGTGCACGCTCGTCGGCGGCATGGCCGCGGCTGCCTTGCTGCTCAGCGGGGCGCAGGCGCGGTTCGTGCACGGCGTGCTCGAAGTCAGCGGCGGCGCGATCACGCAGCGGCTGCCGTTCGACGCCATCACGCTCGGCCACGTGGTTCTGGCGCGCACGCCGGGCGCCATGGTGCGCTGGCGGCGGCACGAGCGGGTGCACGTGCGGCAGTGTGAGCGCTGGGGACCGCTGTTCTTTGCGGCCTACCTGCTGGCCGGTGCCTGGCAATGGCTGTGCGGGCGCCGCGCCTACCGCGACAATCCGTTTGAGATACAGGCTCGCAGTGACTCGCTCGACGCCGGCGATGCCTCATGACCCTCACAACTGGCGATTGCGGGCCAGTGGTGGATTCTTCGCAAAGTAGCGCTTGATGCCGACCAGCAGCGCCTCGACGAGCTGCTTGCGGTGGTCGGGGTTGGCGAGCTTGCGCTCCTCTTCGGGGTTGGAGATGAAGGCCGTCTCGACGAGGATGCTCGGGATGTCCGGCGCCTTCAACACCGCAAATCCGGCCTGCTCGACGCGCGGCTTGTGCAGGTGGGCGACGCGGTCGAGCTGGCCCAGCACTTCGCTGCCGACGCGCAGGCTGTCCTTGACCTGCGCGGTGGTGCTCATGTCGAGCAAGGTGCGCATCACATGGGCGTCGTTGTGCGCGCGCAGGTTGACGCCGCCCACGGCATCGGCAGCGTTCTCCTTGCTGGCCAGCCAGCGCGCCGCGGTGCTGGTGGCCCCGCGGTCGGACAGCGCGAAGACGCTGGCGCCGCGTGCGGCCGGGTTGGTGAAGGCGTCGGCGTGGATCGAGATGAACAGATCGGCCTGCACGCGACGGGCCTTGCGCACGCGGTCGGCCAATGGCACGAAGAAGTCGGCATCGCGCGTCAGAAAGGCGCGCATGTTGGGCTGCGCGTTCAACTTGTCGCGCAGCGCCAGCGCCACCGACAGCACCACGTCCTTTTCGCGCAGGCCCTTGGGGCCGATCGCGCCCGGGTCTTCGCCGCCGTGTCCGGGGTCGAGGGCGACGATGACCAGGCGCTCGACCTTCCTGATGGCCTCTGCCGATGGCGCCTTCGGCGCAGGCGCGGGTGCATGCGTCTGTCCGGCTGGCGGCGTCACGGCGGCCACCGGCGGCGGCTTCGCCGGTTCGCCGTGCTCGACCTTGCCGATGAACTCGCCGAGCGCGTCTCGGACCGCGACCGCGGCTGCCCGTTCGGCGCTCTCCTTGTCGCGGATCAACTGCAATAGCGGGTCGCGTGCTTCGCTCGGGTAGAGGTCGAAGACCAGACGGTGCTTGTAGGCCGCCACCGGGTTCAAGGTGAAGACCTGCGGCGCGATGGCCTGCTTCAGGTCGATCACCAACCGAACCACACGCGGCTGGTTCTGGCCGACGCGCACGCCGGCGATGTACGGGTCGTCTGCCTTCACTTTGCCGAGCAGCTCCTTCAACTGCGGGCTGAGCTCGAGGCCTTCGATGTCGATCACCAGGCGGTCGGGGCCTTCGAACAGCGAGTGCTTTGCGGCCAGCGCGGCATCGGACTCGACGGTGATGCGCGTGTAGTCGGCGGCGGGCCAGACGCGCACGGCAACGATCTCGGCGCCCCATGCGAGTTGCGGCGCTTTGAGCAGCAAGGCGATGCTGCCGAATTGGAGGGCCTGGCGGCGCGACGAGGCGTTCATGGGTCGAGCAGTTCAACGCCGTGCGGCGTCAGGGCGTGCACCGTGACCTGTCGCGCACCTGTGTCCATGGGTTCGATCTGCAATCGCCAGTCGGGCAGCGGCAGCGCCGGCGCCGCGTTGTCGGGCCACTCGGCGAGCTTCAGGCCGGGCATGGCGAAGACATCGCGAAAGCCGGCGTCGGCCCACTCGCGCGGGTCGCTGAAGCGGTAGAAGTCGAAATGCGAGACTGTGCGGCCTTGCACCTCGTACGGTTCCATGACCGCGTACGTCGGGCTCTTGATGCGGCCCTGCACGCCGAGCGCGCGCAGCAAATGGCGCACGAAGGTGGTCTTGCCGGCACCGAGTGGGCCGGCCAGCGCGATGAACGTCGATGGAAACAGCGTCGTCGCACCCGCGAGCCGCGATGCAAACGCGGCGCAGGCCGATTCGTCGGGCCAGGAGCAGGAGCGGGTTTCTAGAATCGGCGGGTGATCGGTCAACAACATGCTTCGGTGGATGGTGCGCGTGTGCTCGAACGGGTGCGCACCTGGGCGAAGGAGTTGGGATTTTCACAGATCGGCGTCGCCGGCATCGATTTGTCCTCGGCTGAGCCGGGGCTGAGGGCGTGGCTCGACGCCGGCTTTCACGGCTCGATGCACTACATGGCGCGCCACGGCATGAAGCGCGCCCGGCCCGCCGCACTCGTGCCGGGCACGGCGAGCGTGATCACGGCGCGCATGGACTACCTGCCGCGTGATATCGGCGTCGAGTGGCAAGCTGTCGAATGGCGACGCCTCGAAGACGCCGGCGCGGCGACGGTCTCGCTCTATGCCCGAGGGCGCGACTACCACAAGGTGTTGCGCTCGCGGCTGCAGGCCTTGGCCGACCGCATCGCGCAGCACATCGGGCCTTTCGGCCACCGCGTCTTCACCGATTCAGCGCCGGTGCTCGAAGTGGAGCTGGCGGCCAGGAGCGGTCTCGGCTGGCGCGGCAAGCACACGCTGGCGCTGTCGCGAGACGCCGGTTCGATGTTCTTCCTGGGCGAGGTCTTCGTCGATCTCGCGCTGCCGCCGACGGCGGCCGTGCAAGCGCATTGCGGCACCTGCAGCGCCTGCATCGACGTCTGTCCGACGCGCGCCATCATCGCGCCGTACCGGCTCGACGCGCGACGCTGCATCTCGTACCTGACCATCGAGCACGAGGGCGCGATTCCGCTCGACCTGCGTCCGCTGATCGGCAACCGCATCTACGGCTGCGACGATTGCCAGCTGGTCTGCCCGTGGAACAAGTACGCGCAGCGCAGCACGCTGCCGGACTTCGACGAACGCCAAGGGCTGGACGATGCGACGCTGCTGGCGCTGTGGGCGTGGAGCGAGGCCGAGTTCCTGCAACGCACCGAAGGCAGCGCGGTGCGGCGCATCGGCTGGCAGCGCTGGCGCCGCAACCTGGCCGTGGCCATGGGCAATGCGCTGCACGTCGGCGACGATGCCGCGATGCGGCTGGCGTTGACGCAGGCACAGGCGACTGCCGATGCGCTCGTGCAGGAGCATATCGACTGGGCGCTCAACGCATAGCGTTGTGCAGCGCCAGCGCGATCGGCACGCTGGCCATGCCGAGCATCGTCGACACCGTGACCAGCCCGGCGACGAATTCGCCGCGCCCGCCCATGCGAGAGGCCAGCACGTAGGCGCTGGCGGCTGTCGGCAGGGCAGAGAACATGACGACGATCTGTTGCTGTGTTGCCGACAGCGGCAACTGCCGCACGAGCACCAAAGCCACCGCCGGCAACACGAGGTGGCGGATCGACAGCAGCGCCGCCGCCAGCCGCGGCGCGTCGCGCAGCGCGCCGATGCGCAGGCCGGCGCCGACCGCCATCAGGCCCAGCGGCAGCGCCGCCGCGCCCAGGCGTTGCAGCGTCGTCGCCAGGACATCGGGCAGCGCCACGCCACCGAGGTTGGTCGACAGTCCGGCCACGGTGGCGACGATCAGCGGGTTGCGCATCAGCTCGCGGCCGTAATGCTGGCCCCCCGCGCGCGCCAGCGGCCAGACCGCAGCGACGTTGCACAGCGGCACGACGACGGCGATCAGCACTGCCATCGCGGCCACACCGGTGGCTGCGCCCAAGCGCTCGGAAAGTGCCAGCGCGATGTAGGAGTTGAAGCGAAACGCAACCTGGGCGCCGGCCGCGTGGGCTTGCGCATTGACACGCGGCATCTTGCCCAGCGCATAGGCCAATGCGATGCCGAGCAAGGTGATCGCCAGCCCGATCGTGCCCAGGCTGGCCAGCGTGCCGAATGAAATTGGCTGGCGCACGATGGCCACGAACAGCAGACAGGGAAACAGCAGGTAGTACACGAGGCGCTCGGCGCCATCCCAAAGCGGCCGGTCGAGCGCGCTCCAGCGCGCGAGTGCGTAGCCGAGCACGATCAGCAGGAAGTCCGGCAGCAACAGGGACGCGGTGGCCATGGCGCGAGTGTGCCCCGCCCGGGTGTGCGTACCATCCACGATGCGCGCGGTCGTCCGATCGGGCAGGCTGCGCGTTCGAAGCTCTGTACCACCCACAACGCAGCTCATGCCCTTGTTGCGCCGCACCCTGTTGATCGTTGTCTTGACTGGCGCTGCGCCGGCGTGGGCCACGCGCTCGATCACCACCGAAGGCCTGAACTTCGTCGGCGACATCACGCTGGCCGACACCGCGCTGCAGTTGAACGGCGTCGGTTGGCGGGCCGTGGCCTGGTTGAAGGGCTACGCGGCCGCGCTGTACCTGCCGAAGAAAGCCAGCACCGAAGCACAGGTTCTCGAGCAGAAAGGCGCCAAGCGCTTGCAGATGCGCATGGTGCAAGACGTCGATGCCGAAGAGTTCGTCAAGGCCTTCGTCAAGGGTGTCGAGCGCAACACGGCGGCGGCCGATGCGGCGAAGCTGGGCGAACGCATGACACAGTTCAATGCCACCGTGCGCGGTCTCGTCAAACTGAAGAAGAAGGACGTGATCGATCTCGACTTCATCCCCGGCAAGGGTCTCGTGCTGTCGCGCAACGGCGCACCGCGGGGTCTGCCGGTGGCCGGCGAAGACTTCTATGCAGCACTGCTGCGCTGCTTCATCGGCGTCAAGCCTGCTGATGTCGACATGAAGATCGGGCTGCTCGGCGGCCCGGTGGGCTGAGTTGATTCCTGCAATCCATCAAGGAGTGATGATCCATGCAACGCAGAACTCTGTTCATTGCCGCGGCGCTTGCAGTGGCGCTGCAGCCGACGGCCATGGCGCAGACCTATCCGGCCAAGCCGGTGCGCCTGGTGGTGCCGTTCGCCCCCGGCGGCACCACCGACATCGTGGCCCGTGTGGTCGCTGAGAAGGCCAATGCAGCATTGGGTCAGACGCTGGTCGTCGAAAACAAGGCCGGCGGCGGCGGCTCGGTCGGAGCGCTCGATGTCGTGCGTGCGGCGCCGGACGGCTACACGCTGGGCATGGCGACGGTCAGCACGACGGCAGCCAACCCGGCCATCAACGCCAAGATCGGCTACGACCCGACCAAGGACTTCACGCCGATCATCAACGTGGCGGCAACGCCGAACGTGATCGCGGTGCATCCCAGCTTCCCGGCCAAGGACTACAAGGCCTTCATCGAGATCATCAAGAAGAACCCGGGCAAGTACAGCTTTGCGAGTTCGGGCACGGGCGGCATCGGCCACCTGCAGATGGAGCTCTACAAGAGCCTGACGGGCACCTTCATCACGCACATCCCGTACCGTGGCGCGGGCCCGGCGTTGAACGACACGGTGGCCGGCCAGGTGCCGATCATCTTCGACAACATGCCCTCGGCGCTGCCCTTCATCAAGGACGGCCGGTTGATCGCCATCGTTGTTGCAGCGCCGGAGCGCCTGGCGCAATTGCCGAACGTGCCGACGTTCAAGGAAGTGGGCCTGGAGCCGGTGAACCGCATGGCCTATTACGGCGTGCTCGGCCCCAAGGGCCTGCCCAAGGACGTGGTCGACAAGGTAGCCGCGGCGGTGAAGAAGACCGCCGAGTTGCCTGAAGTCAGGAAGCGTATCGAAGACACCGGCTCGCTGCTGATCCTCAACACGCCCGAGCAGTTTGCGGCGCAGATCCAGGGCGAGTTCGACGTCTACAAAAAGGTCGTGGCCCAGCAGAAACTGACCCTCGAGTGAGTCCTGCGGCCGGTCAGGCTGTCGTCGAGCGCTTTCTCGACGCCTTGTGGATCGAAGACGGCCTCGCGGCCAACACGCTGGCCGCGTACCGGCGTGACTTGACGCTGTACGCCGCATGGCTCGCCGAAAAGGGCGGCGGCGCAATGATCGAGCACACACGCGAGACAGACCTGCTGGCCTACATGGCGGCTCGCCATGCCGGCTCGCGCGCGACCAGCGCGAACCGGCGGCTCACGGTGTTCAAGCGCTTCTTCCGCTGGGCGCTGCGCGAGCGGCTGACGCAGGCCGATCCGACGCTCAGGCTGCGCAACGCCAGGCAACCATTGCGCGTGCCCAAGTCGCTGTCGCAAGCGCAGGTCGAGGCGCTGCTCGATGCGCCCGATGTCAACAAGCCGCTCGGCCTGCGCGATCGTGCGATGCTCGAGCTGTTGTATGCCTGCGGCTTGCGTGTCAGTGAACTGGTCACATTGAAGACGGTGCAAGTGGGTCTGGCCGAGGGCTGTCTGCGCGTCACCGGCAAGGGCAGCAAGGAACGCTTGGTGCCTTTCGGCGAAGAGGCGCACGGCTGGATGACGCGTTACGTCGCCGAGGCCCGTGGCGAGATCCTGGGCGGGCAGTCGAGCGACGCGCTGTTCGTCACCGCGCGCGGCGGGGCGATGACGCGGCAGATGTTCTGGAAGCTGATCAAGGCCCATGCACTGCGCGCCGGCATCGACGCGCCGCTGTCACCGCACACGTTGCGCCACGCCTTTGCCACGCACCTGCTCAACCACGGCGCCGATCTGCGTGCGGTGCAGATGCTGCTCGGCCACGCCGACATTTCGACGACGACGATCTACACGCATGTGGCGCGCGAGCGGCTGCGCGCGCTGCATGCGCAGCATCACCCGCGGGGTTGAGGATGACGGCCCCAAGACGCCTTCGGCGTCGCCGCCCGAGGGGAGCTGAGGGCTTGGGAGGGGCCCGGAGCTCGCCCGAAAAGCAAAAGGGCCGGTCTTTGACCGGCCCTTTGTCTTGCGTCTGGCACAGGCTCAGAAGTTGTGTCGCACGCCCAAGGCAAACGAGCTGAAGTCGCCGTACAAGGTGCCGCTGTCCGCGACCTTGGTGTAGAAGGTATAGACCTTGGTGCGCTTGCTCAGGTTGTAGTTGTAGCCCAGCGTGTATTGGTTGGCCGAGTCACCGAGGGAGCCCAGGCGATTGCTGTAGGCGCCCGCGCGGCCCCAGTTGACATGAAACTCGCTGTTGCCCACGGCGTACATGCCGGCCAGGCGGTACGTCGTGCGGTTGCCCAGGCCGTCGCCGAAGCCGTCCTTGTCACGCTGCACGTAGCCGCCGACGGTGAAGGCGCCCAGCTCATACAGTGCGCGCAAGGCGAATTGATTGGCGCTCTTGTCGGCTGGCGTGTTCTTTTCGTAGCCGGCACCCAAGTGCAGCGGGCCAGCGTCGTAGTTCAGCGCCAGGTCGTACGTGCGGTTGGCATTGCCGCCTTCCGTGACTGAACCCTCCACAGTTGCCCCGCCGAAGCCAGGGGTGCGGTAAGCAACCTTGCTCGTGTTGCGGCCGAGGTACGCATAGAAAGCATCCGACGACGTGCCCGTCTCGTGGTTGTGCATGCCGACATAGTCGGACGTGGCGTAGTAGGCCTCGCTGGTGAAGTTGCCCAGGCGAACCATGCCGAAGTTGCCGCCGAGGTTGACTTCGCTCTGGCGCGCCCAGAACCCCGAGTTGCCCGCGAACGCGTTGTTCGTGCCGTTGGCAGGGTTGACGGCGCTTTCGAGCTGGAAGCCGGCCTTCAGGCCGCCGCCGAGGTCTTCGCTGCCCTTGAAGCCGATGCGCGACGAGTTGTTCTGCATGACCCAGTTGTTGTCGCCGTTGCCGACCTTCTGGCGTTCGATCGTGAGGTTGAGGCGGCCATAGACCTGCACCGTGCTTTGCGCAAAGGCCGTGCTGCCCAGGGTTGCGAGGACGGCTGTGGCAATCAGTGTTTTCTTCATTGGAGGTGCCTTGTGGAGTGTGAAAAGTCGAGCCTGCAATTTTAGGTGTTGGTTACAGGTAAACCCTCAATCAGTCGCAGGCCGCAGGGTATTCGATGCCTCTGCGCAACAGTGGCGTCATCTATTCGCGCTCAGGACCTGGCCGACAATGCCCGCCGCCATGGATCACACCTTCTTGTCCGCCCTGGTCCTGCTGCTGCTGGTGCTCGACCCCCTCGGCAGTCTGCCGATCTTCATCTCGGTGATGCGCAACGTGCCGCCACAGCGCCGTCGCGCGGTGGCGCTGCGCGAGTCGGCGATTGCCTTCGGCGTGTTGCTGCTGTTCATGTTCACCGGCCAGGCGTTTCTTTCGTTGATGCATCTGTCCGAGCGCTCGCTCGAGGTTGCCGGCGGCGTGATCCTGCTGATCATCGCCATGCGCATGATCTTCACCGGCGGCGGCGAGCTCTATGCGAGCGACGGCCCGCCGCGCGAACCGCTGATCTTTCCGCTGGCCGTGCCGCTGTTGGCCGGCCCGTCGGCGATGGCCACCGTTCTGCTGCTCGCGTCGCGCCAACCCGAGCGCCTTCTGCACTGGGTGGGCGCGCTGACCGTGGCCATGACCTTCAGCGCGCTGGTCCTGCTGCTGGCCGACCGTATCCGCAAATGGATCGGCCACTCGATGGTCTCGGCGATCGAGAAGCTGATGGGCCTGGTGCTGACCGCGATTGCCGTCGAGATGGTCCTGGCGGGCCTGAAGCGATACTTTTTCGAGACTTGAAGGCGATGCGCAAAGTCCTTCTGTTCTTGTCGTTGACGCTGGCAGCGCTGTGCGCAGCGGCGCAGGCCCCGACGTCGGCAGTGCCTGCGGCCGCGCAGGCCGTGCCCCTGGACCCGATCGCCGCCACGCGGGCGTGGATCGACACCGTGCCGGCCGCGCAGCGCGCCAGGACCGACGCCTACTTCGAAGGCGGTTACTGGCTGCAGTTGTGGGGCGCGGTGATCGGTGTGGGCAGTGCGTGGCTGCTGCTGGCCAGCGGCGTCTCGCGCAAGTTGCGCGACGGCGCCGAGCGCGTCACGAAGCGGCGGTGGCTGCAGGTGGCCCTGTATGCGCTGGGCATCCTTGCCGCCTTCGCGCTGCTGGCGCTGCCATGGTCGGTCTACACCGAGCACTATCGCGAACACAAGTACGGTCTGTCCAACCAGAGCCTCGGCGAGTGGGCTGGCGAGGCGTTGATCGGCTTCGGCCTGGCGCTGCTGTTCGGCGCGCTGATGTTGATGGCCATCTACGCCGTGATCCGCCGCGCGCCGCGCACCTGGTGGCTCTGGGGCAGCGGCGTGTTGCTGGCCTTCAGCGCGTTCGGCGCCCTGATCTACCCGCCGTTCATCGCGCCGCTGTTCAATGAATACAAGCCGGTGGCCAACGCACAGGTGCGTGAAGCGGTGCTTTCGCTGGCGCGCGCCAGTGGCGTGCCGGCCGACGAAGTCTACGAGTTCAACGCATCGAAACAGCACAAGCGAATCAGCGCCAATGTGGCCGGCCTCGGCGGCACGATGCGCATTGCGCTCAACGACAACCTGCTCAACCGGGCGACGATCGGCGAGATCCGCATGGTGATGGCGCACGAGATCGGGCACTACGTGCTCAATCATGTGGTGAAGGGCATCGTGTCTTCAGGGCTCGTGCTGCTGGCGATGTTCGCTTTTGCCCGCTGGGCCTTCGCCTGGACTCATGCCCGCTGGGGCGAACGATGGGGCGTGCGCGACGTTACCGACCCTGCCGGCCTGCCGATCCTGGTGGCGGCGTTCACCGTCTTCCAGCTGCTGGCCACGCCGCTCACCAACACGCTGACGAGGGTGCAGGAAATCGAGGCGGACCGCTACGGCCTGGCGGCGTCGCGCGAGCCCGACGGCTTTGCCGCTGCGGCGTTGAAACTCGGCGAGTACCGCAAGATGGAACCGGGCGCGGTCGAAGAGATGGTCTTCTTCACGCACCCGAGCGGGCGCGCGCGCATCGAGATGGCCATGCGATGGAAAGCGGAACAACTGCGTCAGGCCGCGCTGCCTGCGTCCCGGTAGCGCGCGATGAACGCCCGGTCGATGTGGTCCTTCCACCAACCCATCAACCAGCCTTGCGACGACCAGGCGCCCCAGCTGGCAATCGCCCGGCCGTCGCCGGTGGCCAACAGGTTCAGCGAGCGCGCCTGCGCGACGTAGGGCGTGAGCGTGCCGCCAGCGACGAAGGCGCGCAGGTTGGTGGCCAGCACGGGGCCGGCGCGCACGGCATAGACGCCGCTGCGCGGGTGCGGGGTGTCATCGCGCACGATGACGTCGCCGGCAGCAAAGACGTTGCCATGGCTGGCGCTCTGCAGCGAGGCGCCGACGCGGATGAAACCCTGTTCGTCGACGGCCAGACCGCTGCCGGCCAGCCAGGCCGGGGCATCGCTGCCG
>Ga0209798_10001773_pt1 | contig 12832 bp, 14 predicted proteins | sample DOMMetBare3Fresh_FD_187475 | JGI IMG/M metagenome (GOLD analysis project Ga0209798, IMG submission 187475) | Wetland sediment microbial communities from St. Louis River estuary, USA, under dissolved organic matter induced mercury methylation -... | ecosystem: Environmental > Aquatic >...
ATAAGAAAAAGCTTTAAATACACTCTTTTTTTTCTTAACTTGTTGACTACAATCTATTTCAGGGGGCAAAGGGATTTTGCTGTCTGATTGGCTCTTTAACAGTTTTTAGTTCACTAAACATCCGGAATTCATGAAAGATAATCCTTACCAGGAAGATCGGGAACAACTGAATGAACTGCTTAAACAATACATAAATCTGAAAAATGGACGCAGTCATTCATTTTTAGAAGAAGATGCTTTTGAAAAAATAATTGACTATTTCCACGAAAAAGAAGATAACCTGAAAGCTATGGAAGCTGCCGAATTTGGCAGCGAACAGTTTCCGTATTCTTCAATGTTACTTATTAAAAAGGCGGATATTATGCTCTCTAACCGCCTATATAAAGAAGCGCTTCTGGTACTTGAACAGGCGTCAATACTGGACAGTACCAACATTAATCTCTATATCTTAAAAACAGATGCCTACCTGGCTCTTGACCAGCAGGAAAAAGCAGTACAGCTATTGGAAGAGGCATTGTCACTTTTTGAAGGTGAAGAAAAAATTGAAATGCTTTTTGAACTGGCGGATGTATATGATGATTATGAAAATTTTGATAAAGTTTTTGATTGTTTGAAAATGATATTGGAAGATGAACCGAATAATGAAGAGGCATTGTACAAGATTTGTTTTTGGACCGATTTTACCGGAAGAAATGAAGAGAGCATCCGGCTACATATGCAGATAATAGACGAGTATCCTTATAATGAACTGGCCTGGTTCAATCTTGCTGCTGCATACCAGGGTTTAAAGCTCTATGAGAAATCAATCGACGCATACCAGTATGCAATTACAATTGATGAAAAGTTTGATTATGCATATCGTAATATGGGTGATGCATATATCAGGTTAAGGAAATATAAAGAGGCTATTGAAGTACTTGAAAAGGTAAATGAACTGGCTAAACCGGAAGATGTGATTTTTGAAGCCATCGGCCATTGTTATGATAAATTAAAAAATTTCGCACAGGCAAGATTTTATTACAGGAAAGCTTCACATCTGCGTCGGGATGACAGTAAGTTGTATTATAAAATTGCCTGCACCTATTTTAATGAGGGACATTGGGATAATTGTATGAAACAACTGGATACTGCTTTGAAAATTCACAAGCTGCAACCCGAGTTCAATTTATTGATGGGGGAATGCAAAATTCAAATCGGAAATTATAAAGAAGCTGTTCAATATTTTTCTACAGTAGTGCAAACAAGGCCCAGAAATTCTGCAGGTTGGGAAGCATTGATCCGTTGCCTGTATAAAGCAAAATATTATGATGAAGCTTTGGAGCAGACTACCGCAGCCTTGCATTTAACAAACGGTAAACCAATCTTTCTTTTTTATAAAGCTTCGGTATTGTTTGCTTTGGGTAAATCGAAAGAAGCCATATTGCAATTGGAGAAAGCATTGATGCATACACCAAAACTGTTGAAAAAATTTGTAGCATTAAATCCATCTATTCTGCAAAATCAGCAGGTAGTAGATATACTGGCAAGGTTTAAAAGAAATAAGTCAATCTGATTGCTGTTTTATACCTGTTTTTAATCAGGATCACTCTGATGATTCTTCCCTATTTTTGCGGCCATCCGAAAAGATTTGCCATCATTAAATTTTTATTAAAATGAATTTCAATCTGACTCAAATTCCTGACAGGAAAAAGAAACCACGTCTTGCTGGGCTTACAATGGTAATGGATAAAGGCCTGAGTGTAGAAGAAGCAAAAAATTTTATGAGTTCATCTCATCCGCATGTTGATATATTAAAATTAGGCTTTGGAACATCATTCGTAACTCCAAACCTGAAAGAGAAACTGGAAGTATATCGTTCTTATGATATACCTGTTTATTTTGGCGGCACCCTGTTTGAAGCGTTCCTGATCAGAAATCAATTTGATGATTATATAAATGTTTGTAAAGAATTCGGCATATCCTATATGGAAGTCAGCGATGGGTCCATAACCATTCCACATGCTGAAAAATGCGGATATATCGAAAAATTAACCAGGCATGGTATTGTATTAAGCGAAGTAGGCAGTAAAGATGCAGCACATATTATTCCTCCTTATAAATGGATTGAATTAATGAAAGCTGAGTTGGAAGCCGGGTCGAGTTATGTAATTGCAGAGGCCAGAGAGGCCGGTAATGTAGGTATTTATCGTGGCAGTGGCGAAGTAAGGGAAGGTCTGGTACAGGAAATATTAACTCAGATACCGTCAGAAAAAATTATCTGGGAAGCACCTCAAAAGGCTCAGCAATTATATTTTATCGAGTTGGTAGGTTGTAATGTTAATCTTGGAAACATTGCGCCATCTGAAGTTATACCCCTTGAAGCAATGCGTATTGGCCTTCGTGGGGACACCTTTAATTTATATCTTGATAAAAAAGTACTTGCCTGATGCGGCTATTTGGGTTAATTGGTTATCCACTATCTCATTCTTTTTCAAAAAATTATTTTGATAAGAAGTTTATATCAGAAGGACTAACCGATTGCAGGTTTGAAAATTTTCCTGTTAAAACAATTGACGATTTGCCAAAACTGGTAAGCACTAATCCAGAACTGGAAGGTCTTGCAGTTACGATACCTTATAAACAGGCTGTGCTTCGTTATGTGAACGATGCTTCCAATATTCCAAATGGATTATCTGCCTGTAATTGTCTGAAAATATCCACTCAAAAAATTTCGGGTTTTAACACCGATTATATCGGGTTTGAAAAAAGCCTCACACCAATCATAAAAAAAGATCATTCTAAAGCTCTTGTGCTTGGAAATGGCGGCGCTACTGCATCCGTAGTGTTTGTTTTAAAAAAACTTGGAATTGGATATAAAATTGTCAGCAGAAAAATCCATAACGATTCTCTGCTGACTTATAATGATTTGGATGAAAAGATTATTACGGAAAGCACACTTATAATAAATACGACACCTCTTGGAATGTTTCCTGACAGTCGTAGTTACCCGGATATTCCTTACCGGTTTATTTCAAAACAGCATTTATTGTACGATCTTATTTATAATCCTGCAAAAACGAATTTTCTTAAAAAAGGGGAGGAGCGGGGTGCTGTCATAAAAAATGGCGAAGAAATGTTGATTCTCCAGGCTGAAGAAAACTGGCGAATCTGGAACTCCTGAAATTAATGTAATAATTTTTTTTTGGCTTCTTCAGGCATTGCTGTTATTTTTTTCTTTTCATAATCAAAACAGATCATCCCGGTTTTTATTAATGCCACTATTTTTTTTCGATCATTTGTTTCTACTTCAAGCTTATAAATAAGATCAAAACCAATTTTTGTGATGTTAAGAGCTCGGACAGAAACTTTTATATTGTCTCCATAAAATATTTCATTTTTATATTCTATAGCCGCATCTGCCATTATCGTTCCCACTCCGTCAAATTCCATTTCACTGTAGCCAATACTTTTCAAATATTGCATTCTTGCTTCGTGAGCAACAGACAATATTTTATCGTTGCCAACATGCCCTCCATAATTGATATCAGTTATTCTTACGGGTATGGTGCATGAAAAAAAGAATTGTTCAGGAATTTCAATTTTTATTCTGGACATGTGAGAATCTTTGTAATAAAATTAGTGAAAACAATATTTTGTCCCGGGAAAAAGGGTCTGTTATGTTAGCAAAGAAAGTTAGTTCTGCTGATTTTCCTGTAATGAGTTTACAAGGCTCAGGATATCCATAAAATTACCTGGAGAATGATTGGATGCAGAATTTGCAATTTGTTCTCTCCATTTTTTTATTTTATTTACACATTCAAAATCTTCCTGTTGGCCCGAAACACAACATACAAGATTGCCAAGTTTTTTCGACATCCGGATGATGTTACCATCCGGTGTCATCAGAACAATGTAGCGATTACCGGATTCTGAAAAATTACTTGCAACAGGTTCAACATTTAGTCCCCGTGTATTTATTGCAGACTCAGAACCGCTTGTAAAATAAAAATCAGCTGCGTTTTTTATTTTGCTTCTGGTTGCCACGTCAAGTTTTGCATATGTTTTTTTACTTGCTTCAAGTGCCGCATCATTTCTGGCTTCATCTTCAGCACTGGGTATATCAGTTGTGGCTATCTTTTGATCAGATGAATTATCAGTTTGTATTGTTTCTGATTTAATAGTATCTGGGTTTACAGGAAAAACTTTCTGTACTGCGATGTCTGGTTCATTTGATTTGCTGTTAAATAATTGAAAGCCACCCCAGGCTATCAATCCAATAACAGCTGCAGCTGCTGCATAACGAAGTATCGGGAAAATTTTTCTCTTTCCTGTATCGGATTGCTCGTCGAGTAATGCTTTTATCTTATTCCAGTTTCCGGTCGGAGGTGTTACTTCTGCGTTATTAAGTTTTGTTGAAAATTCGTCGGCAAAAAGTGAATCATCCAGTCTGTTCGCTATTTTTTCCCATACAGTTACAGGTGCAGCTATTTCTATATTATAAAGTGTTGAAGGGAATTTATTTGAATAGGCACCATTATCCAGTTCGGCTGCTATTTTATTCCAAATACCGTCAGGTGGGGTAACTTCATAGTTATACATTTTATGTTTTTCCAAACTACTCATATTTTTTTCTCACTGTTCTTTGCTTATCAATAAATGTTCTCACCATATCCTGTAAAATCACTTTAGCTCTTGAAAGTTGTGATTTACTGGTTCCTTCACTGATTCCAAGCATATCGGCAATTTCCTTATGTGAGTAGCCTTCGACAACATACATATTGAATACAGTCCGGTAGCCTGGTGATAATTCCTGTACCAGTGCCAGAATATCTTTTTCCGCAAGTTCGTCCAGGACTGAAGTAAATTTTGCTTCAATTGTATTTTCCTCCTTTTCAGTAACAGGGGAGAGGTAGCGTTTGCGACGGAAATGCTCGATGGCTGTGTTAACAAAAATGCGCCGCACCCAACCTTCAAAAGAACCTTCACTGCGGAAACTATCAAGTTTTTTAAAGACCTTAATAAATCCTTCCTGTAATATATCCTCAGCTTCTTCAGAATTGCCGGCGTAACGTAGACACACAGCAAACATCCTTGGTGACAGGCGGCGATATAATTCTTCCTGCATCCTCCGGTTACCTTCTTTGCACCCACTTATAAGGTCGATTTCGGAAATATTTTGGTTGCGTTCAGGTGTCAAAATCTTTAATTTGTTTATAAGTTATTCAAAAATGCTACCAGTTTTTCAGTTGCCTTTTTCCTGTGGCTGAATTTATTCTTTTCTTCGATATTCATTTCAGCGAAAGTTTTATAAGAGCCATCGGGAATAAAGACAGGATCATAACCAAAGCCTTTGTTTCCTTTTCTTTCATCTATTATCCTCCCTTCACAGATACCCTCAAAAAGTGTTTCTTTTCCATCAAGAATCAAAGAAATAACAGTCCTGAACCGGGCATTTCTGTTCGCTTTATCCGCCAAATTAATCAAAAGCTTTTCAATGTTTGCATCAAAAGAACGATCATTTCCTGCATACCTGGCACTTTTCACTCCTGGTTCACCATTTAAAGCAACCACCTCCAGACCTGTATCCTCACTGAAACAGTTGGTGTGGGTTAATTCATAAATAGTTTTTGATTTAGCAGAAGCATTTTCTTCCAGGGTATTATAGGGTTCAGGAATATCAATATTTATTCCGGCTTCAGCTAATGTCATTATTTCAAAATCATTTTTCACCACAGAACGTATCTCTTCTGTTTTATGCTGGTTGTTGGTGGCAAAAATCAATTTCATAGATTAGGAATTCTATAACTCTTTTTTAAATATTAAACAGACGTTTTAAACAAACCCATAATTTGCTTTTCAGCAATTTATCTTTTTCCAATTCTGACAGAGAAGGAGAATATAAAAAAGTAGTACCCGCAAATGGCTGTATCTGGTAATGCGGAAAATTCATGGGCAAACCCAATGCAGAAGGTTCAATAGCAAAAAGCAATACGATTTTACTTTTAAAAAATGAGGTAAGTTCTTTATAGGATACCTGGGGATGGTTTCTGATGTTAAGAATAGCTACATCTGCCAGGCTGAGTTTACATGCCTGTAATATTCCTGAAAGAAAATTAAGTTCATCATCTGGTAAATGAACAGAATTTTGATTATTGAGGAGTATTAAAACATATTTCTTGTTTTCGCCAAGCCATTTCCAATCGTTGATCTTCTCGTCTGGTTGTATAGGTTTTTTATCTTTTATTCCGGATTCGTCGTTTGGTAATTTTAATTCAGAGAATTCAATAAGTGATTTCTGGTATAAATCAGTAACAACTGAAGCAGGTAAAATAATGTTATTCAAACCCATAAAAAGTGATAATTAAAACAAATGGATGTTAGCTTTTTTTCGTTCCTTTGTATGGTCAAAAATAATCTTTTATGATTGCTACAATGGACATTTCAATCAGAAAGGCAGAAAGAAGCAAATTACAGGATTTGGATCTCAATAATCTTCCTTTTGGCCGGTACTTTTCAGATCATATGTTTGAAGCTGATTATGAAAACGGAGAGTGGAAAAATATTGAAATTAAACCTTACCAGCCCTTGTTACTAAGCCCTTCTTTAGCAGCATTACATTACGGTCAGGCTATTTTTGAAGGAATAAAAGCCTATAAAGACACCGAAGGAAATCCTTTTATATTCAGACCACTGGATAATTGTAAACGATTTAATATTTCAGCTGAAAGAATGCAGATGCCGGCCGTACCGGAAGAATTGTTTATGGAAGGCATGCGCCAACTAATTGAATTGGACAAAAACTGGATTCCAACAAAAGAAGATCATTCACTTTACATCCGTCCATTCATGTTTGCTACGGATGAATTAATTGGTGTTCGTCCTTCGGATACTTATAAGTTCATGATTATTTTAAGCCCAACCGGTCCTTATTATAACGCCCCAATGCGTATATATGTAGAAGAAAAATATGTAAGGGCGGTACCGGGTGGAGCCGGATATGCCAAAGCAGCGGGAAACTATGGCGCTGCAATGTTTGCAACAGCAGAAGCGAAAAAGAAAGGATATGACCAGGTTTTATGGACTGATGCTTATGAGCATAAATATGTGCAGGAATGCGGCACAATGAATGTTTTTTTTATTATCGGGGGAACTGCCATTACACCCGGGCTTGAGCAAGGAACAATACTCGGAGGGGTAACCCGCCTTAGTACAATTAAACTGTTGCAGGAATTAGGATTTAAAGTGGAAGAAAGGGAACTAAGTATTGACGATATAATTGATGCCTATAAAGCTGGAGTTTTGTTTGAAGTATTCGGTACCGGAACTGCAGCTACCATTTCATATATCAAGGAGTTGCGATATAAAGACTTTGTAATGCAATTTGATGTAGATAAATGGAAAACAGCTCCAACCATTAAAAAGTGGCTAACAGACATAAGAGAAGGCCGTGCAGAGGATAAATTTGGATGGATGTTTAAGGTTTAAGCACTGATTTATAAGGTTTTCAAAGTATTAAATGCAGCCCCGACCTAAAGTTGGGGCTGTTTTATCCCCAAAAGCCTCAAAATCAGAAAATCAGCATTCATTTTTTTGGAGATTAGGCCTCCTGCCTTTACCTTTGCCCTCCCAAAAATAAGGGTCAAAGAATGCCTACAATTCAACAATTAGTAAGAAAAGGAAGACAAATAATCAGGGCCAAAAGTAAATCAAGGGCTTTGGATCAGTGTCCGCAACGCCGCGGTGTATGTACCAGGGTATATACAACCACTCCTAAAAAGCCTAACTCTGCACTTCGTAAAGTGGCAAAAGTTCGTTTGACTAATAAAATTGAAGTCATTGCATATATACCCGGAGAAGGTCACAATTTACAGGAGCACTCCATTGTCTTAATCCGCGGTGGTCGTGTAAAAGATTTACCAGGTGTTCGTTATCACATTGTTCGTGGTTCATTGGATACAGCCGGAGTAAAAGATCGTAAGCAGAGTCGTTCTAAATACGGAACAAAGAAAGAAAAAGCTAAAAAATAATTAATTCAATAAGTAATTTTCTATAAGTTATGCGGAAAGCTCAAGCCAAAAAACTCCCTTTAGCACCAGACCCAAAGTTTAGTGACAAGCTGGTAAGTCGTTTTGTTAACAATCTTATGTGGGAAGGAAAGAAAAGTGGAGCTTTTAATATATTTTATGATGCTTTGGATAAAGTAACAAAGCAAACCAATGAAGAAGGATATGAAGTTTGGAAAAGAGCTTTGGCTAATGTTACGCCTTCGGTAGAAGTTCGTAGCCGCCGTATTGGTGGAGCTACTTTTCAGATACCTGCTGAAGTACGTCCTGACAGGAAGATTTCATTAAGCATCAAATGGCTTATCCGTTACAGCCGTGACAGGAACGGTCGTAGCATGGCTGATAAATTAGCAGGTGAAATTGTAGCTGCTTCAAAAGGTGAAGGCGCAGCTTTCAAAAAGAAAGAAGACACACACCGTATGGCAGAAGCAAACAAAGCCTTTGCACACTTCAGAATCTAAGTAGATTAATATTTCAAATAATTGAAACCATTTGCACACCAGCAAGTGGTTTTTTTGTTGGTCAAATAAACATTAATAAAAAGAAACAGGCATCATTTCTGATGCCTGTTAAAAACAAATACTTTTTTATAGAGCTAAATTTTAAATCCAACAGTCAGCAAAACATTTCCACCTGCTTCTTTCAGATTGGCAAATGTATTAGCTCTTGGAGCACTTACTCTGTAAGGGAAGTTTACATCTTTATTAATTCGATGCACATAAGTCAGGTCTACAAACATTCCTTTGTGCCTGTATCCAAGACCTCCGCTAAGGTTCATTTTACTGGCTTTTAAAGTTTTGTCTTTGTACGGATTGCCATAATAGGCAAATCCAAGACGGGCCATTATTATTTTAAATTTAAGTTCTCCTCCCAATCTGAAATTAAATGCACTTTTTTGTACAGCATCAATTGCTTCATTAAATGGTTGATAAGGGGCTTTTGTTTCTGTTGTCACTTCTCCGTTAGGACCAAACTTCATCCATTTGTAATTGGTATATTCAATATCAGCAGTAATAAAACCTTTTTGTCTTTCAATATTTTCTACTTCTCTGAATACATAAGAGCCACTTACTATTATTTTACCCGGAGTATAAGTTGTGTACTTGTTTACAATAGTTTCGGACCCGGTTAATACTGATGATGCTACACTATCATATTGGCTGGCGGGAGCAGCAACCTGTTCAAGATCTGCCGCCAGGCTTGAGCTAAAAGTTTCTTTCAGCATCAGTACATCCGGTGAATGGAAAGCTAATCCAAATCTCAGGTATTCCTTTGGGCGAAAAATAAGTCCGGTTCTGAAATTAAATCCGGCACCTTTTAAATTAAAATTTTCCCGGTAAGCCATGTAGTTAAAATCATTATCAGTATTGCCGGATGCATCTGATTCACGATAAAAAGTATTCCGATCAATTTTAACAATAGGAATTCCTACACTTAGGCCTAATAATAGTTTTTTATTTAATTCATGACCGATGCCAAAAGTAATTTCAGTGGTACCACCATTAATTTCCGAATGATGTTCCTGGTTCAGTAATGAACTAAATTCTGACCTTGCTATTACTTGTTTGTTTCCGTTTACCGTGGCTGTATCTACCAGGTAAGTGTAAAGTGCCATTTTGGTTGGTAACGAAACAGATGAACTATTCAGTGCCTGGTCTATTGTAAGTTGAGATCCCGCAAATTCATCGGCAAGTGGTTCTGCAAAGCTGCTGTAATTATTTTGTCCTTTATAATCAATAGATTGGTTAAAATCAGCTGTTCTGGTAACTGTTATTGCAAAACTGTTTTTTGCTTTATATCCGAAACCGCCAAATATCCATCCGGATGTTCCAAGTCCAAAATTATTTTCTTTAACACCTTTAAAATCGGTCCCTCGGTAAGATCCCTGGCCTTTCCCTGAATTCCAGCCAGGGGTTAATATGAAATCAGAAGTTTTATAAAAAGCAAGGCCGGCAGGGTTTATAATAGCAGCTGTGGCATCTCCACCAAGTGATCCCATTGCGCCACCAATTGCCTGGTTTCTTGCAGTACCCTGCTGCGTTTTCCATGATAAACGTAATGCTTCTTCAGGTACCTGCGCTGCTAATCTGAAAGAAAATAAAAGCAGGAGGGATACGTAGATTTTTACTTTCATAAATAAAATTGAAACGTAAGAATATTAATACAGGAAACATTCTGTAATAATGTCTCAAGAACATTTCCTGTATTAATAAATAGATTTAGTTTTTTACGGGTCTGCTTATTCCGCCACCACTGCTGCCGCCAGAGCTGCCAGAAGAACTATTTGAACTGCCTCCGGAAGAACTGCTGCTGGATGGGTTGTAAGATCTGCCGGAACTTCCCGAATTTCCTGAACTTCCGGAATTGTTATTGCTATTTCCTTCAAAAATAGTCCGGACAGTATTACTGAATCCTTTAGAACTATTATTATTAGAATTGTTATACACCGGTTTGGAAGAGTTTGTTCTTACCGGTGATTTTGAATTTGCATTGGTATTATTATAACTGTTATTTGTATATCCTCCCAGGTTGAAATTATGTGGTTTTACAACTGGTTTCGAAGTTGTAAATTTTATATTGTTATAGCTGTTGTTAGCATAACTATGGCAGTAGGGGTTGAAATAATAATTCCAGCTATTATAAGGATTATAATAATTGCCATAAAAATAGTTGTACCCAAAGCCGGATCTTTCGTAATAATACCAATCATTCAAATCATTCCATTGATAGCGGTTTCTAACTTTCATGCGGAGGTAACGATCGTCGTAATATTCGTCGTCATATCTGTATTGACGGTTATCTCTTTCCGTTTTTACATATTCATCCTGCGGACGGGCAGGAGAAAAATAAACATCATCGGGTGTTTGTCCGGTTTTATAAGCTGTTGTGCAACTGCTGAGGGCTGCTACAATTAATGCCAGGAGTAAAATTTGCGTTTTCATGGCAAATGGTTTATCGGGTTAAATATGAAGTTACTACTTTTGTGCGACTTTAAAGTGACATATACTGTTGCTATTACACCACAAAGTTTTAACTAATAAATGAAATATTGTATTGAGGGATGTTAAATTAAGTATAAAGGTTCCTTCAGTATAAAACACACAAAAATGAGTAAAGAAATTACGTCCAGAGAAGCAGACTATTCCCAATGGTATAATGACCTTATAATAAAGGGTGAGTTAGCAGATTATTCAGCAGTAAGGGGTTGCATGGTAATAAAACCATATGGGTATGCCCTTTGGGAAAATATGAGAGATGCCCTAGACAGGATGTTTAAAGATACAGGTCATGTAAATGCTTATTTCCCATTGTTTGTACCCAAAAGTCTCTTTGAAGCTGAAGAAAAAAATGCCGAAGGGTTTGCAAAAGAATGTGCCATCGTAACGCATTACCGTTTAAAAGCAGATCCTTTAAATAAAGGCAAACTTATAGTTGACCCTGATGCAAAACTGGAAGAAGAATTGATAATTCGTCCGACTAGTGAGGCGATAATCTGGAGTACGTATAAAGGATGGATTCAGTCTTACAGAGATCTGCCAATTCTTGTCAACCAATGGGCCAATGTGGTGCGTTGGGAAATGAGAACAAGATTATTTCTACGTACAGCTGAATTTTTATGGCAAGAGGGGCATACTGCACATGCAACGAGAGATGAAGCAATAATTGAAGCTGAAAAAATGCTTGATGTGTATGCAGACTTTTCAGAAAACTGGATGGCACTTCCGGTTATAAAAGGAGTGAAAACACCGAACGAAAGGTTTGCTGGTGCAGAGGAGACCTATTGTATTGAGGCAATGATGCAGGACGGAAAAGCTTTACAGGCGGGAACTTCACATTTTCTTGGGCAAAATTTTGCAAAGGCATTCGATGTAAAATTCAGCGATAAGGAAAATAAACTGGAATATGTATGGGCTACCAGCTGGGGAGTAAGTACAAGATTAATCGGGGCACTCGTAATGGCACATAGCGATGACCAGGGATTAATTCTTCCTCCAAGGATTGCGCCTCAGCAGGTTGTTATTATTCCAATTTATAAAGGCGATGAGCAAAAAGCTGCGATTGATGCTAAAGTGAAAGAAATAATAAATGAATTAAAACTACTTGGCATAAGAGTAAAATACGATGATAATGACAATGCAAGGCCCGGCTGGAAATTTGCTGAATATGAAATGAAGGGTGTGCCTGTAAGACTGGCAATCGGTGCCAGGGATTTGGACAAAAATGTAGTGGAAATAGCAAGACGTGATACAAAAGTGAAAAGAGTAGTGGCACTGGAAGGTTTAGCACAATACATTAATTCATTGTTGCTGGAAATTCAAAGTGCCATGTTTGAAAAAGCAAAGGTTTTCCGGGATGAACGAATTACAACTGCTGATAGCTGGGAGGATTTTGAAAAACTGTTAGATGAAAAAGGTGGATTTATTTCTGCACATTGGGATGGCACTTCCGAAACTGAAGATGCCATTAAAGAAAAAACAAAAGCTACAATCCGTTGTATTCCGCTAATAATAAGCAGGCATCAGGAAAATGTATTTTTACCGGCAAGCCATCTGTACAAAGAGTATTATTTGCGAGAGCTTATTAACAAAATGAAAATTTGATTCATTTTTCATTTTGTAAATTAAAATAAAGTACATTTATAAAAACCAAAAAAACTGTATTATGGAACAAAACCAGGACACCTCTTTATTTGGATTAGGGATAGACATTAATGCAAAAACACATTTATCTGAAGCTGCCAGGTGGGCAAAATTTCTGGCTATTGTTGGAATGGTGATGTGTGTTATAAT
>Ga0209798_10001774_pt1 | contig 12828 bp, 9 predicted proteins | sample DOMMetBare3Fresh_FD_187475 | JGI IMG/M metagenome (GOLD analysis project Ga0209798, IMG submission 187475) | Wetland sediment microbial communities from St. Louis River estuary, USA, under dissolved organic matter induced mercury methylation -... | ecosystem: Environmental > Aquatic > Freshwater...
GTAGATCTCGCGCTGCCCCTCGTCGTCACGATCTCGCGGATCGCACCGCAGAAGAACTTGCCGGTGCTGGTCGAGGCGGCGTCGCTGCTGCTCAACCCGAGCACGTGGGTGGTCCTGGGCGACGGAGACCCTGACCTGTTGACCACGCTGCGGGCGCAGGCGCGAGCGCTGCGCGCGCCTGTTCATTTCGTCGGAGCCCGCAGCGACGCTGGCCAATGGTTGCGCGCTGGAGAGGTGTTCGTCCTGCCAAGCCAGTGGGAAGCCCGGGCGCTCGTGGTTCAAGAGGCCATGGCCGCCGGGACACCGGTTGTTGCCACCGACGTCGGCGGCCTGCACGACTTGGTCGCAGGGGCCGGACTACTCGTCATACCGGGGGATCCAGATGCGATCGCGGAGGCGACCGACCGGGTTCTGAGCGATCCCGGTCTGCGCGCTGACCTCGCCCTACGGGGTCGGGAGGCTGCCACGATGCTGCCGGACGGGCACGACACGGCGACATGGTGGCTCGCGCGGTACACCGAGACCCTCCTGATGACGTAGAGTCAAAGCCCGTGGTGAAGCAGACGAAACATATCTTCGTAACCGGAGGCGTTGCCTCTTCGCTCGGCAAGGGCCTGACGGCTTCCAGCCTCGGACATCTGCTGCGTGCGCGCGGCCTTCGGGTGACGATGCAGAAGCTCGACCCCTACCTCAATGTGGATCCCGGGACGATGAACCCGTTCCAGCATGGTGAGGTCTTCGTCACTGATGACGGTGCCGAGGCCGACCTGGATATCGGCCACTACGAGCGCTTCCTGGACGTCCCACTGGTCGGTTCGGCCAACGTCACGACGGGCCAGATCTACAGCCAGGTGATCGCCAAAGAGCGTCGCGGGGAGTACCTCGGGGACACGGTGCAGGTGATCCCGCACATCACCAATGAGATCAAGTCTCGGATGCGCGACCAGGCCCGTGTCGCTGTCAAGGACCGCCCGGACATCATCATCACCGAGATCGGCGGCACCGTCGGCGACATCGAGTCGCTGCCCTTCCTGGAGGCTGCGCGTCAGGTTCGCCACGACGAGGGCCGCGACAACGTCTTCTTCCTGCACATCTCGCTGGTGCCATACCTTGCGCCCAGCGGTGAGCTGAAGACAAAACCGACCCAGCACTCGGTGGCGGCCCTGCGACAGGTCGGTATCCAGCCGGACGCCATCGTGCTGCGGGCCGACCGTGAGATCCCCCTGAGCGTCAAGCGCAAGATCTCGCTCATGTGCGATGTCGACATGGAAGCGTGCGTCGCTGCTGTCGACGCTCCGAGCATCTATGACATTCCCAAGGTGCTGCACTCCGAGGGACTCGATGCCTATGTCGTCAGGCGCCTCGGTCTGCCCTTCCGCGACGTCGACTGGCGCGACTGGGACGAGCTCCTGCGCCGGGTTCACAACCCGGAGCATGCTGTCGAGATCGCTCTGGTCGGCAAGTACATCGACCTGCCGGACGCATACCTCTCGGTCACCGAAGCCTTGCGCGCGGGTGGTTTCCACCATGATGCCAAGGTCTCGATCCGCTGGGTCGCCAGCGATGAGTGCGAGACCGACGCCGGTGCCCAGAAAGCACTTGGCGGCGTCGACGCGATCGTTGTCCCGGGCGGCTTCGGCATTCGCGGCATCGAGGGCATGTTCGGCGCGCTGAAGTGGGCCCGCGTCAGACAGGTGCCGGCGCTAGGTCTTTGTCTGGGCTTGCAGTGCATGGTGATCGAGTACGCCCGCAACGTCGTGGGCATCGCAGACGCATCCTCCACCGAGTTCGACCCGCAGACCACCCATCCGGTGATCGCCACGATGGAGGAGCAGAAGGCCTTCGTCGAGGGCGCCGGAGACCTGGGCGGGACCATGCGGCTCGGGACCTACCCCGCCAAGCTGGTCGACGGCTCGGTCATCGCCGAAGCCTACGGATCCACGCTGGTGAACGAACGTCACCGCCACCGCTACGAGGTCAACAACGCCTACCGGGACCAGCTCGAGGAAGCCGGGCTCCGCTTCTCGGGCACCTCGCCCGACGGAAGCCTGGTGGAGTTCGTCGAGCTGCCGGCCGATGTGCACCCGTACTACGTCTCGACCCAGGCTCACCCGGAGTTCAAGTCCCGGCCGGATCGTGCGCACCCGCTCTTCGCCGGGCTGGTCGAGGCCGCGATCAACTCACACAGGGCATCGCGTCTGGTCGAGGTCGAAAGGCCCAAGGGCACCGAAACCGTTGCGGTGCAATGAGTCTGGCGGCGCAATGCTTGATGGCAGTGCAATGAGTCTGGACGCCCGTGTCCTCCGTGGCCCAGATCTGGCTGACCGGCTCGACAGGCGTCCGGTCTCCGACACCGCGCTCGTGTTCGAGGGCATGGTCTGGGACGTACGTCGCGACATCATCGACCTCGGCGCAGCCGGAGAGGTGACGCGCGAGTACGTCGACCACCCTGGTGCTGTGTCGATCGTTGCCCTTCGCGAGGTCGATGGCCGTGATCACGTGCTGCTCATCCAGCAGTACCGCCACCCGGTTGGCTCGTTCGAGTGGGAGCTGCCGGCCGGGTTGCTCGACATCGCAGGGGAGCAACCGTGGCTCTGCGCGGCCCGCGAGCTCCACGAGGAGGCTGACCTGATCGCCAGTCGCTGGGACGTCCTCATCGACTATTTCAGCTCTCCAGGAGGCAACTCCGAAGCGCTTCGCATCTTCCTGGCCCGGGAGCTCGTCGACGTCCACCACCACGAGCTGTTCACTCGCGAGGGCGAGGAGCACGGCATGCCGGTCGGCTGGGTCGACCTGGATGAGGCCCACGAGGCCGTCTTGCGGGGCCAGCTGCACAACCCCGGCGCGGTGATCGGAATCCTGACGGCACACGCGTCACGGGCTCGCAACTGGGCCACATTACGACCACACGACGATCCCTGGCCGGAGCACCCGGCATACCGCTGATCGTCGTTCCGTAAGATGTCGGGTGCTGCCCTCGAGAATCAGGCGCAGGACTCACAACTAGCCATTGACTCACCGAACCTAGGGACTTCACCGTGCTTCGCACTCACGAGGCCGGCACCTTGCGCGCCGACCACGCTTCGCAGACCGTCACGCTGACCGGGTGGGTTGCCCGACGCCGCGATCACGGGGGCGTTGCCTTTCTTGACCTGCGTGACGCGTCGGGAGTGGCGCAGGTGGTCGTTCGCGACGAGATCCTCGCCCAGGGTGGAGCGCACGACCTGCGTAACGAGTACTGCGTCAAGGTCACCGGTGAGGTGCGGATGCGCCCGGAGGGCAACGCCAACACCGACCTGCCCACCGGTGAGATCGAGGTGGTGGCCACCGATCTTGAGGTCCTGAGCCCGGCTGCCCCTCTGCCGTTCCAGATCGACGAGCGCGTCACCGTCGGCGAAGAGGCCCGGCTCAAGCACCGCTACCTCGACCTTCGCCGCCCGGGCCCGGCCGCGGCGATTCGACTGCGCAGCAAGGCGAACCAGGCTGCGCGGGCGGTCCTGGCCGAACGAGACTTCGTCGAGATCGAGACGCCCACCCTGACCCGTTCGACCCCTGAGGGTGCCCGCGACTTCCTGGTGCCGGCTCGGCTGCAGCCCGGCTCCTGGTACGCCCTGCCGCAGAGCCCGCAGCTGTTCAAGCAGCTGCTCATGGTGGCCGGCATGGAGCGTTACTACCAGATCGCGCGCTGTTATCGGGATGAGGACTTCCGCGCCGATCGCCAGCCTGAGTTCACCCAGCTGGACATCGAGATGAGCTTCATCGAGCAGGACGACATCCTCGAGCTCGGCGAGGCCGTCGCGACCTCGGTGTGGAAGCTCATCGGTCACGAGATCTCGACGCCGATGGTGCGGATGACCTTTGCGGATGCGATGGCCCGATACGGCACAGACAAGCCGGACCTGCGGTTCGGCCAGGAGCTCACCGACTGCACCGAGTTCTTCAAGGACACCGCGTTTCGCGTGTTCCAGGCGCCGTACGTCGGAGCGGTCGTCATGCCCGGCGGTGCATCTCAGCCACGTAAGCAGCTCGACGGCTGGCAGGAGTTCGCCAAGCAACGGGGGGCCAAGGGCCTTGCCTATGTCCTCGTCGGTGAGGACGGTGAGCTCGGCGGCCCCGTCGCCAAGAACCTGACCGACAACGAGCGTGAGGGTCTGGCCAAGCACGTCGGTGCCAGCACTGGTGACTGCATCTTCTTCGCGGCCGGGCCGGCCAAGTCCGCGCGTGGGCTGTTGGGTGCGGCCCGTCTGGAGATCGGCAAGCGGTGTGAGCTCATTGACGAGAAAGAGTGGTCGTTCCTCTGGGTTCTGGACGCCCCGCTGTTCGAGCCGACCAGCGAGGCCGAGGCCTCGGGTGATGTAGCGGTGGGCTCGGGCGCCTGGACGGCCGTGCATCACGCGTTCACGTCGCCCAAGGCCGAGTTCATGGAGACCTTTGACACCGACCCGGGTTCGGCGCTTGCCTATGCCTACGACATGGTCTGCAACGGCAACGAGATCGGTGGCGGCTCGATCCGTATTCACCGCAGGGAGATCCAGGAGCGCGTCTTCGCGGTGATGGGTCTGTCCGAGGCCGAGTCGCAGGACAAGTTCGGCTTCCTGCTGGATGCCTTTGCTTTTGGCGCGCCCCCGCACGGCGGCATCGCTTTCGGCTGGGACCGCATCTGCGCCCTGCTCTCCGGCACGGACTCGATCCGCGACGTCATCGCGTTCCCGAAGTCCGGCGGTGGCTTTGACCCCCTTACCTCAGCCCCCGCGCCGATCACGTGGGCTCAGCGACTGGAGGCCGGGGTGGACGCCACGCCCGAAGCTGAGGCCGAGGGCAAACCCTGACGGTTGGGGACGTGGCTGGTGGCGCGACAGGCCTGGCGAGATAGCCTGCCAACCGTGACCACCGGCGCCGACGACGACCTTTTCGCGGTCTCTTCCCGTGACCCTTCGGCTGGCCCCGATGCCAGCGCATCCTCGATGCCGCCACTGGCTGTCCGGATGCGCCCCCGCAGCCTCGACGAGGTCCGGGGCCAGGCAGAGGTCCTGCGTGCCGGGAGCCCGTTGCGGCGGTTGATCGAAGGGCACGCCGGCGCCGCCGGCCCGCTGTCGGCGATCATCTGGGGCCCGCCGGGGACCGGGAAGACGACGTTGGCGCATCTGGTTGCGAACGCTGCCGGGCGTCGGTTCGTGGAGCTGTCGGCCGTCACGGCCGGCGTCAAGGACGTCCGGGCCGTCATGGAGGCAGCTGCGCGGGAGCAGTCCATGTACGACCGGCAGACCGTCCTTTTTCTGGACGAGATACATCGATTCACCAAAGCGCAGCAGGACGCGTTGTTGGCAGGGGTGGAGAACCGTCTCGTGGTCTTGGTTGCGGCCACCACGGAGAACCCGTCCTTCAGCGTCATCGCGCCGCTGTTGTCGAGGTCCATGCTGATCACTCTCGTGCCGCTGTCTGATGACGAGCTTGATGCTGTCATCACCTCCGCGCTGGTCGAACAGCGTGGATTGGCAGGGGTTTTCAGCCTCGAGCCTGAGGCAAGACAGCACGTCATACGGATGGCGGGTGGGGACGCGCGTCGTGTGCTCACCTCGTTGGAGGCCGCTGCCGGCGTCGCCCTGGATGCACAACCGGCCGGACGCGTGAGTGGCGACGCAATCTCGATCTCGTTGTCCCAGGTCGAGCAGGCCGTAGCCCATGCCGCGGTCCGCTATGACCGGGCCGGCGACCAGCACTACGACGTCGCCAGCGCGCTGATCAAGTCGATGCGCGGCAGTGATGTCGATGCCTCGTTGCACTACCTGGCGCGGATGCTGGAGGCAGGGGAGGACCCTCGCTTCATCGCCCGGCGGATCGTCATCGCCGCCAGTGAGGACGTCGGGATGGCCGACCCCACGGCCTTGCAGACCGCTGTCGCCGCGATGCACGCGGTCGCGCAGATCGGCATGCCGGAGGCGCGGATCATCCTGGCCCAGGCCGTCGTTCACAACGCGATCGCGCCCAAGTCGAACTCCAGCTATCTCGGCATCAACGCGGCGATCGCAGACATCCGGGCCGGCAAGGGTGGTCCCGTGCCGGTGCACCTACGGGGGAGCGGATACGCCGGAGCCACCCGGCTCGGACACGGCGAGGGGTACAGGTACGCGCACGACGACCCCGCTGGGGTTGTTACCCAGCAGTACCTCCCCGACGACCTGCTGGTGGACACCGACTACTACCGGCCCACCGAACGGGGTTTCGAGCAGACCCTGTCCTCGCGTTGGGCTCGGCTCAAAGAGCGAATCAGGGGGAAATGACCGGTCGGTAAAGATTTGTGACTGATGAGTGTCCAAATGCTGGTTAAAACCTCTTTGGTGTGTCAGATTGCTCTCGGGCTCCAGCGTGTGTGTTCACAAGCACTCTCGTCGTCCCCCCTGAGCACGAGATCTGGACGGACACACGTCCCCAACGATTGGGAGAGTGCATGTCGTTGGGGCAGGTTACGTCGGCTGATCGTGCGGGCCTGACGGCTGACGCGGACCCCACCCGACCGACGGCCCCGGCAAAGGACACCGACCGTCAACACGGTCGCTCTCCCTCGCAGATCGCCTGGGACCGACTCAAGGGCGACACGATCGCGATCATCTCTTTTGGGGTTGTTGTCTTTTTCGTGCTGGTCGCCGTCTTCGCCCCGCTTCTGGTCAAGCTTGAGGGGGAGACGCTCAACGTCTACCACTCTGACCTGATCTCGGCGATGGACACGTACCCGATCATCGGAGCGAACACCGCACACTGGTTCGGGGTGGAGCCTCGGACCGGACGTGACCTCTTTGCCGTATGGGCCTATGGCGCACGTCCGTCGCTGATCATCGGATTCGTCGCCGCGACCCTGTCGACGATCGTCGGGATCACGCTGGGGCTGCTCGCTGGATATCTCGGTGGCAAGGTCGACAAGGTCATCGGGTGGACCATCGACCTGCTCCTCAGCCTGCCGTTGCTGGTCGTGGTCCTGGCCGTGGTGCCCGTCATCCAACAGCGGTTCACGCCGGCGGGCGAGACCCTGACCGCCGAGCAGAAGTCGGGCATTCGCTTCTATGTGCTCATCGCCATCCTGGTCTTCTTCGGATGGATCGGCCTGGCGCGGCTGATCCGTGGCGAGGTGTTCTCGCTGAGGGAGCGTGAGTTCGTCCAGGCCGCGAAGGTCATCGGTGTCAAGACGCGGCACATCCTCTTCAAGGAGATCCTGCCCAACCTCGTCGGGCCGATCATCGTGTCGGCGTCGATCGCGGTCCCTGCCTACATCACCTATGAGGCGACCCTGTCCTACCTGGGCGCGGGACTCGTCGAACCGACCCCGTCCTGGGGCCGGACCGTGTCGAACGCGCAGAACGCCTACGCCAGGTACCCGCTCTTTCTCTGGCCCCCGGTCCTTTCCATCGCATCGCTCGTCCTCGCACTGACCCTGCTCGGTGAAGCGATCCGCGATGCCTTCGACCCCAACACACGTCGGTAGCGAACCCCGCTGCTGTCAGGAAGTCCCCGGCCACCAGTCGCGGGGACTGAAGATGAGAAGGAGCAAATATGCGCGGGACCATAGTCCGCGCCGTTGGTGTTGCCGCGTCAATCGGGCTGATCGCAGCGTGTGCTGCGCCAGCCAAAGACGCGGGGACGAGCGGCACTGCAAAGACCACGGACGGCGGCACGATTGCTGCTCCGCTGGATCCGACCGCCAAGGGCCCGGCGCCCGAGGTTGCCGGCGCCAAGAAGGGCGGCATCCTGACGGTTTCCTACTCCACGGCACCGTCCGACATGGACCCCAGCGCTCAGTTCTACCAGGACTCCGGCATCATCATGACGCGCCTGACCCAGCGGTCGCTCACGTCATTCGTCACCCGAGACGGCAACCAAGTACTCGTGCCTGACCTGGCCACCGACCTGGGCAAGACGTCCCCCGATGGCCTGACCTGGACCTTCACCCTTAAGGACGGCATCAAGTACAGCGACGGTTCGCCCGTCACAGCCGGGGACATCGCCTACGCCGTCAAGCGTTCGTTCGCCTTCACGGACACCGGCCCCACCTATCAGGTCGACTTCCTCAAGGGTGCCAAGGACGCCAAGGGCGAGCAGGCCTACAAGGGTCCGTGGGAGTCAGGCGAGAACTTCGCCGGCGTCGATGCGCCAGACGCCAAGACCGTGGTCTTCCACCTGGACCGGCGCTGGGAGACCCTCCCGTACTTCGCCGCGTTCTCCCAGACCTCGCCCATCCCGAAGGCCAAGGAGACCAAGAACCGCGACTACGGCAACAAGGCCGTGGGCACGGGCCCGTACAAGATCAAGTCCTTCACCCAAGGTGCCGAGCTCGTGCTCGAGAAGAACACGTTCTGGGATCCGGCGACCGACCCGTCGCGTAACCAGTACCTCGACGGCTATGTCTTCAAGTTCGGACAGGACTCGATCAAGGTCCAGCAGGGCATCCTGGCCAGCAACGGCCCTGACGCCACCACCTTGAGCTGGGACTCGGTCGACGCTTCGCTGATCGACCAGGTCACCGGCGCGAAGGCGAGCCAGTTCGTCACCGGTCCGTCGTCGTGTGTGATCGCCGTCAACATGGACACGCGCAAGATCCCGCTGCCGGTCCGCAAGGCAATTGGCGCGGCCTACCCGTTCGACGACATCAACAAGGCGGCCGGCGCCACCCCGCTGTCGCAGACGCCTGCCAGCACCCTGGTGCCGCCGCAGATCCCGGGCCATCTCGACTTCAAGATCGAGGGCATGACGGGCACCGGTAACGGCGACCCGGTGAAGGCCAAGGCAATGCTGGCCGCGGCAGGCTACGGCCCCGGCAAGGAGTTCCAGCTGGTCTGGTACTACACCGACGATGACCCGAGCAACGTCGCTCAGCAGGTCAACCAGGTGCGCAAGACCAAGCTCATGGCGGCCGGCTTCAAGGTGAAGGACATCGGCGTGGCGGGCAAGGACCGCCGCACCCTGATCGCCAAGATCGATGGCCCGCACAACATGCTCGAGTCGCCTGCCGGCTGGTGCTTCGACTGGCCGTCAGCCGACTCGATCTTCCCGCCGACGGTCTCGTCGACGCAGATCAAGGCCGGTGGCAGCAACTGGGGCAACCTTGCCGACCCGAAGGTCGACGCCGAGATGGCACGCATCCAGAAGCTCACGATCGCCGAGCAGGGCCCCGAATGGGGCAAGTTCGACAAGTGGCTCCTGGAGACCTACGTCCCGGTTCTCCCCTGGTACAACGACAAGTCGAACTTCCTGTTCGGCACCAAGGTTCACAACGTCATCAATGACGCGAACCACGGTATGCCGGTCCTGGACTCGATCTGGGTCGACCAGTAGGTCGGTTCGTCGGTAAGTAGTCAGCTCACGGCGAGTCATCGCTGTGGGGCGCAGGCCACCTGCCTGCGCCCCACAGCTCAGCCCTCGACATACCTAGTTTGGACTGCGAAGTGCTCATCTACATCGCTCGCCGGATCGCCATGGCGATCAGCGTTCTGCTTGTGGCCCTCGTGGCCACCTTCCTTCTCTTCTTCGCCGGACCCGCAGACCCCGCGCAGTCGATGTGTGGCGAGCTTCGGTGCTCCCAACAGAAGCTTGAGGACATCAGGCACAGCATGAGACTGGACCGCCCGGTGCAGGAGCAGTTCGCTGAGTACTTCAAGGGGCTCTTTGTCGGCCGGGACATCATCCAGTCCGGGTCCATCAAGGAGTGCAGCGCACCCTGTCTCGGGTACTCCTTCCGCAGTCAACGCGAGGTCAAAGGCGCGATCCTGGATCGCTTCCCGACCACCGCGACTCTGGCCCTGATGGCGATGGTGGTCTTCCTCACGGTCGGGGTCAGCACCGGTGTCCTGGCCGCACGGCGACGAGGCACCAGCCTGGACAGGTTCGTCGTCGGGTTCACCCAGGTCTTCGGCGCCATTCCCTACTACATCGTTGCACTGCTGTTCGCTCTGTACCTGACCGTGTTGAACCCGGTCTTTCCTCGCTCGGCCAACATTTCGGCAGGTGTTGGCCCCTGGCTCGTGGGGCTGATCGCACCGGCGATCGTCCTGGGACTCGTCTACTCGACGGGGTACGTCCGCTATACCCGGTCAGCCATGGTCGACACCCTGGCCCAGGACTACGTTCGCACCGCCCGGTCCAAGGGGATCTCGGAGAACAGGGCGGTGTACAAGCACGCTTTGCGAGCCGCCATCAGCCCCGTCGTCACGATCCTGGGGCTCGACATGGCGGGCCTTCTGTCGGGCACGTTGATCACCGAGCAGATCTTCTCGGTCGACGGGGTGGGCCGGCTGACGATCCAGTCCCTATTCCAGGACGACCTACCGATCATCATGGGAGCGGTCCTTATGAGCGCCTTCCTCGTGGTCACGATGAACCTTCTGGTCGATATCGCGTACTCGTTCGTCGACCCCCGGGTGAGGCTGACATGAGCATGGACTTTGGTGAAGTGGCACCTGTCACGGCGGCGGCTCCACGTCCGGTTGAGGTCATCGAGGCCCCCATGGGCGACGTCGTCCTGAAGGTTGAGGACCTTACGGTCAGGTTCCCCAGTGACGAGGGCCCGGTCAAGGCGGTGCAGAACCTCAGCTACGAGGCCCGGCTGGGCCGCACGCTGGCCATCGTCGGGGAGTCAGGCTCCGGGAAGTCCGTCTCGTCCATGACCGTCCTCGGCCTTCACAATCGCGCGCGCACCTTCATCAGCGGGAGCGTGATGCTCGACGGTGAGGAGATCGTCGGCGCGAGTGAGGCCACGTTGCGCAGGCTGCGCAGCGCCAAGGTCGCGATGGTCTTTCAGGACCCGCAGTCCTCGCTGCATCCTTTCTACAAGGTCGGCAGCCAGATCGCCGAGGCGTATCTGGCCCATCACCGCGTGTCGAGGGCCGTCGCGCGCAAGCGTGCGGTCGAGATGCTGGACCTGGTCGGCATCCCCAACCCCGACCGCCGGGCCAAGCAGTACCCCCACGAGTTCTCCGGTGGCATGCGGCAGCGGGCGATGATCGCGCTCGGTCTGGTCAACGACCCGATGCTCCTCATTGCCGACGAGCCGACCACGGCCCTCGATGTGACCGTTCAGGCGCAGATCCTGGACCTCATCGGGGACCTTCAGAAGGAGTTCGGCTCCGCCGTCATCCTCATCACCCATGACCTGGCCGTGGTGGCCGAGGTCTCCGATGACATCCTGGTCATGTATGCGGGGCGTGCGGTTGAGCGTGGGCTGACCAAGGACGTGCTCTCCCGACCCAACCACCCGTACACATGGGGACTTCTGCAGAGCCTGCCGTCCGCGTCTGAGGACGCCGACTCCCTTCGGGCCATCAGGGGCGCGCCTCCCAGCCTTGTCCATCTGCCGACGGGGTGCTCGTTCCACCCCAGGTGCGACTTCCAGGACCTTGTCGGTGACGCCTGCATATCCCAGCTGCCGGAGCTCCGTTCTGTGGGCCCAGGACGCCTGATCCGGTGCCATCTCGCCACTCCGGATGAGACCTTGAACCCGGAAGCGGCGCTGATAGACCACCAGCTGATCGACCACCAGGAGATCTCGTCATGAGCATCGTGCCCCAGGACACCGTCTCTGCCCCTGCGGCGGCGACGGGGTCTGACTCGTCCCGTGCCCCGCTGCTCGAGGTACGCAACCTGGTCAAGTACTTCGCGGTCAAGGAGATCCAAGGACTGAGGATGACCCACGGCACCGTGAAGGCCGTGGATGACATCTCTTTCATCCTGCGCGAGGGAGACACCCTCGGGCTGGTGGGGGAGTCCGGGTGTGGCAAGTCGACGACGTCGCGGCTGATCACCTGCCTGGACAAGCCCACCTCCGGATCGATCCTGTTCCGTGGCCAGGAGATCAGCTCGCTGCGCGAGAAGGACCTCCGGCCCCTGCGTCGCGAGATCCAGATGATCTTTCAGGATCCCTACTCGTCGTTGAACCCCCGCCAGACCGTGGGCGCCATCCTGAAGACCCCGCTCAAGGTCCATGGCCTCGCGAAAGGCAAGGAGAAGGCCCGCATCCAAGAGCTTCTCGAGCTGGTCGGGCTCAACCCCGAGCACATCAACCGCTACCCGTCCGAGTTCTCCGGTGGGCAGCGTCAGCGCATCGGGATCGCCCGGGCGCTCGCCGTGGAGCCGAAGCTCATCATTGCCGACGAGCCGGTCTCCGCCCTTGACGTGTCGATCCAGGCGCAGGTGATGAACCTGCTGACCAAGCTGCGCAAGGAGCTGGACCTCTCGTTCATCTTCATCGCTCATGACCTGGGCGTCATCCGGCATTTTTGCGACGATGTCGCGGTGATGTATCTGGGCAAGATCGTCGAGCAGGGCAACAAGGCGCAGATCTATGGCGCGCCGCAGCACCCCTACACCCAGGCGTTGCTCTCGGCGGCTCCCGACATCAACGTGGTCCGTGGCGTCCCCCCCAAGGCACGCATCCGACTGGTCGGCGACGTGCCCAGCCCGATCAACCCGCCGAGCGGTTGCCGTTTCCGGACGCGCTGCTGGAAGGCTCAGGACATCTGCGCCGCGCAGGAGCCGGTCCTGGAGCTGAAGAACGTGGCCGGCGACCCGTTCGCGGACGAGCACACGATCGCCTGCCACTTCCCGGAGGTCAAGACAGACCTGGTGGCTGAGGTCCTCGTCTAGGACGTCACCCGATAGGGTTCTGACTCCGGTCGTGATCGGTATCTGTCGTAGACCCATCTGTCGTGAGGTGAGAGTGGATGAGCGTGGCACCAGTGTCCATCGGTGATGTGGCGGGTGTGGTCGCAGCACTCGCGTTCGCCTTCCTGGTCCTGCGTCTGGGCAGCCTGATCGGCAAAGCCGGCAAAGTTCTGGACGAGGCCC
>Ga0209798_10001775_pt1 | contig 12822 bp, 13 predicted proteins | sample DOMMetBare3Fresh_FD_187475 | JGI IMG/M metagenome (GOLD analysis project Ga0209798, IMG submission 187475) | Wetland sediment microbial communities from St. Louis River estuary, USA, under dissolved organic matter induced mercury methylation -... | ecosystem: Environmental > Aquatic >...
GCCGTTGATGACGTGGCAGGCGCGGCAGCCCTTGTCCTTCACCAGCTTCTTGGCCAGGTTGATCGCCTCGGCGCCCGCGGTCTCGCGGTCGTAGCGGTGACAGACGTTGCAGTTCATCTGGATGAGCGCGCCCTTCTCCGCGAGGCTGTACTCGTCGCCCAGCGTCCGGGAGAGCAGCGGCTCCTCCCAGAACGCCACCGGCCCGTGGGCCTCGGGCGCGTCGATGGCGTACCCCTGGCCGCCGTGGCAGGAGGTGCAGCCGTAGCGCTCGACCGGGTGCGCGCGGAGGATGGCGGCGGGGTGGGTGCGGAAGGGCTCCTGGGCCTCCTCGAAGCCCTTCCAGTGGATGGCCTGGTGGCAGGTGACGCAGCGGTCGGCGTGCTGCAGCTCCGGGACCCAGATCTGCTGCAGGCCGGAGGGGACGGTGGCGGCCTTGTCGGTCCCGAACTTCTCGGCCACCCGGCTCCTGAACTCGTATTGGTAGTAGCGCCAGTCGTGAGCGCGGTCGCTGCGCACGAAGAGGTAGGTGGAGACGACCAGCAGCACGCCGATGACCGCCAGGATGGCGCGGTCGCGCGCGCGGAACGACGAGGGAGAGCGCTTCTCCATGATCAGATCCTCGTCGGCAGCTCGACCCAGGACTGCCAGGGCCAGTAGAGCTGCCAGTAGGGTCCGCGGCAGAAGGTGCCGACGAAGGTGAGCGCGAGCACCACGAGCACGAGCAGGAGGAAGACCAGGTTCTGGGTCCGGCGGCTCTGCGGGAGCCAGCGGCCGGCCGCCGCCGCCGGGCTCCGGTCGAGCCACGGCCAGACGGCGAGCAGCCCGACCAGGATCCCCGGCAGGATGACGCCGCCGATGAAGGCGCCGTTCACCGTGAAGGAGCCGAGCTTGAGGGTCGTGTCGGTGACGATCTCCTGCAGCCAGAGGAAGTACCAGGGCGCCTTGGCCGGATTGGGGGTGACGAGCGCGTTGGCCGCCTCCTCCAGCGGCGAGTGCACGAACACCGCGAGGATGCTGATGGCGGCGATGGTCCCGAGCACGACGATGGCGATGCGCCGGGTCAGATCGGGGATGGAGCTGACGGTGGTGTCCGCCGCCTCGAGCGACGAGGCGCGGATGGTCGGGCCGGTGCCGCGCGCGACGCCGAGGAGCGTGTAGGTCTTGCTCGGCCCGGGCGGCACCTCGGCCCTGGCCGGCAGCGCCGCGGCGCGGTCGGCGCCGGCGAGCCCGCCGTCCTTGCGGATGCGCCACATGTGATAGGCGAGGAGGGCCCCGAGCCCGCCGGGCAGCACGATGACGTGCAGGACGTAGAAGCGGATGAGCGTGGGCTGGTCGATGTTGCGCCCCCCGAGCAGGAGCTCGCGGATCTGCGGCCCGACGAGCGGCACGGCCGAGGCGATGTTGGTGCCCACGGTGACCGCCCAGTAGGCGAGCTGGTCCCAGGGGAGCAGGTAGCCGGTGAAGCTCAGGAAGAGGGTGAGGAGCAGCATGGCGATGCCCATCAGCCAGTTCCACTCCCGGCGCTGGCCTCGCCCGGTGCCGTTCTTGTAGGCCCCGGTGAGGAAGACGCGGACGAGGTGCAGGAACACGGCCGCCACCATGAAGTGGGCGGCGAAGCGGTGCACCGAGCGGATCCAGTAGCCGAAGGTGATCACGTACTCGATGTCCTTCACCGAGCCGTAGGCCCGCTCGACGGAGGGCACGTACAGGAAGAGGAGCGGGAGGCCCGAGAGGACCAGGAGCAGGAGCAGCGCCGCCGAGACGGTCCCGAGCCACAGCGAGTAGCGCCAGGCGAGCGAGTCCTTCATCGCCTTGGCCGGGAACCAGTGGAAGATGAAGTTCGAGACGATGGCGTCGCCGGCCTGCCGGTCGGAGGCGGGCCAGAGGCTCCAGAGCGGCCGCGGGTGGACGCCCGGGGCCTGCGGCTTCTCGGCTTCGGGGGAGTGAGCCACGGGTCGCCTCCTCAGGCGAGAGACAGGCGGAAGCTGCGCTCGACCGGTCGCGCCAGATCCACCACCAGCTGCCCGTCGTCGGGGGCGATGGAGAGGTGGTACCAGGCGAGCGGCTTGGGGGCCGGGCCCGCCACGTTCTCGCCGTCGCCGGTGTACCTCGAGCCGTGGCACGGGCAGAGGAAGCGATGGGTGATGCGCAGCGGGCTGCCCTCCACGGTCCGGGTCTCCACCTGCGAGAGCGCCTCGGCGCGCACGGTGCACCCGAGGTGGGTGCACACGGCCGAGATGGCGTGGAACACCCGCCCCTCGCGGAAGACGTAGAGGCGCTGCTCCGGCAGGAACTTCATGCCGTCGGGGAACTCCAGGGGGTGGCCGAGCTTCACCGTGGTCGGGGAATCGTAGGAGACGTTGGGGACCAGCGAGCGCAGCGAGGCGAGCCCCTGGCCGGCGAGCGCCACCAGGCCCGCGCCGATGCCGACCTTCACGAAGAACTCCCGGCGGTCCGTGGGCTCGTCGGGCTTGTCGGGCTTGCGGCTCATGCGAGCTCCTTCCGCGGCGCGGGCGCGTAGCGCTCGGTGATGGAGAAGCGCTCCATGGTCATGGCGTCGGTCGGGCAGCGGATGGCGCAGAGCCCGCAGCGGATGCAGCGCGTGTCGTCCTTGACCATCGCGGAGAGCGGCAGGCCGCCGGCCCCGGCCGCGGCCTCGAGCGCGCGGCGCTCGCCCGCGGCCAGCTCGATCTCCTCGCAAGGCACGAGCGCCAGGCAGTGCTCCGGGCAGACGTCCACGCAGCGGCCGCAGAGGACGCACGCCTCCGGGTCGTAGATGGTCTGGACGTGGCAGACCAGGCAGCGAGCGGCCTGCGCCCGGGCGTCGGCCTCCGCGAAGCCGGTCTCCACCTCGGCGATGCCGGTCCGGCGGCCGACGTCCAGGGTGGGCGGCACCTGCCGGTCGAGGATCTCGAAGCCGGCGATCATGCGGTAGTCGCGGGTGGGGATCTTCTCGACCTCGATGACCGCCTCGAGCCGCGCCGCCTCGCGCGAGAGGAACGCGTGGACGGAGCGGGCCGCCAGCTTGCCGTTGGCGATGGCCTCGATGAGGTTGCGGGGGCCGAAGGCGACGTCGCCTCCGGCGAAGATCCCCGGCGCCGAGGTGGCGAGCGTCTCCCGGTCCACCTGGATGGTCCCGGCCGGCGAGAGCTTCACGCCGTCCTCGGGCCTGAGGAACGAGAGGTCGGGTCGCTGCCCGATGGCGAGGATGCAGGCGTCGGCCTCGAGGGTCACGACGTCCTCGTCGTCGTACTGCGGGGCGAAGCGCCCGGCCGGGTCGAAGACCGAGGTCACCTTCCGGAGCTCGATGGCCCGCAGGCGCTTCTCGCCCAGGAAGCGCCGGGGCCCGCGCCGGGGCTGGAACCGCACCCCCTCCTTCTGCGCCTCCTCGAACTCCTCGTGACCCTGCGTCGTGCGCAGGACCGGCATCTCGTCGAAGGCCTCGAGCGAGACGATGGTCACGTCGCTCGCCCCGCCGCGCAGCGCCTCGCGCGCCGAGTCGAGCGCCTCCTTGAGCCGGGCGTCGGCCTCCTCGGGAAGCACCGCGGCCAGCTTGGCCGCGTCCTCCTCGCGGCCCAGGCGCAGCGCGGTGCGGGCGGCGTCGAAGGCCACGAAGCCCCCGCCGATCACCACGACCCGGCGGCCGAGGTCCATGCGGAACCCGCGGTTCGCGTTGAGGAGGTAGTCCACCGCCTTCACCACGCCGTCGAGCTCGACGCCGGGCACCTGGATGTCGCGCCCCTTCTGGACGCCGACCGAGAGGAACACCGCCTCGAAGCCCTCGCGCGCGAGCTCCGCCAGGCCGTGGCCCGGGACCAGGCCGGCGCCGAGCCTGAGCGTGACGCCCAGCGAGACGATCTTCTCGACCTCGGCCTGGATGATGCTGCGCGGCAAACGGTACTCGGGGATCCCGAAGCGCATCATCCCGCCGGCCTCGGGCGAGGCCTCGAAGACGGTCACGGCGTAGCCGAGGAGCGCCAGATCGTGCGCGGCGGAGAACCCGGCGGGCCCCCCGCCCACCACCGCCACCCTGCGCTTGCCGGCGTCCGGCAGCCGGGTGAGCGGCCGCAGCGGCAGATGGCCGGCGTAGCGGTTGCCCTCGGTGACGAGCGCCTCGCGCAGCTGGTCCTGCGTGCCGGGGTGGACCGACTCGACGCCGAACCGCTCGCACACCGAGCGCTTCAGGGCGCGGATGGTGATGGGCGCGTCGATGGCGCCGCGGCGGCACGCGTCCTCACACGGCGCGGCGCAGACGCGGCCGCACACCGAGGCGAAGGGGTTCGGCGAGCGCGCCACGAGATAGGCCTCCTCGTGGCGTCCCTCGGCGATGAGCTGCACGTAGCGCCCGGCGTCGGTCGCGACGGGGCAGCCCGCCTGGCACTTGACCTGCGCCTTCCAGTCCCGGAGGTCGGGGAGGCTGACCCGCACTGTCATGGCCGGTCCATCAGGCGCGCCCTCGCCGTGGAGTTGAACGCCCCCGGTGGGCTCCTGCGACGGAGCGGCTCACCCCTCGGGAGCGATTCGAAAGGAGTCCGGGCTCGCCCCCCTGGATGTCCGCCACCGTCGTCTTCTCGAGGAAGCGGGTGAAGGCCTTCTTCATGGCGCCCCAGGCCGGGTGGGCCGAGCAGGCCCCCGAGTCGCGGCACGGCCGGTCGGGCCGGAGCAGGCAGCCGGGCCGGGCGCGCTGGCCCTCGAAGGGCAGCACCACCTCCATCAGCGGGATGCGGTCCGCCCGGCGCGCCAGCCGGTAGCCGCCCTTCACGCCGCGGCTGGCCGTGAGGAGCCCGCTCCGCGCCAGGGTGGCCAGCACCTTGGCGAGGTAGTGGCCCGGGAGCCCGATCCGCCTCGCCAGGTCTCGCCCTCCCATCGCCTCCCCGCTCTCGTTGCCGGCGAGGCAGGCCACCGCGCGGAGCGCATGGGTCGCCGTGGCGGAGAAGATCATGCGCGGACGCTCCCATTGAGGCGATTATGGAGCGATATATCCATGATCGCTGGACCGAACGTTGCGCTTCCCGCCGATGGGTTGTCAAGCCCCCGCCGCGGGCCAACGCCCTCTCCGGCGAGGAGCGCGGCTCCCCTTGCTCCCGGCCCACGATCCGCCGAAAGCGCGGCCGGCGGCGGCGGGCGTTCCTATAGCCTCCGGGTCCGTTGCCGGGCCGGTCCTGCTGCACGACCCCCACCCGGCATCGGCCGCGCCCGGCACCTGGCGCGACCCCGCACAGGGAGGGATGCCCGATGGCTGCCTCACCCGCCAAGATCTGGCTCGTCCGCCACGGCGAGACGGAGTGGAGCCGGACTGGCCGGCACACGGGGCGCACCGATGTCCCTCTCACGGCCCGCGGCGAGCAGGAGGCGGCCACGCTGCGCCAGCGGCTCGGCGGCCGGGCCTTCTCCCTCGTCCTGGCCAGCCCGCTCCAGCGGGCCTGGGAGACCTGCCGGCTGGCGGGCTACGCCGAGCAGGCCCGGCGGACCGACGACCTCCTGGAGTGGGACTACGGGGCCTACGAGGGCCGCACCGGCGCGGAGATCCGGGAGCAGACCCCCGGGTGGCTCATCTGGACCGACGGCGTCCCGGGCGGCGAGACGGCCGATCAGGTGGCCGTCCGGGCCAGGCGGGTCATCGACCAGGCCACCCGGGCCCCTGGCGACGTGGCGCTCTTCGCCCACGGTCACATCCTGCGAGTCCTCGCGGCTTGCTGGATCGGCCTTCCTCCTCGCGAGGGCCGGCTCCTCGCCCTGGGAACGGCGTCGATCGGGATCCTCGGGCACGAGAACGGCGCGCCCGTCATCAGGGCGTGGAACCTCTCTCCCGAGGTCTAGCCGGCTGCCGAAGTCGGCCTCGCGACGAGCGGACCTGCGCGGGCCCTCGCCCGCGGTTAGTCACCTCGGCGTGAACGCGGATCTCCCGAGGGTCGTCATCGTCGGAGGCGGCTTTGGCGGGCTCTATGCCGCCCGCGCGCTCGCCGGGGCGCCGCTCCAGCTCACGGTGATCGACCGGCGGAACCACCACCTCTTCCAGCCGCTCCTCTACCAGGTGGCGACCGCCGCCCTGAATCCCGCCGACATCGCGGCTCCCATTCGCCGGGTGCTCAGACGCCAGCGCAACGCCGAGGTGGCGCTCGCCGAGGTGAGCGGGGTGGACCTCCCCGGGAGGCGGGTGCTCGTCGCCGGCGGCGCGATCCCCTACGACCGGCTCATCGTCGCCACCGGCGCCACGCACTCCTACTTCGGACATCCCGAGTGGGCACCTGACGCTCCCGGCCTCAAGAGCGTCGAGGACGCCCTGGAGATCCGGCGCCGCCTCCTCACGGCCTACGAGCAGGCGGAGCGCGAGACCGACCCCGATCGCCAGCGCGCCTGGCTCACCTTCGTCGTCATCGGCGCCGGCCCCACCGGCGTCGAGCTGGCGGGGGCGATCGCGGAGATCGCGCACCACGCGCTCGCGGCCGACTTCCGCCACATCGCCCCGGAGAAGTCGCGGATCCTCCTCCTCGAGGCGGCGCCGCGGGTCCTCCCGCCGTATCCGGCCGAGCTGTCCGCGTCGGCGGAGCGCCAGCTGCGGCGGCTCGGCGTCGAGGTGCGGACGGGCACGGCGGTGACCGGCCTCGACGGCGGCGGCGTGGAGATCGCGGGCGAGCGGATCGCCGCGCGGACCGTCCTCTGGGCGGCCGGGGTGGAGGCCTCTCCGCTGGCGCGCTCGCTCTCCGCGCCGCTCGACCGCGCCGGTCGCGTCCGCGTGAACCCCGACCTCACGCTGCCCGGCCATCCGGAGGTGGCCGTGATCGGCGACCTCGCGAGCCTGGAGCAGGACGGAAAGCCGGTGCCCGGCGTGGCCCAGGCGGCGATCCAGGAAGGGCGGCATGCGGCGCGCAACATCCTCCGCTCGCTCCGCGGAGAGCCGCCCGTCGCCTTCCGCTACCGGGACAGGGGCTCGATGGCCACCCTCGGCCGCGCCTCGGCGGTGGCCGACTTCGGCCGGCTCCGCCTCTCGGGCGCCGTCGCCTGGCTCTCCTGGCTCTTCGTCCACATCCTCTTCCTCATCGGCTTCCGGAACCGCGTCTCGGTGATCCTGCAGTGGGCCTGGTCCTACGTCACCTTCGACCGCGGAGCGCGCCTCATCACCGAGACGGCGCTCCAGTGGCGGGGAAGCTCCCCGCGCAGCTCTCGAGCGCTTCCAGGCGCGCCGTCTCGCCCGGGAACCAGCGGTCCCTCAGGCGCAGGGACACGTTGACGAGACCGATGAGGACCGGGACCTCCACCAGCGGCCCGATGACCGCGGCGAAGGCGGCGCCGTGGCTCATGCCGAAGGTGGCGACGGCGACGGCGATGGCCAGCTCGAAGTTGTTGGAGGCGGCCGTGAACGACAGGGTGGCCGTCTGGCCGTAGCTGGCGCCGAGCTTCCGGCTCATGAAGAACGACACGAAGAACATCACCACGAAGTAGACGAGCAGCGGGACGGCGATGCGCACCACGTCGAGGGGGAGCTGCACGATGGACTCGCCCTTGATGGAGAACATGACCACGATGGTGAAGAGCAGGGCGACGAGCGTGACGGGCGAGATGCGCGGGATGAAGACCTTGCGGTACCAGTCCTCCCCCTTCCACGCCCGCAGGCCGAAGCGGCTGGCGACGCCCGCGATGAACGGGATGCCGAGGTAGATGAAGACGCTCTCCGCGATCTCGCCGATGGTGACGTGGACCTCGGCCCCCTGCAGCCCGAGCCAGCCCGGCAGCACGGTGATGAAGACCCAGGCGTAGACCGAGAAGAAGAGCACCTGGAAGACCGAGTTGAAGGCCACCAGCCCGGCGCAGTACTCGGTGTCGCCGCCGGCCAGATCGTTCCAGACGATGACCATGGCGATGCAGCGGGCCAGGCCGATGAGGATGAGCCCGACCATGTACTCCGGCCTGTCGCGCAGGAAGACCACCGCCAGGACGAACATCAGGGCGGGCCCGACGATCCAGTTCTGGACGAGCGAGAGCGAGAGGATGCGCACGTCCTTCAGGACCCGCGGCAGCTGCTCGTAGCGGACCTTGGCGAGCGGCGGGTACATCATGAGGATGAGCCCGGCGGCGATGGGGAGGGAGGTCGTGCCGACGCTGAGCCGGTCGAGCGCGGGGACGACGCCCGGCACCGCCCAGCCGAGGGCGATGCCCGCACCCATGGCGGCGAAGATCCAGAGCGTCAGGTAGCGGTCGAGGAAGGAGAGGCGGCGGGCGACGCTCGTGGGCGCGGGCGGGGGGACCGTGACGTCGGCCATGAGGGCTCCTAGAGGCTTCCGGCGAGGGCCTTGAGCCGCCGCAGCATGCGGGGCGCGACGCAGTAGCAGACCCGCGGGCCGTCGATCTCGCCCTTGATGAGCCCGGCGTCCTTCAGCACCTTGAGGTGCTGCGAGACGGTGGACTGGGCGAGCGGCAGCTCGTCGACGATGTCCCCGCAGATGCAGGCCTCGCGGCGGACGAGGAGCCGCATGATCTGGACGCGCGCCGGGTGGCCGAGCGCCTTGGCCAGCCTGGCGAGCTCCTCGTCGGCCTCCTCGCCCTCCACCGGTCGCAGGTCGGGCTCCTCGCGAAGCGGGGCGACCGGGGCGCAGACGTCCTTCTTGAGCGGCGCAGGCATGTGCGGGTTTCTACGATAAGCGGGAGGCGTTCGCAACGCGGTCGCCCTCGACGCGATAGCTTCAGCACCGCCTGGTGCGGCGACTTGGCGCGTCCGGCCCACCTTGCACCTCCATCGTCATCATGCGATATGCGGCGGGAGCCCTCCGTCATGCCGCTCCCCGTCCTCGAGTCCCCTGCCCCTGCGCCGGCCCGCCGCGCCGGCGTGCGGCCGGGCCCCGACGCGCGGCCTCCGCCCGCGGCCCGACCCGCCCGCACCGCCGTCCTCCTCGCCCTCGGCCTCGCCGCCTGGACCGCCGCCTACGCGGTCATCAAGCCGCTCTCGGCGTGGCTCACCTTCGGCGTCCTCGGCCTGGCCCGCGGCTCCCGTCCCGGCGAGAGCGTCGCCTTCTTCCTCTACGACACCCCCAAGGTGCTGCTGCTCCTCGTCCTCATCGTCTTCCTGGTCGGCATCGTCCGCTCCTTCTTCACCGCCGAGCGGACCCGCGCCATCCTGGCGGGCAAGCGCGAGTCGGTCGGCAACGTGCTGGCGGCGCTGCTCGGCGTGGTCACCCCCTTCTGCTCCTGCTCCGCGGTCCCCCTCTTCATCGGCTTCGTCGAGGTGGGTGTCCCGCTCGGCGTGACGCTCTCCTTCCTCATCTCGGCGCCGATGGTGAACGAGATCGCGCTCGTCCTCCTCCTCGGCCTCTTCGGCTGGAAGGTGGCGGCGCTCTATCTCGCCACCGGCCTCGCCATCGCCATCCTCTCCGGGTTCATCCTCGGCCGCATGAAGCTGGAGCGGCACGTCGAGCCCTGGGTCTACGAGTCGATGCAGGCGGCCGCCGGCTTCGAGCGGGAGCGGCTCGGCTTCACCGGCCGGGTCGAGAAGGGGCTGGAGGCGGTCAGGGAGATCGTCGGCAAGGTCTGGCCCTGGGTCCTGGCCGGCATCGCCGTCGGCGCCGGCATCCACGGCTACGTGCCGGAGGGGCTGCTCGCCGCCTTCATGGGCAAGTCGGCCTGGTGGTCGGTGCCGGCCGCGGTGCTCGTCGGCGTGCCCATGTACTCCAACGCCGCCGGCATCATCCCGGTGGTCGAGGCGCTGCTCGGCAAGGGGGCGGCGCTCGGGACGGTGCTGGCCTTCATGATGTCGGTCATCGGCCTGTCGCTGCCGGAGATCGTCATCCTGCGGAAGGTGCTGCGGCCGCCGCTCATCGCGGCCTTCGTGGGCGTGGTGGCCACCGGCATCCTGCTGGTCGGCTGGCTGTTCAACGCGGTGCTGTGAGGGGGGCGGTGCTCAGCGCCTCGCCGTCGCCTCGATCCAGGCTGCGAAGCTCTCGGCGAACCTGCGCAGGAACTCGCGCGTGTCCTGGTTCGTGACCTTGCCCTCGTTGTCCAGGAGGCCGGCGACGCCGCCCACGTACGCCTCCGGCTGCTGCATCACCGGGACGTCGAGAAAGACGAGCGACTGCCGGAGGTGGTGGTTCGCGCCGAACCCGCCGAGGGCGCCGGGCGACACGCTCACCACCGCTCCGGGCTTGCCCGCCCACGCGCTCTTCCCGTACGGGCGCGATCCCACGTCGAGCGCGTTCTTGAGGACGCCCGGGACCGACCGGTTGTACTCCGGCGTCACGAAGAGGACCGCGTCGGAGCCCCGGATGCGCTCGCGGAACGCGCTCCAGGCCGGTGGTGGGCTCGCAGCGTCGTCGTCCTGGTTGTAGAGCGGCAGGCCCCCGATCTCGACGATGTCCAGCTTCAGCGACGGAGGCGCGACCTGGGCGATGGCACGGGCGATCTTGCGGCTGAAGGACTCCCTGCGAAGGCTCCCGACGACTACGGCGACGTCTCGCGGCGCGGGGATGGGGGCTCCCTTTCTCTGGCGAGGCGGCTCGCCTAAAGAGGGTGCGCCGAGGTCCGCATGGCCAAATCGGGGAGCCCATCAAGCGGGGAACGGCCCGCCATCGCAAGGGTGATGGCCCCTCATCGCCCGCGCGGGAGCCAGTGCGGCCACGGTGCGTGCGCCTCCGTCGTCTTCCCTCGCTCGAACTCCGCGACCTTCCGGAACGGTCGGCGCAGGTCGCCGTTGTCGAAGACCAGGACGTGCGGCAGCTCGCGGATGGCCCTCGCCAGGTTCTCGAGTATCCGCGGGTAGCGCTCCTCGAGCTTCTTCGCCGGCACGTCGTGGCCGCCTTGAAGCACCCGCATGGCCACCCGCTCCTCGCTGACCTCCGGTCCATCGACGCCGACGAAGCACAGCACCACGGTGTAGCCGCGCGCTGCCGCGGACTTCAGAAATGCGACCTTGTCGCCCACCGGGTCGGAGAAGACGGTCTCGAAGACGAAGCTCTCGCCCTGCTCGAGGAGCGTCTGGCGCAGGCGACCGGCCAGCTCGGCCGCCTCGTAGGCATCCACCTGGAGCTCGCGGGCAAGCTCGTCCGCGTTCACGAACCGGAGGCCCGAGGGCTGGAGGTGCGCCTCGTAGAAGGTGGTCTTGCCGGCGCCGTTGGGACCCGCGACGGCGACGACGATGGGACGCCCGTCGAAGGGCGAGGTCACTTACGGCCGGCCGGGCGGAACTCACGGTCCACGAACCGGCCAACCGTGCGCTTCCCGTCGGCGCCGATCTTGACCAGGAAGCCCTTCCGGCCCGGCGCCGGCTCGAAGTGCGGGAACGGCCGGGCGGCGAGGTGCGCCTTCACGCGCCCGCGCCCGGCCCTCGTGCCGACCGACTCGAGGAGCGAGGAGAGCGGCACCGCCTCGCCCCGCTTCTTGAGCTGGAGGACCCGATCCCCGCGGAGCACCGCCTCCACCGCCTTGCCGACGCGCGCCCAGAACTCGATCTGGCCGGCGATCGAGCGCTCCGCCGCCTTGCCGACGACGCGGGCGTCGAGCACCAGGGCATCCGACAGCTTGACGGGCTGGCCCATGAGAGCAGGGTAGCATTTTGCTACCCAGGGGCAAGGCCTGGCAGGGTCCCGTCTCGTGCTCGTCCCGGCGGGAGTCTGGCAGCAGCTCGGGCTCGTCTACCCGCGGCCGCGACCGTGGCCGCCGCGCCCGCCGGCGGAACGGCCGCCATGGGAGGATCCGTGTCCGCCGCTGCCGCTGCCGCCGCCGCGCCCCGTGAACGCGGCCCCGCCGCCGTGCGGACGGGGGAGTCCGCCGCCGCCGTGCCCGACGAACGCGGCCCCGCCGCCCTGTGGACGCGGGAATCCACCGCCGCCGTGCCCGATGAACGCGGCCCCGCCGCCCTGCGGACGCGGGGATCCGCCGCCGCCGTGCCCGATGAACGGGGCCCCGCCGCCCTGCGGACGAGGGAATCCGCCGCCGCCGTGCCCGATGAACGGGGTCCCGCCGCCGCGCGGGGCCTCGCGCACCGAGCCCCGGAACGAACCGGAACCGCCGCGATACGGAGCCGTCCGGGCGGCGTTCCACCCGCCCCGGTACGCGGGGCGGAAGCCGTATCCGGCGGCGTACCCCCGGGACGGCGCGTAGTGCCAGCGCGCGGGGTGGCGCCACCAGCCATGGCCGTACCAGGCGAAGCGTGCGGGGCCGTAGACGCCGAAGACCGGCCACGGCCCGATGCCCCAGACCCACGGCGCGGCGAGCCACGTCCAGCAACTGTACGCCGGGGAGTAGACGTAGGCGTACGGCTCGCCGTAGCCGTTCGCGGGGGCCCGCGTGTACGCGTCGGCGTACGGCATCCAGATCCAGCCGTACTGCTGCGTGTAGACCCACTGACCCGGGGGAACCGGCGAGGCCGCCTGCGCCTCCGCTTCGGGCGCCTGCTCCGCCCACGCCTCCGGTCCGGGCGCCTGCTCCGCCCACGCCTCCGGTCCGGGCGCCTGCTCCGCCCACGGCGAAGGCGGAAGCGCTTCAGGCTGCGGCGTCTCGATCTGCCATTCCGTCTCGTCCTGCGCCGCCGCGAGCACCGGAGCGAGGCCCACCGCCGCAGACATCACCAGAGTTCCGATCAGCTTCGTCATGGTTTTCACCCGATGCGGGATCAGCATCGACCGTGCCACGCAAGATCGTAGTCTTCACGCCCGTTTCCGTTCCGTGCTGTGCGCGCCCCGCCACGGATCGACGTGACGGCACGGCACATGCCGCGAGGGCCCCGTCGCCCGAGCGGGGCGCGCAGGCAGGAGCCGATCGGCGGAGCCCGCCTCGACCCGGCTCAGCAGAGGACCTTCCGGGTCCTCCTGCCCCGCGGCTGAATGACCGTGGGTA
>Ga0209798_10001777_pt1 | contig 12813 bp, 9 predicted proteins | sample DOMMetBare3Fresh_FD_187475 | JGI IMG/M metagenome (GOLD analysis project Ga0209798, IMG submission 187475) | Wetland sediment microbial communities from St. Louis River estuary, USA, under dissolved organic matter induced mercury methylation -... | ecosystem: Environmental > Aquatic > Freshwater...
AGGCTTGTATGTGATCCCAGACTTGCGCTGAACTCCAGTTGACTAACGGATTAAATTTAATTAGCGGGTGCCCGGTTAAAGAAAACTCGGTGTCTATCTGCACTTCAGGAACAGCCTGCCGGGTATCCGGGTTTTGATCTTTACGCTGTCCGGTAATCCACGCATCCAAATGAACCAGTTTGCGCTTCAACGACTCAACTTTACGAATGCCGCAACATTCTCTATGGCCGTCCTGATAAAAGCTAAACAGGCCTTTCTGTTTTACTAAGCCATCGAGCAAGTCTTTGTCAGGGGATAACAACTCAATGTCTATCTGGTAATGTTTTCTGACTTTTTCGATAAAACGGTAAGTTTCTGGATGTAAGCGCCCGGTATCCAGACAAAAAACCTGAATGTCTTTTCTGATAGGAACAGCCATATCGATCAGCACCACATCTTCTGCGCCACTGAACGCAATTGCTATGGTATCAAACAACGCCAACGCCTTTTTAAGTATGATGCGCGGATTTTTATCGGCAAGGTCGGTTTGTAGATGCTGAATATCGAAGTTGGCCATAATTTTTTCCAAGGTGGATACTTAAACAAGAGTAGCAATGCCATCAAATTAGAGGATTTATCAGCAGATTGCCAAGGCAATCATCCTATTTATATTTGCGGTCCGGCACAGAATGGTCCGGTCAGGGAATTATAAAGAAACGCATAGGTCTATTGTTTTATGAATTCTACAGGAGAAATAAAAATGAAAATGCCAACAATCGATAAAGTATTAATAGGTGAGGCTTTGATAGGCGAAGGCAATGAAATGGCACATATTGATCTGTTAATGGGGCCGCGTGGCAGCGCCGCAGAAATGGCGTTTTGTATCACGCTGACCAATCAGAAACGGGGCGATAATGCCTTGCTGGCGCTGGTCGCTCCCAATCTGATGGCCAAGCCAAATACGGTAATATTCAACAAGGTCGAAATCAAGAATGAGAAGCAGATAAACCAAATGTTCGGGCCAGCGGAACGGGGTGTAGCTAAAGCCGTGATCGATAGTGTTAAAAACGGAGTCATACCTTTAGAAGAAGCTGGCGATGTGTTTATTTGTGTGGGTATCTATATCCACTGGGATGCCCAGGACAACAATAAAATCCAGGATTGGAATTACGAAGCCACCAAGCTGGCGATCGAACGCGCTGTCGGCGGAAAGCCAACAACTGCCGAAGTGATTGCTCAGGAAGACGTCATGCGTCACCCGCTCGCGGCGCACGTATAGGATATGCATCGATAGGATAGATAGTAGTCAGGCCCCTGCCTGACGATCTGAATCCGCAGTCTGGAATGATTGCCTTCATGACTTTTTTACCGGGCTTGACCATTTTTGTTTAACCAAATTGATTAGGCTACCCGCCAGCACCATTTCTACTTGGTAGGGTGACATCAGGTGTACGGTCTCATAGCTCTCGTTCTTGGTCAGATTGATCACGTTGACGCTATTTCCCTTGCGAATAGCATTGCGCACACCGGGAAGAGACAACCTATCTCCTTGATTGATCTTGTTCCAATCATCCGGATTGACAAATATCAAGGGTAAAATACCGAAATTGCTCAGATTCTGCAGATGGATCCGGGCAAAACTTTTTGCGATCACCGCCTGAACACCCAAATAGCGGGGAGCCAGAGCGGCGTGCTCGCGGCTCGAACCCTGGCCATAATTGGTGCCGCCCACAACAAATGATCCCTGTTTCTGATACCCGATAGCCCTTTCGTAATAAGTCTCGTCGATCTGGCTAAATACAAAGCGGCTGATGGCCGGGATATTGCTGCGAAAAGGCAACACCTTGGCTCCGGCCGGCATGATTTCATCCGTGGAAATATCGTCGCCCACTCTCAACAGCACCGGCCCTTCGAGACTATCAGGCATGGGTTCTAAATCCGGCAAAGGTTTGATATTGGGGCCTTTCTCCAGAGCGTACGGTTCGCTCGCCGGGGCGGGAGGGATCAGCATCCCGGTATTGAGAATGACGGTTTCGGGCTCCGTGAAACGCGGATACGCCACGCCTAGCAAACGCGGATCGGTGATCACGCCGGTCAGAGCCGAAGCGGCGGCGGTTTCCGGACTGCACAAATAAACCTGATCGTCCCGGGTGCCCGAACGTCCCGGAAAATTCCGGGGCACGGTGCGCAGGCTGATGCGGCCCGAAGCGGGCGCCTGTCCCATGCCGATACAGCCGCCGCAACCCGCCTGATGCAGGCGCGCGCCCGCATGGATGAGTTTTCCCAGGATGCCCATTGCCGTCATGTTTTCCAAAATCTGCCGGGACGTGGGGTTGACGTCGAAGGAAACACGGTCGTGCACCTGTTTGCCATCGACCATCATGGCTGCAATGGCAAAGTCCCGCAGACCGGGATTGGCGGATGATCCGATATAGGACTGGTATATTTCCCTGCCCGCTACTTCGCGTACCGGAACTACCTTGCCTGGACTGCTGGGCAGCGCAATCAACGGTTCCAGCTCGGACAGGTTAATTGCTTCATCTTCGTCATAGCCTGCCTCCTCATCGGCGACGATTTCCTGGAAGGCTTCCTCACGTCCCTGGCTTTTCAGGAACGCCCTGACCGCACCGTCCGCCGGAAAAACCGAGGTGGTGGCGCCGAGCTCGGCGCCCATGTTGGCGATCACATGCCGGTCCATCGCAGTCAGGGTTTTTAATCCGGGGCCGTAATACTCGATGATCTTGCCAATGCCCCCGTCCACATTGTGCCTGCGCAGCATTTCCAGAATCACGTCCTTGGCGCTTACCCAGTCGGGAAGCTGTCCTGTCAGTTTGACGCCCCATATTTTTGGCATGTTCACGGAAAAAGGCTCTCCCGCCATTGCCATCGCCACTTCCAAGCCGCCCGCGCCGATCGCCAGCATCCCCAATGAACCGGCAGAGCAGGTATGGCTGTCCGAGCCTAACAAGGTTTTTCCCGGCACGCCGAAGCGCTCCATATGAATGGGATGACTGACGCCGTTGCCGGGTCGGCTATACCAAAGGCCAAATTTCTTGCACGCGCTGCGCAAAAACAGATGGTCATCAGCGTTTTTGAAATCTTCCTGCAAAAGATTGTGGTCGACATACTGTGCCGAAAGCTCGGTTCGTACCTGTGGAATTCCAAGCGCTTCAAATTCCAGCATGACCAGCGTGCCCGTCGCGTCCTGAGTGAGTGTTTGATCGATTTTTAAGCTGATTTCTTCACCGGGGACCATGCGGCCTTCGATCAGGTGGCTTGCAATGAGCTTCTGAGTGACGTTGTTAGCCATGACTTTGTCCTCCTCAATGAAATAGCGTTTTGAATCAGTTATCAGAGCAATTCATAGGCTTTTGGCTTGTCATTGTCGGTTTTTGCTGTCACCTTGCGCTGGCCCCGGCCAGAAAAGACTACGATGCCGTATTGTTGTGCGCAAGGTCTGTATTAACGGCTATTCGCCCGGTTTGTTGAGCATCTTGCGCACTTCCCCCAGGTGCATTTCTTCTTGAGCAATCATGCGCCTGGCATATTCCTCAAGCAACACATTTCGTCCGTTTACCAGATCCAGCAGCGCATAATAGGCCGATAAAGCCAGTTTTTCATGATCCAGCGACTCCCTCAGGATATCGCCGATGTCATGCCGATGAGTCTCCAATAAGGGGCCTATGCCCAACGAAGGATGGCTGCCTAAATGGGTGATCAATTCACCGGCTTCGTTGGCATGGGCCAACGATTCTGTTGCCTGGCTGCGCATCCAGGCAACGATGGGAATACGGCCATAACCATAAACCATTAAGGCATAATGCGTGTAGCGAACCACGCCAGCCAATTCAGTTTCCATGATTTTATTAAGCACGGTAACGACTTCATCAATAGCAATTTGTGAATGAGTCATGAGAGTCTCCCAAGGCAGAATGATCAGACCTCGATTATACCCCTTTTTTGGGGTGGGCATAGAAAGTGCCTTAATTCGATGTCTTAATGGCAAGTTAAATCACCATGCTTTACAGAATCGAACCAGTGTTGCCAGTTTTATCTTTCCGATGAGTTTTCATGTTGTGTCTTATCCTTTTCTGGTTTCATTAACCTCTGTGGTAAAGAATTTCAGCACTCAGCACTGAAATCATGCAAATTGTTAGCCCTAAAATTCGTCCACGCAACCACGAAGAGATCCTAAAGTTTCCAAGCTATTGGCGCCCAGTTTTTTCAATTCCTAGCCTCGCATTTTAAATTTTAGCATTTACGATGGCGGTGCTTTATTAAGCAGGTATTTCGACAGCGCGATGATTAGTTGCTGCCGTTTGCCCTTCTACGGGCCTGCTCAGGTAGCATGCAAATTGGCATTTCTGGCATCCCCGGCGGGAATTGCGGTGATTTCTAAGCGCTAGTTCGGCAGAGAATATCCTCGGCGCCAAGTATAATTGCTACAGACTTCTAGCGTAGATGAGCGGCATAGGTTAAAATTGACAGGTTTATTTGTGATTATTAAAACGTGAATGGAAAAAAACGGTTTTTTTGCCTGAACTTTATATTACGAACGATTTCAAAACATACTAGAGTTTAATCATTACTTACGAAGGGGCTGCTCCGTGAAGAAAACCAAGCAACTGTTCGCAAGCCTTATCCTGATGGCTTTTGGCCTCGGTACTGCGCAGGCGGAATATACGCTCAATTTAATGAAAGGGGTTACGAAGGTCAGTAACGATATTTACGATCTTCACATGTTGATCCTGTGGATTTGCGTGTTCATAGGCATCGGTGTGTTCGGTACGATGTTCTATTCGATTTATCATCATCGTAAATCAAAAGGGCACAAAGCCGAACAGTTTCACGAAAATACAACCGTCGAAATTATCTGGACCATTATCCCGACGCTGATTCTGATCAGCATGGCGATTCCGGCAACAAAAACCATGCTGGAACTTGACGATGTGCAGGATTCCGATATGTCAATTAAAGTGACTGGAAAGCAATGGTATTGGGAATACGACTATCTTGATAGTGGTGTGCATCTCGTTAGCCGGCTGGATGAAGCCAGCAACAAGGCGCGCCAGTTAAATTCCGGCATAGACCCGCGTTCGGTTCCTCATTACTTGTTGAATGTCGACCATCCTCTGGTGATTCCAACCAAAAAGAAAATCCGCTTCGTCTTTACTGCAGGGGATGTTACTCACTCCTGGTGGGTTCCCGATTTGGGCTGGAAAAAAGATGCTTATCCCGGTTTTATCAATGAAGCCTGGACGTCGGTTGATGAGCCTGGTACTTATCGTGGTCAATGTACTGAACTTTGCGGCAAGGATCATGGTTTTATGCCAATTGTCGTGGTCGCCATGAATCAGCCTGACTATGATGCCTGGGTAAAAAAGACTCAGGATGAGACCAGTAAAGGGCCGGATTTAAGTGACCAAAGCCGCGATCAATTGATGGCAAAGGGCGCTGCGGTTTACGAGAAAAACTGCGCTACCTGCCACATGCCAGGGGGTGAAGGCGTTCCTGGCGCGTTTCCTGCGCTAAAAGGCAGTGCCGTTGTCAATGGAGATATTCATGCTCAAGTTGCACTGGTCATGAATGGTAAAAACGCCATGCCGGCTTTTGGTAAAGTGCTTAAGGCCGATGAACTGGCACAAGTGATCACCTATACCCGGAATGCATTGGGTAATAAGGTGGGTGACGAAATTCAGCCCAAAGACATCGCGTCACAGTCGCCACAGCAATCTGCACCGGTCGCCATGGTTGAATCGGAAAAACCGGTAGCCACAACTGTCGAGTTATCGAAAGATGATTTGCTTGCCAGAGGAAAATCCGTCTATGAAAGCAACTGCGTTTCCTGCCACCAGCCGGATGGGCAGGGCATGCCCCCCACCTTTCCTGCTTTGACGGCAAGTCCTGTCGTTACCGGCGATATTAATGCCCAGGTCAAGTTAATGTTGAACGGAAAAGGCATGATGCCAGCTTTTGGAAAATCATTGAGCCCAACTGATTTTGCCGCAGTGGTTACTTATACCCGTAATGCTTTGGGCAATTCGATGAATGATGCGATTCAGCCTTCAGCTATCGAAGCCCTACAATAGGCACTGTTAGCTGGATTGGGCTGAAATTTCCAAAATAACTATTGATTTTATTCGTATAAAATCTTATTTAAATATTTTATGAGGTATAAAGTATGTCTGCTGTCATAGCCGAACATGATCATCATCACGATCACGGCCCCGCTAAAGGGCTAAAAAGATGGATTGTTACGACAAACCATAAAGATATTGGTACGCTATATTTGGTGTTTGCGCTGGCGATGTTTTTTGTCGGCGGTGCGATGGCTATGGTTATTCGTGCGGAATTATTTGAACCGGGTTTACAGTTTGTTAATCCTCAGTTTTTTAATTCAATGACCACGATGCACGCTTTGGTGATGGTATTTGGCGCGGTGATGCCGGCCTTTGTCGGATTGGCCAACTGGATGATTCCGATGATGATTGGTGCCCCCGATATGGCGCTGCCACGCCTGAACAACATGAGCTTCTGGATGCTGGTTGCCGGTATTTCCTTGTTGGCCAGTACACTGGTCATGGAAGGCGGCGCGCCTGCAGCAGGCTGGACTTTGTACCCGCCAATCGTATTACAGACCGGTAAGGCTTTGCCTTTTGCGATTTTCTCTGTGCATTTGCTGGGCATTTCGTCCATTATGGGGGCTATCAACATCATTGCCACTATTTTCAATATGCGCGCACCGGCCATGACATTAATGAAAATGCCGTTGTTTGTTTGGACCTGGTTGATCACAGCCTTTCTGTTAATAGCCATCATGCCGGTTTTCGCCGGTGCAGTCACCATGCTGCTGACCGACAAGTTTTTTGATACCAGTTTTTTTGACGCCGCTGGCGGTGGCGATCCTGTTCTTTACCAGCATATCTTCTGGTTTTTTGGGCATCCTGAAGTTTATGTCATGATTTTGCCCACCTTCGGTGTGGCTTCCACCATCATCCCGGTTTTTGCACGTAAGCCCTTGTTTGGTTATAGCTCCATGGTGTACGCGACTGCATCCATTGCGTTCCTGTCGTTTATCGTTTGGGCGCACCATATGTTTACCGTGGGGATGCCGATGGCAGGCGAGCTCTATTTTATGTATGCGACGATGCTGATTGCGATTCCTACCGGGGTAAAGGTTTTCAACTGGACTGCAACGATGTGGAAAGGATCATTGACCTTTGAAACACCGATGTTATTTTCTATTGCCTTCGTTGTTTTGTTTACCTTGGGGGGATTCACCGGACTGATGATGTCAATAGCGCCGGCTGACTTTCAGTATCACGATACTTATTTCATCGTTGCTCATTTTCATTACACGCTGGTTCCGGCTTCCATTTTTATTTTAATGGCCGCAGGTTATTTCTGGCTGCCCAAATGGACAGGCCACATGTACAACGAGAAGATCGGCCAGTTACATTTTTGGCTGTCCGCCATATCGGTCAATATACTGTTTTTCCCTCAGCATTTTTTAGGCCTTGCGGGAATGCCGCGCAGAATTCCTGACTATGCCGTGCAATTCGCCGACTGGAACATGATTTCAAGTATCGGCGGTTTTATTTTTGGAGCCAGCCAATTGTTGTTCCTGTATATCGTGATCGACACCATCAAAGGAGGAACCGGTGAGAAAGTAAGCGATGAAGTCTGGGAAGACGCGAGAAAGCACAGTCTGGAATGGACGTTGCCTTCACCGCCCCCTTATCATACCTTTACTACGCCACCGAAAGTAATTCCTACGGAGCATTTATAAGCCGTTTTTTATGTATGATTTCGTTTTAAATTTCTGTAACCGGTTCGTCTGGCTCACAGATGTCAACAGGTGGGAAAGTGGACATAAAGAATAAAAATATTTTGACTGCATTACTATTGGCTGTAATTGCCGTCGTGATTTATATTTTTGCAGTGATAAGAGCGGTTTCTCGATGACGGAAAGCGTTAACCAAAAAAACGCCAAGCTGGCCCGCACCTTGGTGTTTGTTGCGGTGGGGATGTTTGGCTTTGGTTACGCTTTGGTTCCACTTTATGATGTACTCTGCGATATCACCGGGCTTAACGGGAAGTATAAAGAGCAAACCGCCAAGGAAGTTAAGTACGAAATAGATAAACAAAGAGAGATTACCGTAGAATTTATAACGGCGTTGAATGAAGTGACGCCAATGGTGTTCCGTGCTGAAACCAAAAGCCTGAAAATTCATCCGGGAGCTTATTACACAGTAAATTTTTACGCAGAAAATAAGACTGCCAAAGCAATGGAGGCCCAGGCTATTCCCAGTTTTTCTCCAGGGGCCGTTGCCGAATACTTTAACAAGATAGAGTGTTTTTGTTTTACCAAACAGACCTTCAAGCCACGGGAAGGCAAATTAATGCCCGTGCGCTTTGTTGTTGATCCAGCTTTACCCGAGCAATATAAAACAATTACGCTGGCCTATACATTTTTTGATAATACTGAAACATCAGCTAAATAAGAGAGGGGTACATGTCTACACACAATAGTTATTACATTCCTAACAAAGCGACTTGGCCTGTCATAGGTACGATTGGCTTGTTTTGTTTGCTGGCGGGCTTTGCCAATTATTTGAATGGCTCGGCAATCGGCGCTACGTGGATGGTTTTGGGGCTGGGCATCTTTGTTGTTATGTTGGCGGGTTGGTTCACGTTACAGGCTGTCGAAAGCGAGTCAGGCATGTACAACACGCAGGTCGGTATTTCCTATCGCATGGGAATGATGTGGTTTATTTTTTCAGAAATCATGTTTTTTGCGGTGTTTTTCGGAACACTTTGGTACACCCGTAACTTATCAGTGCCTTGGTTGGGGGGTGAAGGATCAAATGCTGCAACCAAGGAACTGTTATGGCCCACTTTTGATGCAGTCTGGCCAACTAATGGACCTGCGCACCTGGGAGGTAAAATAGTGGATGGCAAAGCGACCGGTGAATTTGAGACCATGAATGCCTGGGGCGTGCCGTTTCTAAACACATTAATTTTATTATCCAGTGGTGTAACCTGTACCTGGGCGCACCACGGGCTGCTGGCAAAAAACCGTGATCAGTTAATTAAAGGTTTGATTGCCACAGTAACACTCGGTTTTTTGTTCGTGACTTTCCAGGCATTTGAATACCATGAGGCTTATACTGAAATGGGTTTGACTTTGGGTTCAGGCATCTATGGATCTACTTTTTTCATGCTAACCGGCTTTCATGGTTTACATGTTTGTATCGGAGCCATTATTTTGAGCGTCGTTTTGTTCCGCAGCTGGAAAGGACACTTTAAGCCGGAAAACCACTTTGCTTTTGAAGCGGCAGCCTGGTACTGGCATTTTGTTGATGTAGTGTGGCTGGGATTATTTATCTTTGTCTATATTATGTAAACTGAATGGATACTCATCGCTCATGAATCTTCGGCGCTGGGGTATTGGACAGAATACGGTATGAAGCCTTCCCTAGAAGTCTGACCGCCAAGGATGGCGGGAATGCCAATTTTGCAGCGGCAGTTGGTCTTGCAGTCGAAACATTTACCCAATGCATCAGCGCTTCTTGCTGGATCTTGAATGCCGGAATTTGAACTGTGATGGGTATACAATTCGAAAAAAGCGTTGCCACCTCGCAGCGCTTTTTTTTTGTCAACTGGATTATTTGCCTTGAGTGGCTGGAGTTGGTTTTTTTAAGTGCATTTGCGTGCCAATTCCAAGCGGTTTATATAGGCCAGTGGTAATGGCGATAAAAACAAAGATGAACAGAAGTATCGAAAGAGTGATACGAAAAGTCAATGCCTTGACAGTGCTTCGGGAATGCTCCTGGTTATTATGTCTGACCAGGTGAAAAAGAGCGGAGCCAAGACTGATAATTATCAGGATAAAGGCAATAATGACAATGCTTTTGATGATCATGACAGGAACTATGCCAGCCTAAAACCCTCATTGTCGATGATTCAAACCCAAATGCCAAGACCTTTAACAAAAAAATCCTTATGCCAAACATTACTCGATACACAGTTAAGTTTGAGAAGATTCCAGGTCTTGCCTATTTATGCCTATTGCCTTTGCTGCTCACCCTGGGTTTTTGGCAATTACATCGTGCCGAAGAAAAGCGACAACTTTTGCATCTCCAACAACAGACTTTAATGCAAGAAACATTGCATTTGTCGGCGGCTAGTGAAGATCATGTCGATTTATTGCAGTATAAAAAAGTTGAAGTGGCAGGTCGCTATGATGTTTCCCATCAATTTTTAATCGATAACCAGGTGAGTGCTGGAAAAGCCGGCTATTTTGTTCTAACCCCTTTAATATTAGAGGGAAAAAAGAAAGCTGTTTTAGTCAACAGGGGCTGGATCCCGTTAAACCGGGATAGGTCAATACTACCTGAACTGCCGATCAGCGACATTCAGACCATTGTCAAAGGTCGAATTAACCGCTTTCCGAGTGTAGGTATCAAATTACCCGGCGCTGACCTGCCGGCCAGCGGTTGGCCTTCGGTCGTGCAAGTGGCCGATAGTGAGCAATTAGAAAAACGGCTTGGTTACCCCTTGTTTCATTTTCAGATAGAACTAGACAAGGAATCAGCCGATGGTTACAAACGAGATTGGCAGGCAATAAATATCATGCGCCCGGAGCAACACACGGCTTATGCCATGCAATGGTTTGGCCTGGCTATCATACTCACCCTTCTGTTTATTGGCTATAGCCTAAAAAAAGAACAATGATTAATCAGCAGAAAAAAAATCGCCTGTTCATTCTACTTATTGTTGGCATGTCCATCATTCCTTTTCTGATTGCCTGGGGATTAAAGCAGAATCCGGCGTTATTAACGAAGAAGACTAATCATGGCTGGTTAATAACCCCTCCCATAACAACGAAACGCAGTGACTTTATTGGATTTGATACATTTTCAGCAGAGAACATCGGTGAATTGCCGGGGCACTGGTTGATCGTTAATTTGATTCCAACGGAACATTGTCAAGAAAACTGTCTTGATGCCTTACTAAAAACCCGGCAATTGCGCTTGATGCTGAATAAGGATTTACCACGGACACGCCGGGTCGTCATGATGTATAAAAAAATAGCACCAGAGCTTGCCGGCCAATGGTGGCTGAAAGATGCGCTGCTATGGCGGCTTCGTCGTGAAGAAAACAAGGATGAACAGCAGCTTTTCGCGAATTTATTGCGGGAGGAAAACAAGATAGACGATCAACTCGTAGTAAAATTGATTGGTGCAGAAAATAAAGCCCATGCGCTTAATAGCGATCTGATCAGAGTTATCCCCAATGATCTGTTACAAAAAAAAATAGCAGAGCTGAGGAATGGATCAGTTCCTGATGGGATGCTTTTTTTAATGGATCCTCTGGGAAATTTAATGATGCAATACGAGCCAGGATTTGATCCTTATCAAGTAAAAAGTGATCTCATGCATTTGCTCAGAATTTCACAAGTTGGTTAATGGAAATAAAATGTTTAGAAAAATAGCCCTTGTTGGCGTTGTTTTAGCGTTAATAGTTACTCTCGCAGGCTCTTTTGTTCGCTTTACAGGTGCCGAATTAGCATGCCCAGATTGGCCAGGCTGTTTTGGTCAGCTCACAATCAGTAACGATGAAGATTTCAGAGCAAAGGCGTCCATAGCATTTCCAGGCTACCCTGTCGATATTGGCAACGCTTGGCAAGTGATGGGATATCGTTATTTGTCGGCTATTCTGGCAGTTACGGTATTTTTGCTGAGTATGCTGTCATGGCGGCAGCACAATTATCGATTAAAGGCGCTGGCGGCAACTGTAAGCTTACTCTTGTTAGTAGGCTTGCAGGCGTTTTTACAGGCATGGCTGGTCAAGTTGAATGCCATGCCAGTGGTCGTGGCAGCGCATTTGATCGTGGGCATGATGATCTTTTGGCTGCTCTATTGGCTCTATTTACGTTCTAACCCAGCCCTGATCGCATTATCCGCTAAAGCCGGACTTATCTGGTTTAACCGGTTTGCGATGCTGGTTTTATTTCTGCAGATTGTTTTGGGTGCCTGGGTCAACGCTAATCAGGCTGGTTTGGTTTGTGACGGGTTTCCCACCTGCAATGGACAATGGTGGCCTACGGCGGATTATCAACATGCATTGAATTTCTTTGATGGGTTATTTAGCGGTTATACCGGCATTATTCAGTCTGATGCCCAGATAGCAGCCAATTGGCTGCACAGAATCGGCGGCCTGGTTGGTTTGATTGTGCTGGTCCTGCTGATGTTGAAGGCCACTTCAACGAACTACCCTAAACCGGTGAGAAGGGGCGGTTTGTTGTTGAGTGTGTTATTGTTTGCCCAGATTGGCTTGAGTTTGATAGGAGCTAAATGGGGCATGTCTTTGTGGCTTACCCTGGCCCATCATGCCGGCTCAGTTTTATTAATGTTGCCGTTAATTCATATAAGCTTTTATTGCCGGTATGGCTTTGCAGAAGGCCGGCAACCTGCTGTCGAGCCTGAACCCGCAACGGTAATTGCTGAATTGGCTACAGCTTCAGTGCCAGTTGAAGCAGTGGTCGAAGAAATTTACGCTGCGCCCTCCCCAGCATTACTTTTATCAAGGCTTAAGCTACAGCTAAAGCGTACCCGTTCCGGGTTGGGCGGCATACTCGCCAGCCTGCCCTTCGGTGAAAAAACAATCAATGACGATTTAGTGGAAGAAATTGAGTCCAGTTTAATCATGGCTGATGTCGGCATCGATACCACGAACATGATCATCAATCGTTTGACGCAGCAGCTGGAACGCCATCAGCTCAATGACGGTTTGGCGTTATCCGCTGCCTTGAAGCAGGAGTTATTGGGC